>Ga0315906_10007613_pt1 | contig 13153 bp, 12 predicted proteins | sample LakEriMetagenome_4_FD_203526 | JGI IMG/M metagenome (GOLD analysis project Ga0315906, IMG submission 203526) | Freshwater fungal communities from buoy surface, Lake Erie, Ohio, United States - Buoy 2 MA122 | ecosystem: Environmental > Aquatic > Freshwater > Lake > Lake biofilm | place: USA...
TAAAAAACTAGTTCTTGTTGAGGATCCCTTGGTATTTGGTTCCGTTTGCTGGATCAAATTCCGTCAGGATATTGATCATTCGGGTTTTGGTTTCAGGAAATGCCCCACCAAAAACATTCACGATCTCGTCTGATTTGGCAAAGAAAAGGGATTGCATCAGGTAGTTTCCTGGCTTATCATTGAAAACCGGGCGTAGTCCTTCAATGGACTCGGCCATCATGTTGATAGCATCGTCCTTTTTATCGGAGAGCATATCAAATCCCTTGCGGTGATAATTATACATGAGCATACGAGCCGGCCTGAAAACTGGATTGTTGAGGTTCTCTGAAAGCCAATAGCGGTTTCTAGTACCCTCGAAGGCCCTCCAACCCTTTTCGGGACTGTTTTGCATATTTGAAACGATGGTTTGTGCTTTTTGGAAATACGGAGTTCCTCCAAGTGGAGAGAATGAGTCGTAATCCATGCCTAAAATGACATAGGCATAATATGCCAAAACGGCTACTAGGTTGGGGTTGGTTGCATTTTCATTGAACTCCAATGTTTGGAATTCGATATAACGAAACTGCATGTTTTCATCGTTCAACGAGAGTATGGGGGAATAATAGGATGTTTTGTAAACGGGTCTCCGTGATTGAACCTGAATGGTGGCTTTGAATTCATCCGACGACACCCGATCGGTCACATTGATCTGCATACTGCATTCAATTCGCTCCTGGTTGGCATACTGATCATTTGTCCAACGCGTGTTGTTCATGAACTCATAAATGGCCGTTTGAAGTGTTGTGAAAACCTTTTTGTCGCTGCTTTGAATCTGTGGCGACAACACCGTTACATTACAATTCAACTCCTGTGCCAAGGAGATGTTTGAAGCCAAAAGGCAAAGCAGTAATGGAAAAAAAAGCTTCTTCATGTTAGGACATTTTTTCGATGATGAAATCAATCAGGTCGATGGCCACTTCTTTTTTATTTTTCAAAGGATACACATGGGGGATTTCGTCTTTACCTATTAGGGTAACCTGATTGGTGTCGTATTCAAAACCCGCTCCCTCGTTCTGAAGCGAATTTAAGACAATAACGTCAAGATTTTTCCTTTTAAGCTTATCAATTGCGTTTTCAAGCTCATTGTTTGTTTCAAGTGCGAATCCGACGAGGGTCTGTTCTTCTTTCCTGGAAACACCTAACTCGGCTAGGATATCAACCGTAGGAGCAAGTTCCAGCTGCATGCCGTTTGTAGAGGACTGAGTTTTCTTGATTTTTATATTTGATGGATTGGCTGGCGTGAAATCAGCTACAGCTGCAGCCATTACAATCAGCTTTGCATTTGAGAACAATTCCAAACAAGCTTGGTGCATTTCCTTTGCTGTTTGGATACGGTGCACCTTAAGTTTTTTGATATGGCTGTCGACTTGTACACCAGGCCCACATACCAGATCGACAGAGGCCCCTCTTTTGATCAGCTCTATTGCAACTGCCACCCCCATCTTGCCTGATGAATTGTTGGAGATGTATCTGACCGAATCTATGGGTTCCCTTGTAGGACCTGCTGTAACCAAACAATGAACACCATTCAAGGTGTTTGAATACTTCAAATAACCTACCACATGATTTTGGATATCAACAGGTTCCGTAAGTCTACCAACACCTATTAATCCACTGGCGAGTGATCCATGTTCGGGCCCAATCACTATGCAGCCTTTGGCTTTTAATGCATCAATGTTTCGTTGCGTTAGTTCATTCATGAACATGTCATGATCCATTGCCGGAGCGACCATTACAGGGCATTTTGCCGATAAAAAAATGGCTGATAGCAGGTCCTCGCAATAGCCGTTTGCCAGTTTTGCCAAAGTATTTGCAGATGCGGGGGCAATTAATATGAGATCAGCCCACGCTCCTAGATCCACATGATTGTTCCAAGCTCCCGACTCAGGGTCATTGAATCGAGTAAGAACGGGTAATTCAGATAGTGCTGATAAGGTCAACGGGGTAGTAAACTCCTTGGCAGATGAAGTCATAACAACCTGAACTTCAGCTCCTTGTTTCTTTAAAAGTCGAATGATTTCAGCAGATTTATAAGCTGAAATGCTTCCTGAAACACCCAGCAGGATTCTTTTTCCGGCCAGTATCATGAAAAATCAGGATTATTGTTCGCGTGATGGGTTCCGGTGGTAGATTTTACCATCGGTGAACTCTTGTAATGCAATGAGTGTGGGCTTGGGTAGTCGCTCGTAAAATTTAGAAATCTCAATTTGCTCCCTATTCTCAAAAACCTCTTCTAGATTGTCAGTGCTACTGGAAAACTCGGAAAGCTTACCTTGTAATTCCTCCTTCATTTCGGAAGCTATGTGGTTGGCTCTCTTGCTAATAACTACCAAGGATTCATAAATATTGTGAGTTCCCTTTTCGTACTTCACAAGGTCACGGGTAACAGTAGTAGTGGCAGCGTTTTTATAGGACATGATACCTTATTAATATGTGTAGGGCAAAAATAATAAAAAAAACCTTAGGATGCCTTAGTTAGCTTGTCTAGGCGTTCCTTGCAATCATCGTATATCTTTTGAGCGCTCTCCAGCTTTGAGCTGTTCGGGAAGGTATCGATTAACTTAAGATAATGCTCAATGGCTATTTTGTAGCGTTCAGCCTGACGGTATGAGACACTTCTTTCGGCGTATTCATATGATGAAAGAAGAATGAAGTACAAGCACTCCTCTTTATAGGTGGAGGATGGATAGGTCTTGATGACGTTTTGGAAAGCGATCATTGCGGACTTGAATTGCTCGCGTTTCAGATAAAGCTTTGCCACATTGAAATCCTTTGTTTCCAATTTGAACCGAAGCTCATCGATCAGGGAATTTGCTTCAGCCACCTTTTCGCTTTTCGGATATCTATTGATGAACAGTTGGAACTGCCTGATGGCATCAACTGTGTTTTTCTGATCCAAGGATGCGGGGGGTGAATCCATATAGTAACAATATGCGTTCAGGAAAAGAGCCTCCTCTGCCTTTGCTGATGCAGGAAAGGTTTGGCTGAAATTATTGAAATGATACGCGGCAAAGGTGAAGTCACCGGTCCTGTAATAGCACATGCAATAATAATAGTAGGTGTCTTCGGCCTTGACCGTGCCACGGAAAACGGTTACCAGTTCCTCAAACAATTGCAACGCCTGGTAGTAGTTTTCCTTTTCATAATATTCGACGGCGGCTTTGTACTTGGCCTCCATGTCCTGACTCTTTTGAATTTTGGAAAACTTACTACATGATCCAAAGAACAAGGTTGAACAAACAATTAAAAGTATGACGGCGTATTTTTTCATTGTCATACAAAGTTACCAAATGCACCTTTACGAATGTTGATTCAAACGTTATTCTAAATGTGCAGTCACATCAAAACACACAATCACGTCATTAACAAATGATTGTTGAAAACATTATAAGCTGACATGTTGTGCGTTAAAAAATACTGCCGACCTTTCGCCTCAAATTTCTAAACAATTATCGTCTGTTGATGACAGATTTATTTGATAAGCTTCTGAAGAATCGCGGTCCTCTGGGCATGCACTCCAAAGAGTCCTATGGTTACTTCATGTTTCCAAAGCTTGAAGGTGAAATTTCTAACCGAATGTTTTTTCGCGGTAAGGAACGCCTGGTTTGGAGTTTGAATAATTATTTAGGATTGGCCAACCATCCGGAAGTCCGCAAAACAGATGCCGAATCGGCCGCTGATTACGGTTTCGCTCTACCAATGGGTGCTCGTATGATGTCTGGAAACAGCGATCATCACGAGCGGTTGGAAAATGATCTTGCAGCTTTTGAAAACAAAGAGGCTGCAATACTCCTGAATTACGGATACCAAGGCATGGTAAGCGCCATTGATTGTTTGGTTGACCGCCATGACGTCATTGTATACGACTCCGAATCCCACGCCTGCATCATTGATGGTGTAAGACTTCACATGGGCAAAAGGTTTGTTTATCCGCACAACGATATTCAAAACCTGGAAAAACAGCTGACCCGTGCCACGCGGATTGCGAACGAAACAGGTGGTGCGATTCTCGTTATCACCGAAGGTGTTTTCGGGATGTCAGGTGACCAAGGAAAGCTCAAGGAAATTGTTGAACTGAAGAAGAAATTCAGTTTTCGATTGTTTGTCGATGACGCCCACGGATTTGGTACCATGGGTAAGACCGGTGCAGGCACTGCTGAAGAGCAAGGTGTGCAAAACGAGGTGGACATATACTTCGGAACTTTTGCCAAGTCCATGGCATTGATCGGAGGTTTTATTGCAAGCGATGAACAAGTGGTCGATTACCTACGTCACAACATGCGGTCGCAGATTTTCGCGAAATCATTGCCCATGCCCTTGGTTGTAGGTGCACAAAAACGTCTTGATTTGTTGAAATCAAAGCCGGAGTTAAAGGATAACCTTTGGAAGATTGTGAACGCACTCCAAATCGGTTTGAAAAACGCAGGCTTCGACATAGGAAACACACAGTCACCGGTCACCCCTGTATACTTGAACGGAACCATACCGGAAGCCACCAATCTGATTATTGATTTAAGAGAGAATTTCGATATTTTCTGCTCAATGGTGGTTTACCCTGTGGTACCAAAAGGCATCATCATCCTCAGATTGATTCCAACCGCGGTTCACACCATGGAAGATGTAAAATACACGATTGATGCCTTCAGCAAGATCTATGGAAAACTGAAATCTGGCCAATACCAGTCAGACAGAATCATACCGGTTTCTTGAAAATGAAACAAATTTGACGAAATACAGTATTAGTGCATTAACCAATTTATTAACCAAAACAAAATCATGATGAAAACAAAAACCGTTTCGGCCGTAGCTGCTAAGAAAGCTGCTCCGAAGAAAAAGGCTGCCGCCAAGAAAAAGGCTGCTCCTAAGAAGAAGGCTGCTGCCAAGAAAAAGGCTGCTCCTAAGAAGAAGGCAGTTGCCAAGAAAAAGGCTGCTCCTAAGAAGAAAGCTGCTAAGAAGAAGGCTGCCAAGAAAAAGGTCATGTCTGCTAAGAAGGCTGCTCCTAAGAAGAAAGCTGCTCCTAAGAAGAAGGCTGCTGCTAAGAAGAAGGCTGCTCCTAAGAAGAAAGCTGCTCCTAAGAAGAAAGCTGCTCCTAAGAAGAAGGCTGCTCCTAAGAAGAAGGCTGCTCCTAAGAAGAAGGCTGCTGCTAAGAAGAAGAAGTAATTCTTACTTTCTTGAAAGAAACCGTCCAACCTTGGGCGGTTTTTTTTTGCCCATTCCAGTTCCATATATGTGGTAACTTCGTTTGGAATTTTCATTCATGTCGAAAAAGCCACTCGATATTCTCAAAGATGTTTGGGGCCACCAACAATTCAGACCGGCCCAAGAGTCGATTATAGACTCTGTATTGTCTGGAAAAGACACATTGGCCCTGCTACCAACCGGTGGAGGAAAATCCATTTGTTTTCAGGTTCCGGCTTTGTGTCTGGAGGGTATTTGCCTTGTTGTTTCACCACTTATTGCGCTGATGAAGGACCAGGTAGAAAACCTTCGCCAAAAAGGAATCAAGGCAGCAGCCATTTATTCAGGCATGAGCCTGGATGAAATTGACCTTGTCATCGATAACTGCCTATATGGTGACTACAAATTCCTGTACCTGTCGCCAGAACGTTTGCTTTCGGAAAAAATGATGACTAGGATTGCAAGAATGAAGGTATCCCTTATTGCAATTGATGAAGCCCATTGTATTTCGCAATGGGGATATGATTTCAGACCTCCTTATTTGGAGATTTTCAAAATAAGGGAGTCGCATCCAAAAGCTCCGATTCTTGCCTTGACAGCTACGGCAACTCCCGAGGTTCAATCGGATATCATGAAAAGGTTGGAGTTCAAAACCGAAAACCTCTTTAAGGTTTCCTTTACCAGGAAAAACCTGTCGTATCGTGTATATAAGCCCGATGACAAGATTGTTGAAGCCGTGTCCATGATTAAACAGTTAAAGGGATCGGCAATTGTTTATGTGCGCAACCGGAAAAAAACAAAAGAAATTTCCGATATCCTTCAATCAGAAGGTATCACATCCACATTTTACCATGCCGGGCTTCCCGCCGTTCTTCGAACCCAACGACAAGACGATTGGAAAAGCAACAAGGTGAGGGTGATGGTCAGTACCAATGCATTCGGGATGGGAATAGACAAGCCGGATGTACAAAGCGTATTTCACTTGGATCTTCCGGATGATCTGGAGTCATATTATCAGGAGGCTGGTCGTGCAGGACGGAACGAAAAGCCCGCATTTGCCATATTGCTTTACCAGGACCGTGATGTAAATGCACTGTTGTCTAAATCGGAACTGCAGTTTCCTGATTTACAAGAAATCAGAAGCATTTACAAGGGCTTGTGCAACTACCTTCAAATTCCTATCGGAGGTGGAATGGGAAATAGTTATGATTTCGATATTGCAAGTTTCATCGATCGCTACCAGTTGCATCCTTTAAAGACCAGTAGCGCAATACGCGTTCTAGAAAACGAGGGGTTCATCTCACTTTCAGAAAACATATTCATTCCCTCAAAAATTCACTTCACCGTTTCACCTACTGAACTTTACAGGTTTCAAGTTTCCAACCATGCATATGACCGGTTGATCAAACTGATTTTACGATCCTGCGAAGGCGTTTTCGAAGATTATGTGAGGATAAACGAGTCAGAGCTGGCCGACAGGACCGGCATACCTTACAAGGAATTGACTCGGATGCTCGAGTACTTGGAGAAAATATCCATGATGCGGTATGTACCCAGAAAGGACGCACCTCAGCTGACCTTTTGTATTCCCAGAGAGGATTCGGACTACCTAGGCATCGATTTGAAAAGTTATCGTCTAAGGAAAGAGCGCTTCATCAAGCGGGCAGAGTCCATGGCACACTATACCACAACACTCACCAGATGCAGAAGCAACATGCTTGTTTCCTATTTTGGTGAAACACCAATATACCACTGCGGTATTTGTGACTATTGTAAGAGGTCTTCAGCTTCAAAAGACAGGATTGAGACGCATCAATCAACCATTTCAAAAATATTGGTATCATTGGAATCGGGTCCAGCAACCATTATATCCATATCAAACAACCTACAGGACCTGACGCCGGAACAAATCCAAGACCTGATCCGGAACATGATGGAATCAGGTCTGGTCCAAATTGACTCAACAGGAATGGTACACAAACTATAAAACCTGTTCATCGTTATCTGATTCGCAGCCCTTTAATTCCTATATTTACCTCATGGAGATTTTCAATATAGGATTCCTGGAAGTCCGACTTTTGGATTTGATTGATATCCTTCTGGTTGCCATTTTAATCTACAAGTTATACGACTTGTTAAAAGGCGGTGTGGCCATGAATATCCTGGTCGGTTTGATTTCCATATATTTCATTTGGTGGCTCTGTGTCAATGTACTCGGCATGCAATTGGTTGGGGCTATTTTGGGACAATTCATCGGAGTGGGAGTTATCGCATTGATCATAGTGTTTCAGCAGGAAGTTCGCAGGTTTTTGATATTACTTGGCACCAACAGTTTTCTAGCAAATAGCAAGTTTGCAAACAAGTTAAAAAACTGGAACTTGCAATCTAGTAAGGAATCGGGCATCAACATATCCCCTATTGTCAAGGCATGTGTAAACATGGCCAAGAACAAGACTGGGGCTTTGATTGTGATTTCCAGAAACACAGACCTCAAATTCTATACCTCCACAGGCGATTTGATGGAGGCAGAGGTATCCAAAAGACTCATTGAGAGTATTTTTTTCAAAAACAGTCCCATGCATGATGGTGCAATCATTATTGCCGGTAATCGTATCAAGGCCGCCAGATGTGTCTTACCAGTAACCGACAACACCGATTTACCTGCACAATATGGAATGCGACACAGGGCGGCATTAGGGATATCCGAGCAAACCGATGCAATCGCGATCATCGTATCTGAAGAAACTGGAAGAATCTCTGTCGCAATTGATGGCGAGTTAAAGCCAGATCTTTCAGCCGACGATTTGGAAAAAGTGCTATCAGCCGAGTTGTAGCTTATTGCTTGGGCCGCAAGGATGGATCCAATGCATATGCCCTTTCAAAAGCCCTGGCTGAATTCGTTTGATCACCTTTGAAACGATACGTAATACCGATGGCATTATGTATCTGTGCGTTATTAGGAGACAAAGAGGCCGCCAGGTTTAAATGTCTCAAAGCATCATCGTATTGCTGCAACATGCCATAAGAGCTTCCAAGATTGTATTGACCATCGGCATAATTTGGATCAATCTCAATGGAACGCTTAAATAGCTCAAGGGCCTTGCTTACATCGCTCTTGGCAAAATAGATGGTTCCCATATTGTTCAAGATGGTGTGATTTCGGGGAGCAATAGCCAAGGCCTTGTCATAGCAAATCAAGGCGCTGTCATTCATTCCAAGGTTATAGTACGCAACCCCCATCTGAAGGTGTGCATCAGAAAATTTGTCATAGATATCAATAGAGCGCTGAAGGTACCCGATTGATTCCCTTAATATCCTTTGTTTTTCAGCTTGCGGCTTCCCCTTCCAATTCTCCTGCTTTGCCAAGAAGTTACCCATGTAATATTGGGTTCTGGTGCTATTGGGCGACAATTTAACATCATTGGAATACAATGTTTCATTGTCTTTCCAAACTGTATTGCGGGATAAGGTTTTCCCAGAATAGAGCAAAAGCACCGGGATTAACACCAAAACGCCCTTCCAATGTTTTCGAATGTTTGGAATTGACATAGGATCAAACCGAAATACTTTGGAAAGCACAAATGCAAACGCCAAGGCGAAGCCAAGTGAAGGCATATAAAGGAACCGCTCACCAAAAGAGGAGCCGGTGGTGATGAAAATATTGGAGGACAAGGAAATCGTTATCAGGAAAAACAATATCGAAAAGGCCAACATGGATTTGTTCCTAAAGCCACGGAATGCAAGGATTGCCAAGGAAGCATAAGCTACAATGGAAATCAAGAAGGATAAGGAACCAACACCTACGATTGGAATCTGATTGTATGAGTAATCAAATACCAATGGATGGGGCCAGAACAACTTCATCAGGTAAAGTCCCATGATCGATACCGCTGTACAAAAGCGCTCCAACCCATCATCAGTAGCCATCAAGAGGTTGTCGGCCACATTAGGAGTACCCAGGGTGTTGATACCACCCAGTACGTTGGCACGGATAATGAAAAAAACCGAGCAAGCGACCAACACTGACATCAGCCCCTTGCTAATAATACCCAACGATGATTTATCTTCATTGAAAAACCATCCCGCCAAGGGAAGAATGGCCAGGAAAGTGATTGCAGATTCCTTGGAAAGCAAGGCAAGAAAAAAGAAAAGTCCGGATAGGATGTTTTTAATGAAGGAGGATTCTCGTAATGCTTTTAGATAAAAATCCAGGGATATCATACAGAACAAAAACGCAAGTATCTCATCCCTTGACTTGATGTTAGCCACCACCTCGGTGTGGACTGGATGCGCAATAAAAACAAGGGAAGCCACCATTGAAATCATCAAGCTGCCTCTAGTCATACGGAACAAAATCCTGAACAACATGAGCCCTGTAATCGTGTACAATAGTACATTCATCAAATGACCAAGGAATGGTTTTCCTCCACCCCACTCCCATTCAGCAGCAAACATCAAACGTGGTATGGGGCGATATAATCCGTCATTAGGCATGAAATAGCCGTAACGGTAGCTGTTGGACCATATTTCCTGAAACCCTTCAAATCCTTTTTGTGTGATTCTGTTTTCAACTATGAGCGAGTAATCGTCAAGAGCATAACCATGGTTTAGGGTGTTGGAGCATAATATAAAAGCAAACAGGGCTATTATCAACGAGGGAACCCACCCTGCATTGGTTGCTGGCTGGTTGGTGACCTTTTCACTTGTCACCACATGCTCCCTGTGTAAACGTTGTTTTTCTCTTTTCGATAATTTCTTGGGATCCATCATTTACATTGAAGGTAATTGAATGAGATCAGGATGGAATACTATCCTTTGGTTGGATGTTACGCAATAATTCCTCCGCCGATTTACCGATGTTTTCCAATGAGTAGCGAACCTCAAAGGCCCTAGGGTGATTAGGATATGTCTCGAGAAACTTCCGATAGCATTTTTCCGCCGATTTCTGATCCCCCTTCATATTCTCGAATGTGAACCCGAGCAGGAATAGTGCTGTAGGAGCATCCGGATGGTTCGGATATTTTTCAATCAATTTTTCAAATGATTTTTCAGCGGTGTGAAAATCACCACGTTGGTTGGCAAGGTTACCCGCCTTGAATAAGAATACCGCGCTAATGGTATCGTCTGGATTCTTGGAAGCATACTCCAGATAGGTGGTAATCATTTGGGAAGTGAGTGCAGAATCGGAAGTGGCCAATCCGGAAACCTTTTTTTGTTCGCTCATTTTTTGCTCTAGCCGGGCAATGGTGTTTTTTTGTTCTTCCACGGATGGTGAGCAGGCCATGAAAAATTGCAAAAGGAATATGGTTGGAATTACTTTTTTCATTTGAGTTGGTTTTGAAGTTCGTTAAAATGGCGATCCGGGTTCAGCCGACATGTGATTGAAGACAAGTCTATCGGATAAGGACGGTAAGAGTCTGCCGATCCAAACGGCCAAACGGCCTTGTGTGGTCAATACCAGGTCTCGCTTTCGGTTCCGAACGGCAATAAAAATACGGTCGGCAACGGCTTCGGCCGACATCATTTTCTTTTCATCGCGCGGCGATTCACTTTGTCGTGAGCCATCAGCACCCAGAGCATTTTGTCTTATTCCTGATTCAGTAAAGCCAGGGCATGCCACCAATACATGCAATCCCATTTTAAGGTTCTCGGTCCGTAACGATTGTAAAAATCCCTCCATTGCGAATTTGGAAGCAGAGTAGCCAGTGCGACCGGGTAGCCCGTTCTTACCTGCGATGGAGGAAACCCCCACCACCGAACCTTTTGATTTCAATAGATGCGGTAGTGCATGCTTGGTGCAATAAACGGTTCCCCAGAAGTTGATATCCATGACTTTTCGGATCACATCCAGTTCCATGTCGGCAAACAGCGCCCTCATGGTGATTCCCGCATTGTTGATTAAAACGTCAATTGAACCGAATTTCCCGATTGTTTCATTGACAAGTTCGATGGCATCCTGTTCGTTTGATACATCGGATTGTAAACACATATTGGGCGCACCGATTCGTTCGAGTTCCGTTGAAACGGCCGATAAGCGACCGGCATCCCTTCCTGTAATAACCACATTGAAGCCCTCAAGGGCAAAACGATGTGCAAGGGCCCTACCAATGCCTGATGAGCCCCCTGTGATGATTACCGTTTTCCGTGTGTTCATTTATCAAACCGATATCACAAATTTAGCAAAATAGGTTACTTTCGTGGGTATGAGGATGATTGAAGTAGATACTCCGTCTCGTATTCGGCAATTCTTGGACTTACCAGTCAAAATCTATCAGAACGACCCCGAATGGATAAGGCCTTTGGACAAGGACATTGAGCATGTTTTTGATCCCAAAAAGAATAAAGCGTTCAGGCATGGAGAGATTTGTAGGTGGTTATTGGTAAATGACGGGGGTGATTGTATCGGCAGGATTGCAGCTTTTGTGAACCGTAAGACGGCTGATAAATACGAGCAACCTACAGGAGGAGTGGGACTATTTGAATGTATTGATGACCATGCGGCCGCTCATTTCATGTTCGACCATTGCAAAGTTTGGTTGAAGGAACGGGGAATGGAGGCCATGGATGGTCCAATCAATTTCGGGGAGCGCGATCAATGGTGGGGATTGATGGTAGAGGGATTTTATGAGCCGGTTTATCGGATGAACTACAATCCGCCCTATTACCGAGCATTGTTTGAGTCATACGGATTTCAAACCTACTACGAACAATATTGCTTTTCATTGAACCCCAACGACGAGTTGGATCCGAAATTCAAGGATGCCCACGATCGATTGATGGCGGAAGGAGGTTACCAAGCCGAGCATATCCGAAAAAACGAATTGGAAAGATTCGCTGCCGATTTCGCCAAGATATATAATAAAGCGTGGGCCAAACATGGAGGTGGTAAAACCCTCAGTCCGGAGTTGGCAATTTCCATGTTCAAAAAGATGAAGCCCGTGATGGAAGAGAAGTTGGTTTGGTTTGTGTACCACAAAAACGAACCGATTGCCGCGTGGCTCAATCTTCCGGAGTTGAATCAATATTTCAAACACATGAACGGAAGGTTCGGACTATGGGAGAAATTGAAATTCCTATGGTTGAAACAAACAGGAGCGTGTCGGAAATTCTATGGAATCGTTTTTGGAGTAATTCCTGAATTCCAAGGAAAAGGAGTTGACGGATTGATGATTTGGGTTGGTGCAAAAGAGATCATCGCACTTAAAAAATATGATTACATGGAGCTTCAATGGATTGGTGACTTCAATCCGAAGATGGTTGCAATAGCTAAATCCTTGGGATCAAAAAAGTGCAGAACATTGATAACTTATCGGGTGCTGTTTGATCCGAACAAGACATTTATAAGGCACCCTACCCTAACATAAGAGGAAATTGTTGAAAAAAAGCATGGATTATGCTAAAATGATTTTAATTGTTTCTATTTTTGCACCCTCAAATCGAGTTTAACGATTTGGATGATTCCGTAGCTCAGTTGGTAGAGCATTACACTTTTAATGTAGTGGTCCTGGGTTCGAGTCCCAGCGGGATCACAAAAGCCACGAAAACACTTCGTGGCTTTTTGATTTAAAAAAAAGGCCCCATATCGGGGCCTTTTTGTAATAAGTTGTCTTTCAATTTATCCAATGGTGTCGGCACTGTAACCATACACAGCAGGATTTTTTCCACCCATTGGTCTGATGTAGGAGGATAATTGGCCTCGATGGTGAATCACATCGAAAAAGAAAAACCACATCATTTGCATCCTCGGTATTGTTAAAATTGAATTGCCATTTATTTTTAGCTCAACCGGCTCATTTTCCCAAGAGGCATCTGTTGCGCTATCCAAAGATTTATTAACCAATTCGGCTAGCTCTGAAAAACGGGCTCCTGCTTCAGCAGGACTGTTGAACGAGTAAACCAATGTCTCATCGAAAACGTTTTGCTCTAGTATGGATTT
>Ga0315906_10007614_pt1 | contig 13153 bp, 16 predicted proteins | sample LakEriMetagenome_4_FD_203526 | JGI IMG/M metagenome (GOLD analysis project Ga0315906, IMG submission 203526) | Freshwater fungal communities from buoy surface, Lake Erie, Ohio, United States - Buoy 2 MA122 | ecosystem: Environmental > Aquatic > Freshwater > Lake > Lake biofilm | place: USA...
TCTTAGTAAATAATATTGACTGTGATTATTTGTATATTAATGCGACTGATGAACGTTCAATTGATGTTATGAGAGATAAAGTAGGAGCATTCGCTGCTGCTGGTTCATTTAAGCCTCTTAAAATAGTAATATTGGATGAGGCAACTCATATACTTCAAGCATCACAAGTTATCTTGTTAAATATGATGGAAACATATAGTTTAACAACTCGTTTTATTTTAACAGGTAACTACCCAGAACGTCTTATAGAACCATTAAGAAGTAGGTTACAAGAATTTGATTTGTCTCCTCCAACTAAAAAAATAGTAGCACAACATATTAGTACTATTTTAGATAAGGAAGAAATTGAATATGAAATTCCTGATCTAGTTACTATTGTAAATAAGTTCTATCCTGATTTTAGAAAAATAATTAACAACTGTCAAAAATATACAGTTGATAATAGTCTAGTTCTAGATAATCTTTCAGATACAAATGATAATTATAAAGAACATATATTAGAAGAACTTAAAAAACCGTCTATAAAATCGTTTAACAACATTAGACAGATTATAGCAAATACTGATATAAGTGATTTTGAAGACTTATATAAGTTTTTATATGATAAATTAGATGAATATTCTAAAGGTAATAATGGTTTAATCATCTGTTATTTAGAAGAATATATGTACCACGCTACATTTAGACTTGATAAAGAAATTAATATAATGGCATGTATATCAAAAATATTAGAAACAATTAATAATAAAAAAGTAATATGAACAAAAATCAACAAATGCAGATGAATGTGGATATTAAACAAACCACACCAATCGAATCAGAAGACGGAAATCAAGTATTTCAAGAAGCAGTAATTTTAAGAAAAGCAAGTAAATTTTTAGTAGGTACATCAGAAGATGCTATTATTCCTATCCCTGTATTTATTGATGTTAAAACAGGAAAAATTTTAACAGAACTGTTACCTAAGGAACTTCGTGAAGAATATGAAGAACACAACACAACAAAGTAAATCATTTTCAGTATTTGATTGGATCAAAGCAGTTATTGATACTAAACAATCTTGGGAATCATTTACTCCTGATCAACAAAAACAATTTAATAATTTTATGATTCATCGCTTTTTAAGTATGAATCCTAAATATATAGAAATTGTTAATTATATACAAGGACTTAATATTAAAGAAAGTAAGCGATTGTATGAAGTATATTGTTATATGATTCCTCAATCTAAAAACACTTACTCAACTTATATCAAATCAAATACTAAAAAATCATCTCCTGAAGCAGCACAGCATGTAGCAGAATATTTTGAATGTTCTGTAAGTGAAGCTGAAGAATATATTTCACTAACTGATAAAAAATGGTTAGAAAATATTTTAGTTACTAAAGGAATTGATGAAAAAGAAATTAAAAAACTATTAAAATAATGGCTGAAAAAGAAATGTCTGCTATTGAGCAATTAGAAAAAGAATATCCTACTATAGCAAATGGTTATAAAAAGATTCTTAAAGAACAATATGAATTGTTTGCTAGGAAACACCTCGATTACGGTCTAGAAAATATCTCAGCTGGAACTCAATTATCAGATGATAATGAGAAACAGTTTGCGTTGACTGGTCTTTGGTATAGACTATCTGATAAAGTAAATAGATGGAAAAATCTTATTATTACTAAACAAACAGCTAAAAATGAAACTTTAACTGATACTTATCAAGATATTGCTAATTATGGTATTATAGCACAATTAGTAGATAGAGGTCTATGGAGACGAGATAATGGCTAAAAAGTCTAAACTTCCTGAGGTACTTAAACGAATAAAAAATTTCAAACCTATTGAAATTAATTATGCGTTTCAAAAGAGTATCTCATACTCTCAATTATCAATGTATTCTTCATGTCCTAAAAAATGGGCATTGCAATATAGAGATGGGCATAAAATTTATGCCCCTTCTATTAATATGACTTTTGGAACTGCTATTCATGAAACAGTACAAAAATATCTTCATACAATGTATGAGGAAAGTGGAGTACAAGCTGACAAAATAAATCTAGAAGAATTATTTGAGGAGCGTTTTAGAGAAGCATATGCTAAAGAATATGCTAGTAATAAAAATGTTCATTTTAGTGGTCCTGAAGAAATGAGAGAGTTTTTTGATGATGGGATTGCTATTTTAGAATTTGTTAAAAAACAAAGAGGAGAATATTTTACCTCTAAAGGATGGTATCTAGTAGGAATTGAAATCCCAATTGTTATTTCACCAGATAAAAAATATAACAATGTTTTATATAGTGGTTTTATCGATCTAGTAATGTATAATGAAAATACAGAAACATTTACTATATACGATATAAAAACTAGTACTCGAGGATGGGGTGATAAAGAAAAAAAAGATGAAATAAAACAATTTCAAATTTTACTTTATAAAACTTATTTTAGTGAACAATTTGGAATTCCAATTGAAAATATAGATGTTAAATTTTTTATATTAAAAAGAAAAATTTGGGAGAAAAGTGAATTTCCTCAAAAACGAGTTCAAGAATTTATACCTGCAAACGGTAAAACTAAAATAAATAAAGCTAAAAATGCTTTAAATTCATTTATTGATAATATCTTCAATACAGATGGATCCTATAAAAATACAGATCATTTAGCTCAACCTAGTAAATCTAATTGTATGTATTGTCCTTTTAAGAATAGAAAGGACTTATGCGAGAGTGCAACTTAACTAGATCTTCATATATTTATATACGTAAATAAAATTATAATGTTATGGACAATACACAATTAACCTCAGTTAAAGTCGATAAAGACTTATTTGATGATTTTAAAATTGAGTGTGTTAAAAGAAAATTTTCATTAAATAAGCTTGTTAATCGAGCAATTGATTTATATCTTACTAATGATGATTTTAGAAAACAACTCACCAACTACAATAATCCAAAAATTAAAGACTAAAAATTAAGTTCTATGAATGCAAGTTTTGCTTATCTACCTCAAGATCAGAGGAAAAAGATTTTATTAATTTGTGATGATTTAAGAGTACACTCAGGTATAGCAACAGTTGCTAGAGAGATGGTTCTTAATACTGCCCAACATTTTAATTGGGTACAAGTAGCAGGAGCTATAAATCATCCTGATAAAGGAAAGAGATTAGATCTATCTCAAGACACTAATAATAACACAGGTTTAACAGATGCTTCTGTAGTAATGTATCCTGTTGATGGATATGGTGATGCTAATTTAATTAGACACCTTATCAGAGCTGAAAAACCAGACGCTATATTTTTGGTTACTGATCCAAGATATTTTATGTGGTTATTTCAAATTGAAAATGAAATTAGAAGAAAAATTCCTATTATTTATCTCAACATTTGGGATGATTATCCAGCACCAATGTATAATAGACCATTCTATGAAGCATGTGATGCATTGTTAGGTATTTCTAAACAAACAGTTAATATTAATAAGTTAGTATTAGGTGAAGAAAAAGCTAAGAATAAACTTATTAAATATGTTCCTCATGGTTTAAATCATAATATATTTAAACCTATAGATAAAGACTATCCTAAATACTCTGAGTTCCTTAACTTTAAAAATCAAACATTTAAAGGAAAAGAATATGATTTTGTTTTATTTTTTAACTCAAGAAATATCCGTCGTAAACAAATCCCAGATACACTTTTAGCTTATAAGTATTTTATTGATACATTACCTGAAGAAAAAGCTAAAAAATGTGCTTTTATGCTTCATACCCATATTGTGGATGATAATGGAACAGATTTAGGAGCACTATGTGAATATTTATTTGATAATGATCCTAGATATAATATTATATTTACTCCTCCTGGATTAGGTCCAGAACAGATGAGTTGGTTATATAATATGAGTGATGTTCAAATATTATTAACATCAAATGAAGGATGGGGATTATCACTCACAGAAGCAATTTTAACAGGTAATCCAATTATTGCTAATGTAACTGGTGGAATGCAGGATCAAATGCGTTTTGTTAAGAATGGTGAATGGGTAGATTTTGATGCTGATTTTCCTTCTAACCACAATGGTACTTTAAAAGAACATGGTGAGTGGGCATTTCCAGTTTACCCAACTAATAGATCAATTCAAGGATCACCTATCACACCATACATTTGGGATGATAGATGTACATCAGAAGATGCTGCTAAGCAAATTAGAGCGGTTTATAATTTATCTAAAGAAGAAAGAAAAGCTAAAGGCTTAAAAGGTCGTGAGTGGGCTTTAAGTGATGAAGCAGGATTAACAGGTGAAAAAATGGGTAAACGAATTATCGAAAATATAGAGGAATTATTTGTTTATTGGACACCTAGAGAAAAATTTGAACTTATCAATACTAAAAATATTCAAAAAAGAGTTTTAAATCATAAATTACTTTATTAATATGAGCGGAAAAAATAGTTGCGTAATCTACGCCCCAGTAGACACTTTATCAGGTTATGGTAGTTTAGCTCGTGACACTACTAAATCAATCATTGAATTAAAAAAAGACGAGTGGGATATTAAAATTATTCCTTGTGCTTGGGGAAATACTCCTGTAGGTTTTATAGAAGAAAATCCTGAGTGGCATTTCTTAGCACCATATTTCATTAATGGTCAATTAACATCTCAACCAGATATTTTCATTTGGATGACAATTCCAACTGAGTTTCAAAAAGTAGGTAAATATAATATTGGGATAACAGCTGGTTTAGAAACTGATTTAGTACCTGGAGATTGGATTGAAGGATGTAATAAAATGGATTTGGTTTTAGTTTCATCTGAACACGGTAAAAAAGGATTTGAAATTTCTAAATATCAAAAACAAAATCCTCAAACTAAAGCTTATGAAGGTACAGTTGAATTAACAACACCTGTAGAAGTTTTATTTGTAGGTATGGATACTAATATTTATAAATTCCTAGAAACACCTAATAAAGAAATTGGAGCTCTAAATACTATACCTGAAGAATTTTGTTATTTGTTTGTTGGACACTGGTTACAAGGTGATTTAGGTGAAGATAGAAAAAATGTAGGTTTACTTGTAAAAGCGTTTTTTGAGACATTTAAAAATAAGAAAAACAGACCTGCTTTAGTTTTAAAAACTAGTATGGTTGGTCCTTCTTATATGGATAGAGATGAAATCCTAAAACGTATTCAACAAATAAGAGAAACAGTCCAGTCTAAAGATTTACCTAATGTTTATCTATTACATGGTGAGTTTACAGATGAAGAAATGAATCAAATCTATAATCACCCTAAAATTAAATCAATGATATCTTTAACTAAGGGAGAAGGATATGGTTTACCATTAGTTGAATTTACTCAGAGTAAAAAACCAGTTATTACAACTAACTGGAGTGGTCATTTAGACTTCTTAAAAGGAGAATTTACACCTTTAATTAATGGTACTTTAACTAATGTCCATCCAAGTGCTGCTAATCAATGGTTATTAAAAGAATTTAAATGGTTCTCTCCAGATCCTAGTCAGGTTGGATTTTATTTAAAAGATGTTTATGAAAACTATAAGAATTATTTAGATGGAGCTAAACGCCAAGCTTATTTTGCTAAAATAAATTTCTCATTTGAAAAAATGACTGAGAAATTAGCTGAATATTTAAAACGTATTCCTGAGTTTCCTAAACAAGTTCAACTTAAGTTACCACAATTAAAAAAGATTGAGTTACCAAAATTGCAAAAAGTAGAACAATGAAAACAGCTTTAATTACAGGTATAAATGGTATGGATGGAAGTCATTTAGCTGATTTTCTTTTAAATAAAGGTTATACAATATATGGTTTAGAGAGAAGAAGTTCAGGTGAAAATAGAACTAATATTAAACACTTAGAAGGTAAAATTAACTTTATAAAAGGTGATCTAACTGATCAAAATTCACTTTTAAGAGCTTTAAAAGAATCTAATCCAGACGAAGTATATAATTTAGCTGCTCAATCATTTGTAGGTGAAAGTTGGAATACACCTGAACAAACATCTAATGTGACTGGTTTAGGAGTACTTAGAATACTTGAAGCAATTAGAGAATACGGTCATGACAAAATTAAATTCTACCAAGCATCAAGTTCAGAAATGTTTGGTCGAATGGTAGAAAATCCAGCTACTGAAAATACTCCTTTTTATCCTAGATCACCATATGGTGTTTCTAAGTTATATGGTCATTGGATAACTAAAAATTATAGAGAATCTTATAATATGTTTGCTTGTAGTGGTATTCTTTTTAATCATGAAAGTGAAAGACGAGGAATTGAATTTGTTACAAGAAAAATATCTGACGGTGTGGCTAGGATTTATTTAGGACTCTCAGATCATATTACATTAGGTAATTTAGATGCTAAACGAGATTGGGGATATGCTCCTGATTATGTTGAGGCAATGTGGTTAATGTTACAACAAGATAAAGCAGATGATTATATAATTGCTACAAATGAAACTAGGTCTATTAGAGAATTTTTAGATGAAGCTTTTAAAATAATTGGAATACTAGATTGGTCTTCTTATATTAAACAAGATCCTAGATTTATGAGACCTGCTGAAGTAGATGTATTAAAAGGAAATTATAGTAAAGCTAATCAAGAATTAGGATGGACACCTAAAACTAGTTTTAATGAAATGGTTCAAAAAATGGTTACAAATGATATTAAAAAATTAAATAATGGATAATCTAATTATATGCCCTCATTGTTCCTCAGATGCATGCTATGTAACTGAAAATAGTCCTACAGTTAAAACTTACTCTTGTTTTGGATGTGGTTTTACAACTAATTCTTTAATGAAAGAAGGAGAAGAATTCTACCAACAGCAAATAGAAGTACTTCCTGAACTTTATAAAGATGTAATGTTTAAAGATAAAGATGATTTAATTTGGATGCCTACTACTATTAATTTACCTCAACAAGGGATGGTATTTTATAATGGTACTTCTAAAGAAAATACTAAATGGTCAGCAGTACAAGCTGTTAAAGTAACTGAAGAAGAAAAAGAAAAATATCCAATTAAAAGTAAACCAGGAGAATATTATGAATGGAGAATGGATATGACTACTTTACAATCTTTTGAAATGAAAGATTTTATAGAAGCACTCTCATATATAGGAGTTCTTCCAGAATAATTTTTGGCTAATTAAAAAAGGTTTTATATATTATTAAAGATGAAAATAAGTTACGCTATAACAGTTTGTAATGAATTAGATGAAATAAAACGTCTAATTCCTTTTTTAAAAGAAAATATAAGACAAGAAGATGAAATAGTTGTCTTACTTGACAAACCAAAAGCATCACATATATTAATAGATCAACTCTATAAATATTCATCTGCTGATTGGATCATTCTAAAAGAAAGTGCATTTCAAGGACATTTTGCTGATTGGAAAAATGAATTGACTAATTTATGTAGTGGTGATTATATTTTTCAAATTGATGCTGATGAATATCCACATGAAGATCTAATTCAAGATTTACCTGAAATTCTTAAAGCTAATCCAACTGTAGAAGCATTTGTTGTTCCAAGAGTAAATACTGTAGAAGGTTTAACTCAAGAACATATTCAAAAATGGAATTGGCGTATTAATGAAAATGGATGGATAAATTATCCTGATTATCAATGGAGAGTTTATAAAAATGTTCCTGAAATAAAATGGAAAAATAAAGTACATGAAGTAATAGAAGGTTATAAAGTAATAGCTCAAATACCTGCTTTTGAAAGTCTATCACTTTATCATCCTAAAACAATTGAAAGACAAGAAAAACAAAATAATTATTATAATACATTATGATTTCACCCATTACTTTTTGTATAGGAACTTCTAATAATTTAAATTATTTAAAATTAGCTATTAAATCTGTTAGAGAATATAGTTATTATAAAGATGCTCCTTTTATTATTTTTGCTGAGAATTGTACTGATGGAACAGATGAATGGTTACTGATTAATAAAGATAAATATAATTTAGAAATTTATATTGAACATAATGATGAAGAAAATAGAAAAGGCATCGGTGTAGGAATGAATTTTTGTGCTGATAAAGTAAAAACAGAATATATAATGTTTTTACACGCTGATTTTATTGTATCTAAAAACTGGGATAAATCAGCTGAGGAAATATTCATTCAAAATCCTGATAAAAAGTTTTGGATATCAAGTTATAGAATCCAACCCAATGTCTTTAAAGAAAATAGCCGCCCAGGGACATTTATAGTTGATAATGAAATTTTTGGAGAGTTTTATCATAATTTTAATATGGATTATTTTCAAGAATTTGCAGCTGAATTTGCTAAATTAAATAAAGATATAATAATAAGAAAAGGAGAAGGAGTTAGTGGTTTAATCAGAAAAAAAGACTGGGATGAAATAGGTGGGAATGATCCATTATTTACACCATTAGCATATGATGATATGGATCTATTTATTAGAATGCAATTAGTTGGGTTTGATTTTCCATTAATAGGATCCTCAGTTGTATATCATTTTGGAAGTAGATCAGACAATGGTCATTTTATGAATGATGAATTAAAAAGAGCTACAAAACAAATTAATTATGATGCTAGATCTAGACAAAGATTTTATGAGAAATGGGGACAATTACCTGAATTTGATTTAAATGGATTTGTAAAACCTATTTATAAATGAGTAATATTTTAATTGTAAAAACTGGGGCAGCGGGAGATGTTTTACGAACAACATTTGTTCTAAATGATTTAAGCCAAAAACATAATATATATTGGATAACAGATCCTTTATGTATTGATTTAATAGATTCTAAATTAGCTAAAGTTTTTACTAATATTTTATCTTTAAAAGATATTTATTTTGATATAGTTTATTCTTTAGAGGAAGACATTGAACTGCTACTTCAAATACAGCATAATTTATCATTTAAATATTTAATAGGATATTATGTATCTGAAAAAAATATAACCTACTCAGGTCCAGATACAGAATGGTTTGATATGAGTTTAAATAGTAAGTATGGTATAAAACAAGCTGATAAATTAAAATTAGAAAATACTAAAACTTTTCAAGAATTAGTAGCTCCTATTTTTAATCTAATATTTACAGGTCAAAAATATAATTCTTTAAAATATGATTTTAAAGATTCTATAATTAAAGGAGATATAGCTATAGCTAAAACAGCCGGAAACAAATGGCCTAATAAAAACTGGGCTTATTATAATGAATTAAAATTAGAATTAGAAAAATTAGGATATATAGTTAATTATTTACCTAATAGATCTTCTATTAAAGAACATATTGCTGATATAGCTTCTCATAAATTAATTATATGTGGTGATAGTTTACCTATGCATATATCAACAGCTTTAAATATTCCAAGTATAGCTTTATTTACATGTACTAGTCCAATTGAGATATATGATTATAATCTTATAACTAAAATTATAAGTTCAAAATTAACCCAATATTATTATCAAAGAGAATTTAATGAGGATTGTACTAAAAGTATACAAATAAATGAAGTATTAAAAAAAATAAAAATATGAAAACAATACAATATAATAAAAAAGAATTAATTATTGGCTCAATAGCAGAGGAAAATTCTGTGATTCAAGAACATATGTCTTTATTAGCAAGTATAAATCTTAGTGAAGTAGAAACAGATGAGTGGTTTTTAAGGTTTAATTCTCAAATCAAAGAGATGAATAATTTTTTAGAACTAACTAAAGATAAAAAAATTTTATTTGATATAGGTTCTCAATTTGGTTTATTTAGTTTTTCATTTTTAGGTAATTCTTTAGATAAACAAGTATTTGCTTTTGATGGAGGAGTTAATCCTTTTTTAACTACAACTCAAATTAAATTAATTAATAAACTAACTAATTTTAATACTTTTAATTTTTTAATTGGAAATAAAAATGAAATAATAAAATGCCACTCTGAAGAACTACAATCATTAGCAATACCAGGAAATGATACACGTTTAATGTTTAGTATTGATATGATGGTAGAATTATTTAATACTATTCCTGATACAATAAAGATTGATATTGAAGGATGTGAGTATCAAGCTTTAGTAGGAGCATATAATACTATAATTAAACATAAACCTATAATTTTTATAGAGATACATCCTAGATTTTTAAATTATTATCAAAATAATATTGAAGAAATAGCTGAATTTGTTAAATTAATTAATTATGATGTGTATGATTTAAATAAAAATAAAGTAGTAAATTATTTAGACATATTAAAATCTGAAAAAACAGATTCAAATCGTACAGTATGGATGCCTAATTTAGATTAAAAATGAATAAAATAGTTTTATATACAAAAAGTTATTCTGGGGATTTAAATCGTCTTAAAGTTTCTATAGAATCTATAAAACAATTTAATAAGGATAATATTCCTTATTATGTATCTGTACCATCTAAAGAAATAGAATTATTTAAAAATAGTATAGATTGTTCTTATATTAATTTAATATCTGATGATGACATATATTATGTAAATACTCAAAATTGGACTACTCAACAAATTGTTAAGAGTAATTTTTGGAAATTAGGTTTATGTGAGAATTATGTTATGTTAGATTCTGATTCTTATTTTATAAAGGACTTTTACACCTCAGACTTTATATATAATGAATCTATTCCTTACACAGTAATACATGAACAGAAAGATCTTTTTGAATGGACATCTAAGAATCATCCTATACTAGGGTTTGAACCATTTAGTGGTTTTGTAAACCAAAGAAAAGAAATAATGAATATATTTGGTAGGGAAGGAAAAATATATGATTTCGGGCCTGGGCCAATAATTTGGAGTAGTAAAGTTTGGAAATCTCTAGAAGATAATTATCTTATACCAAATAATTTAACATTTGAAAATCTAATTCAATCAACACCTAGTGAATTTACATGGTATGGAGAGTATTTGTTAATTTCAAAAGAAATAGATATTATGCCTATTGAACCCTTATTTAAATTTTTTCATTTTGCTCAACAATATATAGATTATAAAAATCAAGGATATTTAGAAGAACATTTTAAACAAAATTATTTCGGAATAGTTATGCAGTCAAATTGGGGAGCCCCCTTAAAATACTAAAATTATGTTAGAAAATAAATTTAACCAACTATGTTTATCACCTAGTGATATAAATGAGCATCTCCCTGTTATAAGAGATTGCGCTAAAGAATGTGAAACAATAATAGAATTAGGCGTCAGAGTTCCTATTTCTACTTTTGCTTTAATGATGGGAAAACCTAAAAAATTAACCTCAGTAGATTTACTTCATCCAAACCATTTTCCTGGAGGAGATTATGAATTAAAATTAGCTTATGAATATGCTAAACAAGAGAATATAGATTTTTCATTTGTATTAAATGATTCTATATCTTATAGTTTTGATAAATGTGATTTATTATTCATAGACACATGGCATACTTATAGACAACTTGTAAGTGAGTTAATAATCCATCAACAAAAAGTAACAAAATATATTATACTTCATGACACTACTACATATGCTGTAGAAGATGAAGCTAATTGGGCTAGATCCCCTGAACCTAATTTTGAAGGAGAAATTAAAAAAGGATTATGGACAGCTGTAGAAGACTTTTTACTCCATTTCCCAGATTGGGAACTACATAAAAGATATACTAATAATAATGGTTTATCAATTTTAAAAAGAAAAAATGGGTAATATATTAGTGACTGGAGGATGTGGATTTATAGGAACTAATCTTGTGAAACAGTTATATAAAGAAAATAATAATATAGTTGTTTTAGATAATTATTTTGCCGGCAAACATGAGAATGAAATTAAAGGAGTGACATATATTAATACTCATACTAAAGATATCTTTAATATAAATCTTCCTTTCAAACCAGATCTAATTTTTCATTTAGGTGAGTATTCTAAAATTACTCCTTCTTATAATGAAATAAATACTGTTTTTGATTTAAATATTTTAGGTAGTTTTTCTATTTTAGAGTATGCTAAAAAATATAATATACCTATTACATATGCTGCCTCATCTACTAGATTAGCTTTAGAAGGTGAAAATCAATCACCATATAGCTTTTTTAAATCAATTATAGTTCAATTAATTAAAAATTATGGAGATTGGTATGGATTAAAATATAGTATATGTTATTTTTATAATGTTTATGGAGAACATCAAGATACTTGTAACAACGGATGGGAAACAGTTATAAGTATTTTTGAAAAACAAATGAAAAAAGGACAATCTCTAACAATAGTAGGAGATGGTTCCCAAAGACGAGATTTTACATATGTTGGTGATATAGTTCAAGGATTAATTCAAGCTTCTAAAAAATTAGAAAATGAAGAATATCAATTGGGATCCGGAGAAGATTTTAGTATATTAGAAGTAGCAAAAATGTTTAGTAATAATATAACTTTTATACCTGAACGTAAAGGAGATAGAAAATATAGTAAAGCCAATATTGATGAGACTTATACTAAATTAGGATGGAGACCAAAAACGAATTTAAAAACTTGGATTGAATTAATAAAATATAAATAATTAATAAAATATAAATAAAAATGAAAAATATTCCTATTGTTATACTAAATAAAGATAGACTAGATCCTCTTAAAAAATTAGTTAATGTATTACAAAATAAAAACTATAATAATATTATTATAGTTGATAATAGATCAACTTATCTTCCTTTATTAAATTGGTATGAGACTTCAAAACTAAATATATTTTACAATAACATCCCAGAAACATTATTTGATACAGGAACATTACATAGATTAGCATATGAAGTAAAACACCACATATTTACAGAAATAGTTAAAGACTACTTTATATTTACTGACTCAGACGTTGTTCCTATAGATGAAATCCCTGACAACTTTGTAGAGGATATGATATATGTACTTAATAAATATAATAAGCATAAAATAGGTTTAGGTCTAAAAATAGATGACCTACCTATAGACCAACCAGCAGCTAAAGATGCAATAAAAACTGAAGCTCCTTATTGGGATAATAAAGTTGAAGACAAAGAGTTTGATTTATATGCTGCTCCTATTGATACTACTTTTGCTGTATATGCTCCTAACAGTACGGCAGGATGGTCAGCAAATTGTCTTAGAATGGGAGGTAAATATATAGCTAGACATATGCCTTGGTA
>Ga0315906_10007617_pt1 | contig 13150 bp, 9 predicted proteins | sample LakEriMetagenome_4_FD_203526 | JGI IMG/M metagenome (GOLD analysis project Ga0315906, IMG submission 203526) | Freshwater fungal communities from buoy surface, Lake Erie, Ohio, United States - Buoy 2 MA122 | ecosystem: Environmental > Aquatic > Freshwater > Lake > Lake biofilm | place: USA: Lake...
CGGCCACGCCCTCGTTCGAGACGAACTCGCAGCCGGAGACGTCGAGCGTCGAGAGGATCAGGTACATCGCGCCGCCGAAGTCGGAGCGGTTGTCCTCGAAGCGGCAGTCGCGGATCCGCGCCGAGCTGCCGAAGCCGTAGACCGCGCCGCCGACCCGATACGCCGCGCCCTTGTGCGGGACGCTGCCCGAGGTCGCGTTGCGGAAGACGAGGCTCTCGAGTCCCGCGGTCGCCGGCTCGCCGCCGGTGAAGCGCGCGATCGAGGTCGCGATGCCCGCGCCGTCGAGGATCGTCGCGCCGCCCGCCGCGCCGCGCACGAGGACGTTCTTTCCGTTCAGCGAGAAGGACTCGTTGTAGACGCCGGCGGCGACGGCGACGAGTCCGTACTCGCCGGCGGGGACCGCGTCGATGGCGGCTTGGATCGTGCTGAACTCTGCGGGAACCTCGTAGGCCTCGCAGATGTCGGGCACGCCGTTGGCGTTGGCATCCTCAAACTCTCCGAGCAGGATCTGTCCATAGTCGACGAGCCCGTCGGCGTTGCAGTCGGCGGACCATTCGACCATGAAGTGCTCCATTCCCAGACCGCCGACGCAAGGCACGCTGTTCCAGAAACCGTCCTGACTCGACGCCAGGCAGTCTTCCGTGCCCCCGACATCGTTGTCATACCCATCGCAGCACCAGTTCGTGTAGTCCCAGACCTCATCGGTGATCCATCTCCACTCGCAGCCGACGCCTCCGCACTCCGGGTTCACCTGCACGCCGCCAAGCCAGTAGCTTCGGTACTGGAAGCGATTGATGTCGCGGATGAAGAGATTCTCGCCTGCCGAGAGCGGCGTTGCGAGCGTTCCACCGGCTGCTTCCGCGAGCGCAAGGGCGTTTCCGAACGAGACATTCGCCGTCGCAAAGGTGCGACGCTGGTACCAGTGTCCGTTACCACCATCCGAGACACGCCACTCGACCGGATAGCTGCCGACAACGCACGGCGACCCCTGCTCACAGCAATCCGGAACGTTGTTGCCGTTGTAGTCAGGCAGCGAGCCGTCGCGGCACTGGCCGTAGTCGACGATGCCGTCGTTGTTGCAGTCGGCGGACCACTCGACCGCGGCGAAGTACGTCACCCCGCCGGAACCTGCGTCATCGATGTTGTTCCACTTTCCGGCTGCTTCATTCGTCGCTGCGAAGAAGTGGGCCTTTCGCTCGCTCCCCGCGTTGTCTGGCTGACCCGGATACCAGTTCGTGTAGACAAACGGCGTCCCGTCGTCCCAGGACCACCCGTCGCCCGCGTTGGCCGCTTGCGGATCCTGCGAGAGGCCCATCCAAACACGGTTTGATGAGTCCAGTCCCGTCGTCAGGCTCGTGACGAAGGCGTTCTCTTCCACCGACCCGAGGGAGACCAGAGCACCACCTCGCGCGGCCGCCATCTCGACAGCGACATTCCGGCTCGACTGCCCACCCATCGGCAGCACCTGGTACCAGTGGCCGTTCCCCGACCACTGCACCGCCTGCGCGGCGGCACCCTGCGAAACACCCAGCGACACCACAGCCGCCGACATCAACAACGCCATCGCACGAGCATTCATCCTGGATCTCCTCAAGGGCACCGCGCGCGCCAGACCATCCGGGCACGCAGGGGCGAGGATCCATGCGGATTGCGTCGCGCGATCCGTAACGCCGGACGCGAACATCGATCGCGCCCTCACCCGAACAGGTCCGCAAACCGTCGCGCGCCGCCGCCGCCCGACGCGCGCGCAAGCCCCGATCCCGCATCCGTTTGCGCCCGCGGGCGCCGCTCGCGCTCCCTACTTCAGCCCGTACTCCTTGAGCTTCCGGTAGAGCGTCCGCTCGCCGATGCCGAGCATCTGCGCGGCCTGCTCGCGGTTGCCCGCGGTCATGGCGAGGGTCTGGCGAATCGCCTCCTTCTCGAGCTTGTCGAGGCCGACGCCCGCGAGGCCGGCGCGCGACTGCGCGGGGCCGTCGCCCGAGTCGTCGCCCGAGCGGATCTCGTCGGGGATGTCGCGGAGGTCGATCGTGTCGCCGGTCGCCATCACCACCATCCGGTGCATCAACTGGAAGACCTCGCGCACGTTGCCGGGCCAGTCGTAGGCGACGAGCCGCATCAACGCGGGCTGCGTCAGCGCGGGCCGCGCGCGGCCGAGCTCGGCCGAGTACTTCAGGATCGCGTGGTTCACGAGCAGCGGGATGTCCTCGCGGCGCTCGCGCAGCGGCGGGATGTGGATCTCGGCGCCCTTCAGGCGGAAGTAGAGGTCCTCGCGGAACCCGCCCTCCTGCGAGAGCTTCTTCAGGTCGCGGTTGGTGGCGCTGACGACGCGCACGTCGACCTTGCGCGACTCGTTGGCGCCGAGGCGCACGATGTCGCCGGTCTCGAGGACGCGCAGCAGCTTCGGCTGCATCGAGAGCGGCATGTCGCCGATCTCGTCGAGGAAGACCGTCCCCTTGTCGGCGTACTCGAAGACGCCCTCGCGGTCCTTGTCGGCGCCGGTGAACGCGCCGCGCACATGGCCGAAGAGCTGGTCCTCGAGCAGGCTCTCGGCCTGCCCGGCGGCGTTGAAGGTGACATAGCGGCGCGACGCGCGCTTCGACGCCTTGTGGAGCGCCGCGGCGACGAGCTCCTTGCCGGTGCCCGACTCGCCGGTCACGAGCACGGGCAGCGTGCTCGGCGCGAGCTGCTTCACCATCTGGATCACCGCGCGCATCGCCGCGCTCTCGCCGATGATTCCCTCGAATCCGAACGCGCTGTCGACCTGTCCCTTGAGCGCCTCGTTCTGGCTGCGCAGCATCACCGTCTCGGCGGCGCGGTGCACGAGGTTGCGCAGCACGACGAGATCGACCGGCTTCTCGATGAAGTCGTAGGCCCCGCCCTGCAGCGCCTTCTTCGCGGTCGGGATGTCGCCGTGCGCGGTGACCATGATGGTCTCCGCGTGCGGCTGCTCGGCGCGCGCGAGCGCGAGGACATCGAGCCCGGCGGTCTCGGTCTCCATCACGAGGTCGGTGACGACCACGTCGAAGTGCCCGTGCAGCAGCTCCTCGCGCGCGGCGGCGAACGAATGGACGATCGTGCAGACATGGCCCGGCTTGCGCAGCGCCTCGGCCATCGCCTCGGCATGGTCGCGCTCGTCGTCCACCACCAGCACCTGCGCCCGGACATGTCCTTCGCTCATGGTCGTTCCTCGCTGAAGCCGCGATCCAACTCTTCGTTCCTCGCCTCGACCCCGCCCCGCCGCTCAGCGGCCGAGCTCGCCGCGCGCCGCGTCCTCGAGCGCCCGGTCGTCGGGCGCCGCCGGCGCGCGCAGGCGGATCGGCGCGTCGCGACCGCCGCCGCCGTCGACGGTGTTCGGCGTCGGCGGGACCGGCTTGGTCTCGTCGAGCGGCCGGATGACGCCGAAACCGCCGAGCGCCGCGACATAGGTCACGCCGCCGCCGACGCGGTTCGGATAGAGCCCCACGATCGGCCCATCGATGCGGACGCGATCCTCGGCGACGATCTCCTTCGCGATCGGATCGAACGCGATCACGTCGATGCCGCGGGTGTGGCCGATCCAGATCCGCCCATCGGCGGGCAGGATCGTGTTCACGCGCGCGCCGAAGTTCGGGACGTAGTTTTGCGCGCGGTCGCCGATGCGGAAGGCGACAGTCGTGCGGTCCTCGGAGATCTCGGCGACGCCCCATGAGGCGTCGGCCTTGATGATCGGCCGGTCGGGCGAGGCGATCTCACGGTCGGAGACTTCGGCCTTGTCGCCGATCAGGTACATCCACGTCCCCTCGCGCCCGGACGCGAGCACGCGCCGGCGGTCGCTGACGCAGACCTCGAGGCGGCTCGGGGAGCGCTCGGACCAGTAGAACTCGTCGCCGGGTCGATCGCCCTCGGGGAGATAGCGGTACAGCGAGCGCCCGAAGGTGCCGGCGACCGCGAAGCGGTTCGTCTGCACCTTCCCGATGTCGCGCGCGCCCTTCACCGGAACCGAGAGCAGCGCGCCGAGCCGCATGCCGGCCACGGAACCCGGGTCGCCCGCATCGGCGGGCGCGGGCTCAAGCTTCCAGGTGGCGACCTCGAAGTCGTTCACCGCGAAGAACCGGTCGTCGAAGATCCGCACCGCATGGACATCGCCGCGCAGCGCCGCGCTCGAGCGCACCCGGAAGTCGGCGCCCATGATGCCGACCTCGGCGCCCGACTCGGCCTGCAGGATGTAGAGGTAGCCTTCGCCGCAGTGCGGAGGAAGCGGCGAAAGCTCGCTCGCGGCGCCGAGGAACGATCCATCGTCGAGGTCGAGCACGCGGCGGCCGACGCTCGCGACCGGCCCATCCGGCCCGGGCGCGACCCGTCCGACCATGCGGCCCTCGAGGAACGGGATCGGAACCTTCGGCGGGATCGGCTGGCCCTTCTCGTCGACCCAGGCGGCGCTCGGCCGCGCGTCGGCAAGGCGCACGACGCCGCCGTCGCCCGAGACGAAGATCTCCTCGCCGACGATCGAGATCCGCCGCGGCGCGATGCCGAGCTCGCGCCGCGTGTAGCGGGCGAGCACGCGCGGCTCGCGCACGTCGGCGAGGTCGACTTCGACCACCTGGTCGTCCTCGAGGACGGCGTAGACGAGGTTTCCGTCGAGCGCGAAGTCGGACGTCGGCCCGCTCGTGCCGCGCGGGGCGAGCTCGAGGTCGGAGAAGACCGCCCCGCTCTGCGCGTCGAGCATGACCAGCCGGTTCGCGAACGCCTGGAACCAGGTGCCGTCGCGCACCTCGAGGCGCCGGTGCGCGCCGCCGTAGGTGCTGACCACGCGCATCGCCATCCGCGGGGGCGCCTGCTCGAGTTCGTCCTCCTCGTAGACGGGCGTCCCCGGTGCGTCGTTCGAGAGCTGGCAGCCCGGGAGGACGGAGATCGCCGCGACGGCCGCGGCGAGCGCCACGAAGAGCGTCCCCGCGAAGTCGGACGGCGTTCCGGGCTTCCACGATGGGCGCCGGCTTCCACCGGTCGCGCGCTGGCTGGTTCGAAGGCCGAACATGGGTCCGTAGAGTACCCTGCGCCCTTCCGCCGGGCCATGACACGCGCCCGGCGGGACCCCCCGCATGCAGGCCGCAGACTCCGACCGCCTCCGCTCGCTTCAGAAGCTCCTCGCGCAGGATCCCGCCGACGGGTTCCTTCTGTACGGGATGGCGCAGGAGTGCGCGAAGCTCGGCCGGCACGACGAGGCGACGGAGTGGTACGACCGGGCGAGCGCGGCCGACCCCAAGCAGTGCTACGCCTTCTTCCACAAGGCGAAGTCGCTCGAGGCGCTTGGCCGCCGCGCCGAGGCGATGGCCGCGCTGCGCGACGGGCTCGCGCGCGCGCGCGCGGTCGGCGACCGCAAGGCGGCGAGCGAGATCGAAGGATATCTGGACGAGTTCGAGTGACACGCGCGATTCGCGCAGGAGGCAAGTGATGGCTGCACGGAAGGCTCAATCGAAGAAGGCACCTGCTCGCGCGAAGAAGGCGGCGGCCGTGAAGAAGAAGGCCGTGAAGAAGGCGTCGACGAAGGCGTCGAAGAAGACGACGACGAAGACGACGAAGGCGACGAAGGCGACGAAGGCGAAGGCAGCGGGCAAGCCCGTCAAGGCTGCGCCCGCGCTCGCCGTGCGCAGCGTGAAGCCCTCGCGCGACGGCGCGCAGTGGTCGGTGACGCTGAGCGATGGTTCGAAGCGCGCGGTCGGCGCGGCCGCCGCGCAGTCCGCGGGCATCGGCGTCGGATCGGCGTGGACCGTGGCGCTCGAGCGCCGCCTCGCCGGCATCGCCCTCGAGCAGGAGAGCTTCCGCGCGGCGATGGAACTCCTCGCGACGCAGGGCCGGATGGGCCGCGCCGCGCTCGTCAAGGCGCTCGGCGGCGACGCGCGTGCGAAGGCGACGGTCGAGTCGCTCGCGAAGAACGGATGGGTCCGGTGACGACGCGCGATGCCCGCGGACTTCCCGCCGGCTACCCGTACCGCGCCGAAGACGAGACCACGCCGCGCGAACTGCGCGCGCTGCTCGACGCGAAGGCGCCGGTCACGGTGCTCGACGTCCGCACCGCGCCCGAGTGGGAGATCTGCCGGCTTTCCGACGCGAAGCTCGTCCCCCTGCAGGAACTCGAGCGGCGCATCGACGAACTCAAGGCCGAGCTCGACGACGACCTCTCGCGGAAGGTCGTCGTCCACTGCCATCACGGCCGCCGCAGCCTGACCGCGACCTACATGCTCCGCGCAGCTGGATTCACCGACGTGACCAGTCTCGCGGGCGGCATCCACCTCTGGTCGCTCGACATCGATCCGAGCGTCCCGACCTACTGAACCGATGCTCTGGCAGCGACTCATCACCGGCCCCGTCCTGATCGCGATGATCCTCGGGATCGTGTGGCTCGACGGCGCGCTCGAAGCGCCGTCGATCGCGCGCGGCCTGCCGCCCGGCTTGGTGCTGCTCGGCTTCTCCGTCGTGCTCGCGACGCTGATCGCGCGCGAGATCACGGCGTTCCTGCAGGCGGCCGGCATTCCCGCGAGCCCGACGACGGCGATGATCGCAGCGCCGCTCGGCCTCCTCGGCACGGTCGGCAGCACGCTCTTCGACTCGCATGTCGGCGTCGCCGGCGGCGTCGCGACGGCGCTCGCCGTCGCGCTTCTCCTCGCGCTTCTGCGGATGTCGCGCGACCGCGATCCGAAGGGTTCGCTCACCCTCGTCGGCGGCACGATGCTCGCCTGCGTCTACGGCGGCGTGCTGCTCGGATTCTGGATGCTCGTGCGGCTCGAGCACTCGCCCTGGGTGCTCGTGGGCGCGGTGCTGACCACGAAGGCATGCGACATCGGCGCGTACTTCACCGGCATGGCGATCGGGCGCCACAAGATGATCCCGTGGCTCTCGCCCAAGAAGACGTGGGAAGGCCTCGCCGGCGGCATCGCGGTCGCGACCGCGGTCGGCGCCGGCCTCGCGGCGCTGTCGCTCCGGCACCTCGAGGGCGCCGACGCGATTCCGATCTGGGTCGGCGCGCTCGGAGGCGCGCTCGTCGCGGTCGTCGGGCAGGCGGGCGACCTCGCGGAGAGCGCATTCAAGCGCGACGCCGGGCTGAAGGACTCCGGCAAGACGATTCCCGGAATGGGCGGCGTGCTCGACGTCCTCGACAGCCCGCTCTTCGCCGGCCCGGTCGTGTACTGGCTCCTCCGGATCACCGGTGGCGGCTGAACCCCGCGGCTTCGCGCGGGTTTCGCGCGGGTTCCTGATCGGCCGGGTCTGCTAGACTCTGACCTTCCATGGGTCTTCTCGACAACCTCCTGACGCTCCACCGCGTCGACACCCAGGTTCGCGCGCTGCGCGGCCGCCTCGATTCCGCCAAGAACCTGCTCGAGCAGCAGGAGCGCACGCTCGGCGTGCTGGCGCGCCAGCGCACGGACCTCGAGACCCAGGAGAAGCAGCTGCGCGCGAGCGCGCACGCCCTCGAGGTCGAGCAGAAGGCGGCGGTCGAGCGCGTCGAGAAACTGCGCGGCGAGCTCAACCTCTCGACCAACGACAAGCAGTACAAGGCGATCCTGAACGAGCTCAAGGTGCTCGAGGCGCAGCGCGACGACCTCGTCAAGCGCGAACTCGAGGAGGTCGGCCGCGCCGACGAGACGCGCAAGCGGCTCGAGACGCATCTCGCGACCATCGCCGAGCGCGTCAAGGTGCGCGACCACGCGAAGGGCAAGCTCGACGAAGTCGAGCGCGACATCGGCGAGCGCCTCGCCGAGCTCGAGCGCGAGCGTGGCAAGGCGTCCGACGCGCTTCCCGAGCGCGAGCGCATGAACTTCGACCGCATCAGCGACCTGACCGGCGGCGAATCGATGGCCGAGGTGACGATCGTCGACCTCCGCCACCGCGAGTTCGCCTGCGGCGAGTGCAACATGGAGGTGCCCTTCGAGACCTACGCGAAGCTCGCGTCGACCTCCGAGGTGCTGATCCAGTGCAAGAGCTGCGCCCGCATCCTCCATCTTGCCGAGGCGAACCGCCCCGTCGACAAGAACGAGAAGGCGGACAAGGCCGACAAGGCGAAGTTCGAGAAGACGCGCAAGCTCTGATCGCCGCGCGCGGCGAGCTTCACAGCCCGATGCGAACCGTCTGTCCGGCCGCGACGCCGGAGCGTGTCGCCGTCTTCGCTCCGAAGCATCCGCGCACCTCGATCCGCTCGACCGTCTCGGCGTCGCCGAGCCCGAAGCGCGCGACCGCCTCGCACTGCGACTGGTAGCTGCGCGTCGGCGACGCGATGCGGCGCTGGACGACGCGCGCGCCGCGGATGACCGCCGTCACCTCGACTTCCGCCGCCGACGCGCACGGACCTTCGACCGCGACCGCGATCCAGCGGTTGCCGGTCGCCTGCGCGTTCTCGAGGACGCGCGCGCGGCCGCCGAGTTCGACGAGGACGAGGTCCGCGTCGCCGTCGCCATCGAGGTCGCCCGAGGCGAGCGCGCGGCCGACCGCGGGAATCGCGAGGTCGCCCGTCGAGGCCGGGTCGGCCTCGAGGTAGAGCGGCGAGGCGCCCGCGCCGCGGTGCACGAGGAACTGCGCGCGCTGCGCGTAGGTCTGGCTCGGGTGGAAGCGCGCGATGTCGGGCTCGAGGTGGCCGTTCGCCTGCACGAGGTCCTCGTCGCCGTCGAGGTCGAAGTCGCCGAAGACGAGCCCGAAGGAGAGCGCGCGGCGCGTGGGCGCGCCGACGCCGAGGGCGAGCGATTCGTCGTGGAGTGCCGTCGCCGCGCCGGGCGAGGCGCGTGGCGCCGCGAGGTAGAGCGAGCTCGGCTCGTTCGCGAAGTTGGCGACGGCGACCGCGAGGCGGCTGTCGTCGCGCGGATAGGCGGCGTCGATCCCCATCGCGCCGGTCGCGTTGCCATCGCGATCGAAGGCGAAGCCGGTCGCGACGGCGATGTCCTCGAAGCGCGGCGTGCCGTCCTCGCCCGGGCCGAGGTTCCGCAGCAGGAACTTCGGGGTCTTGTCGTTGGCGACGAGGATGTCGGTGCGGCCGTCGCCATCGGCATCGGCGAAGGCGAGGCCGAGCGCCTTCGCGTAGGGCGCGCCGGTGACGGGATTGCGGACGGAGACGCCGCTCGCGGCGGTCGCGTCGCGGAGGAACCCGCGATCGTTCACGAGAAGCGCGATCGACTCGCCTTCGAATCCGGTCGGCGGGCCGTAGGCGCGGCCGACGCCGTCGAGCGTGTAGTTGACGGCGCGGTCGATTTCGGGCGACCAGCGCACGTAGTTCGCGACGACGACATCGAGGTCGCCGTCGGCGTCGGCGTCGAACATGCCGGCGCTCGAGCCCCACGCGGTTTCGGGCGGCACCACGGCCTCGACGAACGCAAGCGCGCCGTCGGCGCCCGCGCGGTTCATCAGCAGCCGGTCCTGCCCGACGCAGGCGATGTAGAGGTCGGCTCGGCCGTCGCCGTCGAGGTCGCCGGCGGCGATCCCGTTCGCGGAGCTGTCGGCGGCGAGCGATTCGTCGCCGGCGAGGCGCTCGAAGCGGAGCGCGCCGCCGGGCGGCGTCCGGTTCAGGTAGATGCGCACGCCGCCGCGACCGGCGGCCGGATCGCCCTCCGCCGGTTCGAGCGGCTGGCCTTGGCTGAAGACGAGGTCGAGGCGGCCGTCGAGGTCGAGGTCGACCATCGCGACGCCGCCCGCGAGGCATTCGGGGAGGAGCTTCGCGCCGCGCGCCCCCGATTCATGGACGAAGTCGACGCCGCAGGCGGCCGCGACGTCGCGGAAGGCGACGCCGGCGACCGGGCCGGTCGTCGTCGCGGCGCTCGGAGCGGGCGGCTCGGCCGGCGCATCGGAGCCGGTCGGCGCGACCGGCGCCGGACGGAGGAGGACCACCGCCACGACCGCCGCCGCGACGAGCGCGAGCACGACGATCGAGCGCCAGAACCCGCGCGCGACGAGGCGATCGTCGAGTTCGGGAGTTTGCTGGTCGGTCGGCGCTGACTGCATGGATGGGTCGCTCGCTGCGACTGTATCGGCGCGGCGAGCCGGACGCCGCGAACCGCGCGTCGTTCAGCCGATCACGGTCCGCCGCATCTTCACGTAGTCCCACACGACGAGCCGGTCGAGTTCCTCGCCGCCGACGAAGAGGACGCGCCCGCCCGTCGTCTCGGCGAGCCGGTGCGCGAAGCGGACGTCTTCCTCGGACTGCGACCACGAGGGCAGCAGGAAGATGTTGACCACGATCCCCTCGGCGCGGCAGCGCATCGCCTCGCGCATCGTCTCGCGCTCGGTGCGCGGGTCGGGCGGGTAGAGCATGAGGAGCTCGCTCCCCTCGAAGTGCGCGGTCGGGAGGCCGTCGGTGAGCAGGAAGACCTGGCGGTTCGGCGTGTCCTGCGCCGAGAGCACCTGCCGCGAGAGCGCGAGCGCCCGCTGGATGTTGGTGAAGTGGAGCGGCAGGTCGTGCTCGGTGATCGCGGGGTCGGCCATGTCCGCGCGCAGGCGCACGACCGGATCGTTGATCGAGACAGGCTTCGGCAGCATCTCGACGATCTCGCCGGCGGGCCGCAGGCGCGCGAGCGTGTACATCTCGATCGCCTGGAGGAAGTCGCCGGGGTACTCGCTGCGGATCAGGCCGTCGAGGGCGAGCGCCATCTTCTTGCAGGCGATGTACTGGCCGCCGTAGCGCATCGAGCCCGACATGTCGAGGATGAGCGCGGTTGCGCACTTCGGCGTGCGGCGGGTGCGGTGGACGACGAGGTCCTCGGCGGCCGGGCGCGGGCCGCCGGTGCGCGCGACCGCGTTGAGCACCGACTGCGGGACATCGAGCGCGGCCGGCGAGTCGCCGAACTCGTACGGCCGCGTCGCCGGGAGCTCGACCGTGCCGTCGTTCGCGACGACGCCATCGTGGCGGCCGCGGCGCGCGTCGGCGAGGTCGCTGAAGATCAGCGAAAGCAGGCGCTTCTGGTAGGTGCGCAGCGCGCGCGGCGACGCGCGGTAGCCCTCGCGCGAGCGCTCGAGGCCGGCTTCCTCGGCCATGCGGCGCAGGAGTTCGTTCACCTGCCGCTGCAGGCGCTCGAGGTCGGCGACCTCGTCGTCGCTCGCGAACTCGCGCAGGGCGTCGAGGTCGATGACCGCGGGCTTCGCGTTTTTCAGCGCCTCCTCGATCTGCGCGAGCAGGCGCTCGATGCGCTCGAGCTCGGCCTTCACCTTGAGCGCGCGGGCGACCTCCATCTCCTCGCGGCCGACGAACGGGAACTTCGCGGCCAGCTGTTCGACGGCGAAGCGCTCGCGCAGGCGGGCGATCGCGCGCATGAGGTCGCGCGCGAGCGGCGTGTTGTCGGGGACGCGGCGGTGCGCGCGCTCGAGTTCGGCGAGCTGCCCGAGGTCGAGCGCCGGGCGCAGGCGCGGCGCGAGCGCGTCGGGCACCTCGACGCGGGCGCGGGCCTCGTCGTAGGCGGCGTCGGCGAGCGCTTCGGCGCGCGAGGTCTCGTAGCGGGCGAGGATCTTCCGCCGGCGCTCCTCGAGCATCGCCTTCAGCGCCTCGAGGCTCGGGCCGAGCCCGCGGATCGCCGACGGATCGAGCCGCACGGCGTCGGCGAGCTCGCGGTCGGTGAAGCGCCGGCGCGTGCCGTACGCGAGCATGTGGTCGAGCATCGCGTCGGCGGCGTCGCCGCCGCGGGGCGCGGTCGGAGGCGGGAACTCGAGCGGGTCGTAGCCGAGGTAGGCGTGGACGATGCCGCCGAGTTCGCGGGGTTCGCGGGAGTTGCCGGGGTCGGCGCCGCTCACGCCTTCCCCGTGTCGTAGACGACGCGCCCGTGGCGCTCGGAGCGCGAGATGCGGTCGGTCGCCCAGAGCCCGGCGAGCACGAACTCGACGCAGCTCGCGCGGACGGCCGCGCACTCGGAGGCGTTCACCTCGAAGGCCTTCTCCCACGCCGCCGGCACGGCCGCGAGCACCTCGGCGTAGCGCGCGCTCGGCAGCATGTCGCCGACCTCGATGCGGACGCCCTTCGCGAAGATCTCGGCGATGTCGCCGAGCCCGTGCGCGTCGACGTACTCGTCGAAGACCTTGCCGATCGCCTCGGCGACGATCGCGTCGATCGCCTGCCGCTCGGAGAGCTGGTGCGAGCCCATCAGGTCGAGCTCGAGCTTGCCGAGCGCGCTCGCCTTCAGGTGCGCGAGGTCGCTGATGCGCGGGACGGCCGGGCGCTCGCCGAGCACGATCGCGCGGCGCCGCGCGTTCGCGACCATGGTGCGGAAGTTCGCGATGGCGAAGCGCGCGCTGACGCCGCTCGCCTGGTCGACGAAGCGCGAGCGGCGCGCCGCGCGCGAGATCTCCTCGCAGACCTCCTCCATGAACGGCGGGACGAGCACCGGATGCTCGCCGCCGAGGTCGAGGCCGCTCTCCGCGCGCGTGATGGCGATGCCGGCCTCGCGCTCGCTCGGATAGTGGGTGACGATCGTCGAGCCGATGCGGTCCTTCAGCTGCGGGATGACCTTGCCCGAGCGGTTGTAGGTGCTCGGGTTCGCACTGAAGAGGACGAGGATGTCGAGGTCGAAGCGCACGGGATAGCCGCGGATCTGGACGTCGCGCTCCTCGAGGATGTTGAAGAGGCCGACCTGCACGAGTTCGTCGAGGTCGGGCAGCTCGTTCATCGCGAAGATGCCGCGGTGGTGGCGCGGGATCAGGCCGAAGTGGAGCGCGTCCTCGGCGGCCATCGAGGTGCCGGCGATGAGCTTCGCCGGATCGATCTCGCCGATCACGTCTGCGAACTTCGTGCCGGGCGCGAGACGCTCGCCGTAGCGCCCGTCGCGGTGCCACCACGCGATCGGCACCTGCTCGGGCGGGCGGTTCGCGACGAGCTCGCGCCCGGCGCGGGTGATCGGCGCGTCCGGATCTTCGTGGACCGGCGAGCCGGGGATGTCGAGGTACGGGATCCACTCGTCGAGGAAGCGCGGGAGGAGCCGCATGAGGCGGCTCTTCCCCTGCCCCTTCTCGCCGAGGAAGAGCATGTCGTGGCCCGCGAGGATCGCGTTCGCGATCTCGGGGAGCACGGTGTCGTCGTAGCCGAGGATCCCGGGGAAGAGGGTCTCGCGGGCGGCGAGGGCGCGGGTGAAGTTCGCGCGGAGCTCGTCCTTCACCGGACGCGAGCGCCAACCGGAGGCGCGGAGGGCGGCGAGATTCGAGATCGAGGGGG
>Ga0315906_10007618_pt1 | contig 13148 bp, 16 predicted proteins | sample LakEriMetagenome_4_FD_203526 | JGI IMG/M metagenome (GOLD analysis project Ga0315906, IMG submission 203526) | Freshwater fungal communities from buoy surface, Lake Erie, Ohio, United States - Buoy 2 MA122 | ecosystem: Environmental > Aquatic > Freshwater > Lake > Lake biofilm | place: USA...
TGGCGCAGAGGTGTCATCACAGTCTCCGAAGTCCGGGGAAAAGTCCCCGAGAACGAAGGTACGACTGTGTGAAGCGCGAATCTCGCCGCGCGCCTCCACCGCGTCAGCGGTTTAGTTCAACGGCCATCAGCAGACATAGCCGTTGTGTCTCCATAGCGGACAGCCATCATCGATGTCGTGCCGACAATAGTCACTCCATGGGGCACTTCCGACATGCCCCGCCGAAAGCCCACAGACCCACACCGCGGATTGCTCAGGCAAGGCAAGCCGGTCAGTTACGGGACGACGGCCGAAACATCTCATGGTGCAAGCCCCAGTGCTCGACGGCGGCGACGAGCACCATCGACTCGCCTTCGTCGACCCGGGCGTCGACTTCAGCCAGTTCGACACACAGGCGCAGTAGTTTCAGCCGCAGCGCAGGGTCCTGGATTTCGCCCATCAGATCCGCCAGCGTGCGTTCGTCCACCGGGCAGGCGTCGGCCCACTTCAACTGGTCGCTCGCCAGCAGGTCCTCGCAAAAGGTGTCCAGCACTGCGTGCAACTCATGTCGCGCCAACCCCAACTGCTCATGCACGACCAGGCGGTCGAGCCAAGCGATCTCGGCGTCTCCGATATCGCCATCAGCGACCACGGTCAGGGCGACGATGCGCGCAGCCGCCTGCGGGCTGTTCACGGGATAGCTGCGCATGATGGGTCTCCCTTGGGTGCTGTAGGTCGCGGGTCAGTCGAAGATGTTGCTCAGCCAGGACTTCTTGCGGTTGCCCTGCTGGCCGCGGCCATGCTCGTAGTCGGAGTCCGCGAATTGCGGCTGTGATTGCGCTGACGCGCTGGCGGCAGGAACTGGCGTCATCGCGCCCGAACGCTCGATCAGCTTGTCGAGTTCGCCGCGGTCCAGCCAGACGCCGCGGCAATGCGGGCAGTAGTCGATCTCGACGCCCTGGCGATCGCTCATCACGAGTGCGGTGTCGGTGCAGGTGGGGCATTTCATGAGGTGTTCCTCGTGAGCGTTCATTCATCCGAGCTGCCGAAGCCGAACAGGCTGAGCAGGCTCGTGAACAGGTTGAAGATCGAGACGTACAGCCCGACGGTGGCCAGCACGTAGTTGGTTTCGCCGCCGGTGACGATGCGGCTGGTCTCGAACAGGATCAGGCCAGCCGACAGCATCGCCACCATCGCGGCGACGGCCAGGCCCAGCGCCGGAACCTGCAGGAACACGGCGCCCAGGCCGGCAATCAGCGCGATGACCATGCCGGCGAACAGGAAGCCGCTCATGAAGCTGAAGTCGCGACGGGTCGTCAAGACCCAGGCCGACAAGGCCAGGAAGGTGGCGCCCGTGGCCGCCAGGGCCAGGGTCACGACCTTTGCACCGCCGGGCAGAGCCAGCGACTTGGCCAGCACCGGCCCCAGCGAGTAGCCCATGAAGCCCGTCAGCGCAAACACCGCCGGCAAGGCCCAGCCGCTGTTCTTGAACTTGTAGACGGCAAAGAGCAGTCCGAAGTAGCCGCCCAAGGTCAGCAGGATGCCCGGCGCCGGCAGCTGGAACGTCACGCTGGCAGCAGCGATGGCCGCGCTGAACAGCAACGTCATCGACAGCAAGGCGTACGTGTTGCGCAGCACACGGCTCGTACCGGCGACATCCGTGGATGTCGCGCTGCCTGCGGCGATCGGCGCCGAATGCGCGGCTTCTGGGCGAGCGGTCGAGGGGATGGGCGTCATGGCGTTCATGGAGTCGAGTCCTGAGGTCGTTCGATTTCAGCGTTCGTGACCGATGAAGCGCTGGCGCATGCGGCGGGAGTCACTGCCCCGGCGCCACAAGCGCATCAGGAACCGCGCGGCACGCGCCAGCGCGTTGTCCAGCGCCGTGCGCCAGTCGCTCGCCACGGAGGCGACGACCACCGACCCGGCGCCATCGGTCCGCAGTTCCACCTGGCAGCGCTTGTCGATGCCACCGCGCGGGCCGTTCACGTCCGACATCTGCACCTCGGCGCGTGGCACAAGCCAACCCAGGCGTCGCAGCACGAAGCGCACGCGGCGTTCGGTCAGGTCGCGAAAGTCAGTGGCTTGCGGATGGCGGGACTTTAAGAGCACTTGCATCACGGATCTCCATCGGTTGAGGGACAGACGGAATGTGGGGTGCCTGGCGGTTCTGGAAAAGCAGTCTTTCGAGAACGCGAACATCGGATAACCCTGAACATCAGACGGAGCTTCGGCCGCAGACTTCGGGGTTTGGCGGCGCCGGCCCGCACGCGTTGCAGCACGCGAGCCTTCTGGCACGTCACCCTTTGGAGAAACACCCGATGCCCAACGCTCGAACCGCCAATGCCGTCCGTCTTGAGTTCGCTCCTGACTCGCTGGTTCAATCCAACCTGTCCGGCGCAGCCTTCACCGGCGACTGGCTCTGGGTGGCGGGCGACGAAGCCTGCGGCCTGGACCGCCTTCGCCTGCTCGACCCCGTGGGGCGAGAGGCCTTGCGTTTCGGCGAGGTGCGCGACTTCCCGCTCGCCGATCTGCTGGACTTGCCCGGCACGGCCGGGGAAGAGGCCGACCTGGAAGGCATGGCCGTGGCCGACGGCTTCCTCTGGGTGGTCGGCTCGCATGGCCTGAAGCGCAAGAACGCCAAGCCCGACCGAGGCCACGCCGAAAACGCCAAGCGGCTGGCGAAGGTGGCGCTGGACGGCAATCGTCGCCTGCTGGCCTGCCTGCCCATCGAGCCCGACGCCAAGGGCGAGCCCTGCCTGGTACGGCAGGCCCAGGACGGCCGTCGGGCGCTGCGCCTGAAGGGTGACGCGCAGACGAACCTGCTCACCCGCGCGCTCGCCGACGACCCCCACTTCGGGCCCTACATGGCCATCCCGGGCAAGGACAACGGCTTCGACATCGAAGGCCTGGCCGTGGACGGCCGCCGGCTGCTGCTCGGCCTGCGCGGCCCGGTGCTGCGCGGCTGGTCGGCGCTGCTCGAGATCGCGGTGGAGGCGCGCGGTGATCAGCTGCGACTGGCGCCCCTGGACGACAGCGGCACGCTGATCCGCAAGCACTTCCTGCAGCTCGACGGCCTGGGCGTGCGGGATCTGCACTTCTCCGGCGACGACCTCTACATCCTGGCCGGCCCGACGATGGTGCTGAACGGCGACATCCGCGTCTTCAAGTGGCCTGCCGCCCGGCCCTTGCTGGCCGCCAACCGCGAGCCGGTGCGCTTCGAGTCGGCGTTGACCGAGTCGGTGCCCCTGCCGCATGGCCGCGGCACCAACCGTGCCGAGGCCATCTGCAACCTGCCGCCGGCGCTGGCTGGCGGAAAGGCGCGCTGGCTCGTCCTGTACGACGCGCCTGGAGCCGATCGCAAGGAGGGCGAGCACACCGTCTTCGGTGACCTGCTGCGCCACGATTGAGATCGTCCGCCCCATGGCCGATCTCCCCGAAATCGACCTCGCGGCGCCGCTCCAGTTCGTCATCAATGCGGCAGCGGGCAGCAGCGACGCGGAGGCGAAGCGTGAGGTCGTCGAAGCCGCGCTGCGGGCGGGTGGGCGGCGGGGTGACTTGCTGTTCTGCAGCCCCGCCGAGTTGACCTGGGTGTCGGAGCAAGCAGCGACAAGCGCCATCGCCACCCGCACGGCCGTGGTCGCCGTCGGTGGCGACGGCACGCTCAACACCGTGGCGCAGGCCGCACACGCCGCAGGCTGCGCCATGGGCGTGGTGCCGCAGGGCACGTTCAACTACTTTGCCCGTACGCACGGCATACCCGCAGACCCAGCCGACGCGGTGAACCTTCTGCTGCATTCGGTGCCGGCACCGGTTCAGGTGGCCGGCATCAACGACCGCGTGTTCCTGGTCAACGCCAGCCTCGGGCTCTATCCCGATTTGCTGGAAGACCGGGAAGCCTACAAGGCCCGCTTCGGTCGCAGCCGCTGGGTGGCGTTCTTGGCGGCCTGTGCGACGCTGCTGCGCGCACAGCGCCGGTTGCGACTGCACATCGAGATGGGTGGCAAGGTGCGCGACATGCAGACCTTGACGCTCTTCGTGGGCAACAACCGCCTGCAGCTGCAGCAGTTCGGCGCGGAGCCCGATGACACCCTGGCCGGCACGCCAGGCGACGGCAGCATGGCCGCGCTCGTGCTGCGGCCTATCGGAACGCCTTCGATGATCGGCCTGCTGCTCCATGGCGCCATGGGCAGGCTGGGTGAAGCGGCTGGCGTGGAGCGCTTCGAGTTCGAGCACCTGGTGGTGCGGCCGACGCTGCCGCAGGGCCGCAGCGGGGTGAAGGTGGCCTTCGACGGCGAAGTGACGATGATGCGCGCGCCACTGGACATCCGGGTGCTGGCCAAACCACTGTACCTGCTGATGCCACAGCGCGACGCTGCCGTTGTCGACGCCCGATCCAGCGCCGAAGGGGCAGCGCATTGAGCGTCCTGCTGCAGATTTCCGACACGCACTTTGGCACCGAGCAGGGCGCGGTCGTCGAAGCCCTGGGCACGCTGGCTCACGAGCAGCGTCCTGATGTGGTCGTGCTGTCGGGCGACATCACGCAGCGCGCCCGCCCGGCCCAGTTCCGCGCGGCACGCTCGTTCGCGGACCGTCTGGGAGCTCCCGTGCTGGCCGTCCCAGGCAACCACGACATCCCGCTCTTCGATCTGTGGGCGCGCCTGCGCAACCCGTATGGGCGCTACAGCGCCGCGTTCGGCACGGATCTCGAGCCGGTGTACCGCTCTCCGGAACTCCTGGTGGTGTGCGTCAACACTACGCGACCCTGGCGACACAAGGATGGTGAGGTCTCCGCGCTGCAGATCGACCGTGTGGCCCGACTGGTGGAGCATGCCGACCCGGCGCAGCTGCGCGTGGTCGTGGTGCACCAGCCCATCGCCGTCACGCGTGCCGAGGACGAGCCCAACCGACTGCGCGGGCATGCTGCCGCTCTTCAGCGTTGGGCTGAAGCCGGCGCCGACCTCGTCATGGGCGATCACATCCACCTCCCCTACGTCATGCCACCGCAAGGCCTGGCGCGTCCGCTGTGGGTCGTGCAGGCGGGGACTGCTGTGTCGTCCCGAGTGCGTGATGGCATGCCCAACTCGGTGAATCTGCTGCGCTGGGGCGTGGATGCGGCGGCAGGATGCTGTCGGATCGAGCAGTGGGACTACAAGGCCGACGACCGGGCTTTCCGGATCGCCAAGGTCAGTGAGGTCCGACCGGATCGGACGTGAGTTCCGCTCTGCAACGGGTGCACCATCTTCCGGCGAGTTCGTATTTTCCTGAGTTGGATGCTCGGAAGCATCGCTTCTTCAGAAGCAGGACAGGATGCATATTCCAGCCTGTCATCACTTCCGAGCTCACCCGCCATGAAGCCTTCTTTGCGCTTTGCGTCCCTCCTCGTTGCCCGGATCAAGCAGAGCCTGCACTTGCTGAAAGAGGATCTCAGGCAGTGGGTGCCACAGCAAGCGCCGGCGCTCTTGCTCATCCCGATCCCCGCCGAGCGTCGTCTACGCCAGTCTGACCGCCGGCACCCCGTCCGGGGCGACTGAGTCCGAAACGCAGCCTGTCACCTCAGACTGACTTATCTCAACGGAGACTTACGATGCGCAGCTATCCCCGCAACAGCCCTGAAGCCGCCGCGCGCATCGTCGCGTTGGTGCTCATCTCCGACGGTCACGTGTGCAGTTCCGAGTTCGACGTCCTCAAGCAGTTGGGCGCCGAGCGTGAACTCGGCCTGGAACCCCAGCTCCTGCCGCACATCGTTCACACACTGTGCGAGGAGCTGCTGGCGGGAGGCTATGAGTCAGGTTCTCTGATGGCCAATGTCGACGACAGCACCTTGGCTTCGCTGATGGCCGAGGTCTCGGATCCGTCACTGCAAAGGAAGGTGCTGCGTCTGTCCCTGGCCGCTGCGCGGGCCGATGGCCATCTGGCCGACGGCGAAACCTTGGTGGTGGAGGCCGCGCGGCATCATTGGAAGCTGGTCGATGGAGAGGAGCCGTACGCCACGAAGGTGGCCCATCGCCACGCTGCCTGATCGGGGTCGATCGGGACGCGTTCAAGGGCGAGCCGCGGCAACCACCTGCATCACCAGGGGGTGGTGCTGGCCCCGACGCGACCGGATGGCGTGGATCTCCTCTTTCACGCCGTCGCTGCTACCGAGCATGCGCAGTCCTCGCATCAAACCGACGTCGTCCGCGCCGAGCCGGCTGACCGGGAACACGCCAAGGCCGCGGGCCGCGAACACCGCCAGAAGCGCACTGTCCTCGAACTCGCCGACGATGCGAGGCCGTAGGCCTTGCGTCTCGAACCAGTGGTCCAACGTCGGGCGCAGGGCGGAGTGCCCAGTCGGCAGCAGCACCGGCAGGTCGTTCAGGCTTTGCGGAAAGCGGTCGCGCTCGGTCTTGCCGACCAGCCGCGCCGGGCCGTACCACTCGACCGGCGGGTCGACGAGCCGCTCGCTGGTCAGGCGCAGATTCGGGTTGCGCGGCGCGGCCTGACCGGCCAGCACCAGGTCCAGGTGATGCAGCGCCAGTTCGCCCAGCAGCTGCTCGAACTCTCCCTCGTGGCAGACAAGCCGAAGGTTGGGTGTGCTCAACACGGGCTCCAGCAGCGCATGGGCGGCTAGCTTGGAGATGCCGTCGGAGAGCCCGATCGCCAGGCGCGCCACCTTGCCGCTGGCCGCTTCGCGCACTTCGTCGGGGATGCCCTGGCCCAGCTGAAAGATCTCCTCGGCGCGCGCGAACGCGGCCTGGCCCGCCTCGGTGAGGCCCACGCCACGACCTGAGGGCTTGAGGAGCTGGTGGCCCAGCGCCTTCTCCAGCTCGCGCACCTGCGCGCTGATGGTCTGCACCGCCATGTCAAGCCGTTCGGCGGCACGGGCGAAGCCGCCTTCCTTGGTGACGACCCAGAAGTAGTGGAGATGGCGGTAGTTCAGCATGTGTCCTCCGGTGCGGGAAAACCGAAGTTTAAGTGCGTGCGATTCTGGTTTGTACGAAGCGCATTGAATCCGACACTCTGTGCCATTCGAACACCATAGGAAGCCCAGTCATGTTCTACGCCCTCAGTTGGTTCTTCGTCGTCGCTGTGCTGGCGCTGTGGTCGCTGGCTGCCTGGGCGCTGCATGCCGTTGCCGTCTGGACGGTTTCGAATGCGGGCGCACTCACAGGGGCTGCATCAGGCGCCGGCACCATCGCTGTGCCGGATTGGCTGGCCCCCTGGGTGCCGCCCGAAGTCGCGCAGTGGGCAAGCCAACTGATGGCGGGCTTTGCGCCGTTCGTCGACGGACTGCTGCAGGCCGCACCGGCGCTGTCGGGTGCCTTGACCGTGGCGACCTGGGTCATTTGGGGCATCGGCAGCGTGCTGCTCGTGCTGCTAGGCGCCGGGCTGCACCTGCTCATCGCGCTGTGGCGCCGCCGTGGTGGCGGCTCAGGTCCTCAGGCGCGCCAGCCAGTGGCGGCTTGACTGGTAGGCTTCTTGGGCGTGGCACCACTGCAGCACGGAGGTCGGGGTTTGTGAGGCCCCGTGGGACAGAACAGCCCCAGCCCGCGGTGCTGAGCCGAGCGCAGCCGCAGCCGCTCCCGGGTCTGATTGCGGAGCTGGCTCTCAGGCCGACCGCTGAATGGCCCATGCGGCGTCGCAGCCCGCGGTGGGCGAACGCCTGTAGCTACAGTTCCAGATCATGAACATCCTCATCTTCCTCGGTGGCCTGATCCTGCTGGTCATCGGTGCCAACGTGCTCGTGCGCGGCGCGTCCAAGCTGGCCCTGTCGTTCGGCATCAGCCCGCTCGTCGTGGGACTCACCATCGTCGCATTCGGCACCAGCGCGCCCGAGGTCGCGGTGAGTGTCGGTGCCGTGCTCGACGGCAAGACCGACATTGCCATCGGCAACGTGGTCGGCAGCAACATCTTCAGTGTGCTGTTCATCCTGGGTATCAGCGCGCTGATCGCGCCGCTGGTGGTCAACATCCAGCTGATCCGTCAGGAAGTGCCGATCATGATCGGCGCCAGCCTGCTGCTGCTGGCGCTGGGGCTGGACAGCCGACTGTCGTTCTTCGACGGTGGAGTTCTCTTCGTGCTGCTCGTGTCTTACACGGTCTTCCTCGTCGTGCAGTCGCGGCGTGAAACACAGGCCGCCAAGGATGAGTACGCCCGCGAGATCAAGCCGGCTGAAGCGGGTGCTTGGGACGACCGGCTGCCTGCACAGTTGCTCTTGATCGGTGCCGGCCTGGCGGCGCTGGTATTCGGATCTGAATACCTCGTGCAGGCCTCGGTGAACTTCGCCAAGGCGTTGGGCGTGAGCGACTTGATCATTGGCCTGACCATCGTTGCCGCTGGTACCAGCATGCCCGAGGTGGCCACCAGCATCACCGCTGCCATCAAGGGCGAGCGCGACATCGCAGTAGGTAACGTCGTCGGCAGCAACACCTTCAACATTCTGGGCTGCCTGGGCCTGTCGGGCCTGGTGTCAGGTGACCTCGGCCTGGCCATGGCGCCGTCGCTGCTGGCCTTCGACATTTGGGTCATGCTGGCCGTGGCGCTCGCTTGCCTGCCGGTCTTCATCACAGGCCGTGAGATTGCGCGCTGGGAAGGCGGCGTCTTCCTGGGCTACTACGTTGCCTATGTTGCCTACCTGGTCCTGGCCGCGCAGCAGCACGATGCGTTGCAGGCGTTTTCGGGCGTCATGCTCGGCTTCGTCGTGCCTCTGACGGTGGTGACGCTGGTGGTGGTGGTGATCCGTCGTCCGGCGGTAGCCGGCGCGCCGTGAGTGAGTCGATGAGCCTTCAGGACGGTCTGCGCAGTCCCCGCCGTGCCCTGCGGAACGACGTAGGGGCCCCATGACGGAATCCATCGTGCAGCGGCTGCGTGAAACAGCCGCGACCCTGCCTGCCGCGAGGGTGTCGATGCAAACCCTGGCGCCTGCCCACGGGCCTGCCGCGCACGGCACCTGGCTCCTCCTGATGGCAGTGCCTTGACTCCTGCCCGTGCCTGGCGTCGGTACGGTGCTCGGCCTGGGAATGGCCGCGCTGGCGGCGGCGATGTGGCGGGGTCAATCCTCTGCATGCCCTCCTCGGCGGGTGGGCCTGCATCTTCAAGTAGGCCTGGGCCGACCCGATGCTGTGCATGTTCGGCCCCGCCATCGGCACTCGGCCGGCCGCCATGGGCCACAAAGACACCGATCAGAGCCTCGACTGACGGGCCTATTGCCCTGGTCGCCAAGGAAGGAGGGCGCAAAGGGGCGTTTGAACTGCCTATCCTCCGACTTTCGCCATCCCCGAATGGCTTTGCCGCACTGAAGGTGCCCGATGTCCTTGTTTGAACGCCTGACCGCCCTGATTCCCGGTCAGTGGGAAAAGGTCATTGTTACGGCCTTGCTGATCAGCGTGGCCTTGCTCGCGTCGCACCTCTGGGCGCGTTATCTGTCGAGGGGCGCGATTTCGGCTGAGAAGCGCCGCCTCCATCTGGTCTGGGCGCGCAACATCATCTGGTTTGCGGCGTTGCTGGTCATCCTGTCGGTCTGGGCGTCCACGATCGCGGGTTTTGCGCTGTCGGTCGCGGCGGTGGCGGGTGCCCTGCTGATCGTCAGCAAAGAGCTTGTCATGTGCGTTCACGGTTACTTGTATGTGGCCCTGGTGCAGCCCTACAAGATTGGCGACGTGATCGAGTTCAACCAGATCCACGGCCGTGTGGTCGATATCGACATGTTCGCCACCACGCTGGTAGAGCTTGACGAGACCGGCCAGCGCACCGGCAAAGTGGCCGAGTTTCCGAACGGGCTGTTGCTCACCCACCCGCTGATCAATGCTTCCCCCAACGGGGCCTATGCGCTGCACGCCATCCAGATTCCCATCCCCGAACGTCTGTCACATGATCTGGACCGCCTCGAAGCTGCCGCTCTGGCCGCTGCCGACCGCGCGACCGCAGCCTGGAGTGAGGAGGCCGTGAACCACTTTCTCAAGGCATCTGAAGAGAGTTTCATCGCGCTTCCTTCCGGGAAAACCAAAGTGTCGTGGGATTTCTCAGACCCTGAACACCTGGTGCTGGTGATCCGGGTGGCCTGCCCGGTCGGGCAGCGCGCCACGGTGGAGCAGGCGGTGTTTCGTGACACCTGGCGCGCGCTCTCACCCGCAAACCAGGCAGTGACACAGGAAGGCCGATGAGTGCCCGGTCATAGACCGGGCAGGGCGGCAAAGTCATGAACTGAACCGCCCAAGGCGTATTGCCCAGGGAGGCGGAGTTCAGGCAGAACTTGTGCGCAGATATCGACGGCTTCAGCCTGTACGCCGCGGTGCGCTGCGCGGCTGACGACCGCCAGGCGCTGGACCAACTGCGCCGCTGCATCACTCGCCCGACACTGGACAAAGAACGCGTGCACACCAATGCTGCCTTGGAGCAGCCGGTGATCGGAAGATCCTCACGCACCTTCCAGCCGGACGGCGTTGGCGCTTTCAGTTTTTTCCGATGTCGGCGTTCGCCGCAGGGGGCTTTATCAGAACGGCCCGTTCGATCACAGTGATGCTTGATTTCATCCTCTCCGGCAACGCCCGCTTGAAGAACACCGTGTCAAACACCAGCCCCCCACCCCAGCGCCCCACCGGGTTGCCCCAAGACCGACGGCGCGCCGCTGTCGAGCGGATGGCTGCCGGCCACCTGGCTGCCTTGGGGGGCACTTTCGCCGACACCGTGGGTACCCAACACCGGCAGCGGCTGGTGTGGTTGTCGTTGCTGGCCATGCCGCTGCTGTTTCCCGTGGCGCTGCCCGGCATGGCCACTGCCGTGGGTGCATTCTGTTTGCTGGTCGCCTGTGGCCTGGGCCGGGGTCGGACGCTGCCCTTGCCCGCCTGGCTGGGTCGGCGGGAGCTTCATGGCCGCGTTCAGGCGCTGCTCATCCGAGTGGTCGGCCGCGTCGTGGGTGTCATCGCTCGGATGGGGCATCCCCGCCTGCTGTCGTTGTCGCAGCCGTCAGTCCGGGTGTTCAACGGTTTCATGCTGTCCGCGGCCGGGCTGTCCATGATGGTGCCAGTGCCCATCATCAGCTTTGACAATGTCTTGCCCGCGCTGGCCATTGTCCTGATCGCCTGGGGACTGCGTTTGCGTGATGGTCTGATGCTGCTGGCCGGCCATCTGGTGACGCTGGTGGCGGTTGCTTCGGTGGTGCTGCTCTGGTGGGGTGGCGCCCAGGTGACCACCGAACTGCTCTCTTTGGCGGGCTTGACCGCCAGTCCCTGACCGTGCCCTTGTGCATGGCAGGTCCCATGTCGGGACCGAGGCCACGCTCACCGCGTCAACTGCGTTGATATCGCCCCATGCCCTCGCCAAGTCACGGTGACGCGTTCACAACGTTCCCTGGTCGCTCGTCGTGCGTGTTCACCACCTCTGGCGCTTGCGGCTCGGTCAGCAGCCGCACGCTGAACACCGCGCCACTCCGGCGATCGGTCCGGTTGCCTGTGCCGCTGCCGCCGCCGTAGCGTTCCACCAGGCCCTGGCTGAGCCGCAGGCCCAGGCCGTTGCCGTCATTCTTGGTCGTGAAGTAGGGGCGGAGCAGGCGTTCTTCTACGCCGGGCGCCAAGGAAGTGACGGCGTGCAAGCTGCTCCCGGCTGCCAAACAGCGGCATGGGGGGGGTGCTCAGCCGTGCAACCCCAATACCTGCTTCGCCACCACATTCAGCTGCACTTCGCTGGTGCCGCCTTCGATCGAGTTCGCTTGCGAGCGTAGCCACAGGCGTGCGGTGTTCCTGTGCGCCGTCAAGCATGGTTTCCGCCCGCACACGGGAGTGTTTCGAGACGCCGACGACTGCGAAGCGCTGGAGCAACTCTGCCGTCACATCACCCGCCCGGCGCTGGCCAACGAACGCCGGCATTGCAACGCTGCGTGGTCAGGTGGTTCTGAAGCGGAAGAGAGCTTGGCACGACGGCACGACGGATCTGGTGATTTCGCCGATGGTGTTCATGTAGATGCCCATCGAACGGCCGGTTTGCGTCGGCCGGATTCAATGGTTCTACGTCTGCAGTGGGTCGGGTCCGGCCGGTCGACCCACGCAGGAGGAGTCGTTCGCGGGCCGCGCTGAGGATGGTCATGCCCGAGTGACCGGTAAAGAAGGTGCAGCGGTCATCCGAGCTGCCGCCCTACCAAAGACCGGTTCCGGTGTGGGCCGTCATTCAACGCAAAAACCTCACCGACCGCTTCCAGTTTGGACCGGCCAATCAAGCAGACTCAGACCCGCCTTCGCTGCCCCCGGGATGAACCACACCGGGTTTCGCGGAGGCTTGTTGGCTTGAGTCAGACCGGGTTGATCTGATGCTCAAGTTGGGTGTTTGGGTCTTTGGATTCTCTCTCTTCCAGCCCCCCGCAGGGGCCGCCGGAGGCCCCCCCCGGTTGGGCCATGTATTCATGGTTCAACCCTCCTGCTGCGCTGCCTCTCGGGCCAGCTTGGTTGTGGATGAGGCCTGCGCCTGTTGCCTCCAGTAGTTCGCTTCGGCTTCGGCCGGCGGGATGTAGCCGATGGGCTCCAGCAGGCGTTGGTGGTTGAACCACGAGACCCACTCCAGCGTGGCCATCTCGACCGCTTCGCGGGTCTTCCAGGGCCCGCGCCGGTGGATGATCTCGGCCTTGTACAGCCCGTTGATGGTCTCGGCCAGCGCGTTGTCGTAGCTGTCGCCGGTGGAGCCCACTGACGGCTCGATGCCCGCCTCGGCCAGGCGCTCGCTGTAGCGAATCGAGACGTACTGCGAGCCGCGGTCACTGTGGTGCACCAGGGCCCCGTCACGCTCGGGCCGGCGCGCGTACAGCGCCTGCTCCAGCGCGTCGAGCACGAAGTCGGTCTGCATCGACGTGCTGACCCGCCAGCCCACGATGTAGCGGGCGAAGACGTCGATGATGAAGGCCACGTAGACGAAGCCCTGCCAGGTCGAGACGTAGGTGAAGTCGGCCACCCACAGCTCGTTGGGCCGCTGCGCCTGGAACTGCCGGTTCACCCGGTCCAGCGGGCACGGCGCCTTCGCATCGGGCACGGTGGTGCGCACCGACTTGCCGCGCCGCACACCGCGCAGTCCGGCCAGTCGCATCAGCCGCTCGACGGTGCAGCGGGCAACGACCAGGCCTTCGCGGTGTAACTGGCGCCAGACCTTGTCGGCGCCGTAGACCTGCAGGTTCTGGTCGAACACACGCTGCACCTCGGGCAGCAACA
>Ga0315906_10007619_pt1 | contig 13148 bp, 8 predicted proteins | sample LakEriMetagenome_4_FD_203526 | JGI IMG/M metagenome (GOLD analysis project Ga0315906, IMG submission 203526) | Freshwater fungal communities from buoy surface, Lake Erie, Ohio, United States - Buoy 2 MA122 | ecosystem: Environmental > Aquatic > Freshwater > Lake > Lake biofilm | place: USA: Lake...
CGTAGTCGTTTAACAATTGGGTTAAAAACAAACGGACAACTGATAATGTGTTCTCAGGGCTTTCTTTATCGTCAATGTCAAACCACACTACATCGCAATAGGCAACACCTTTGTAACCAGCAACACTATTGTTGTTTCTCTCAAAATACTCTAGTATCGTTTTGTCAAAAACATATATTGAAGTGTATGCTTCAAAATGTCTAGGCATCAAACCTACTTTGTCAATCTGCTTAATTTCCCCTTTAGACTCCTTAGTCTTTTCTACATATCTAACGTAATTCATAGTTTTTCTATTTCTTGTTTTACTTCTCGCCAATATTCTCTACCTTCAATACTAAAATCATCTAAATTCAATATTTCATCAACTGCGTTTAATGCGCATTGTTTGGCTCTTTTCCAAGCCATTGCAGGATTATAGTCCTCTTTGTCATCGTACCTACCGCTATAGTACATTTTATCTAATAATTCTTTTGCTTTGATTTTTGCTTCCATATTGTTTTTTTATTTTACACCTTCAATGCAGAATTGCAACATCTTTAAATGCTCCTTTTGTTGTTTGTAGTCTGTATTATTCAACGCTTCTTGCATTTCTTTTTTAGACCTAAGAGTGGTGTTTGAATCGCTCTTTATCTGCTCTTGTATCTTATGTCTAGTCTCAATCTGTTTGGCCATTCTGTTTATTTCAGACTCTATAAATTCAATTTTGGGATTTGTTTCTAAATACAAAATAGCTGACCTGTAGTATTCTACCTTTCTTTTTACCCTGTTTTTTTCAAACTCCTTTGGCTTAGAAATTTCTCTAAACTCAATTGTTTCTTTTTGAATCATTTCTTTGATTTCGTCAATTCTTTGTTGATACATAGTTTTTATTTTTTAGTTGTTGTTTTATTTATTTTGACATCCAGTTTTTAAGTGTTAAAAATATTGTCTCTTTATTTTTCCAGTAGTTTGGTGTGTTCTCCCCAACTTCTATAGCCTGCTTTATCCCCTTTCTTGAGTTTGCTGACAATTGAACTAAATCTTTGTATTGCTCATAGGTCAGCTGTCCCCTTACAGACAACATCTCCTTTAGTGGCTCTTTATTGACATTGTCCTTGAATATGTAATTGACATATGTTTTGTACTTAGTAGCTAACTCTTGGTCTGAAGAATTAGAAGCAATAAATATCTGCTCATCGTAGAACTTCTTGACAACTCTTAAATCTACTTCAACACTCTTTTTTGGTGTCCTTCTTCTCTTCTCAACAACATCAGGTGTGTGTGGTGTTTCGATTTCAGAAACACTATTATATTTGTTATTAATATATTTGTTATTATATATGACACCCATGTCACCACCCCCCATGACACCCATGTCACCACCCCCTGACGCTGGTGTCACCGTATCAGGCATTATAAATAAGGCTCTAAAGTCAACAGAACCATCTGTTTTTAAGTTGATTACACGATTTAAAATATTTAATTCTTCTAGTGCCAACAAATCTCTTTGTATTGTTCTTTCATCGCAATCTAAGCAATCTGCGAAATAAGCGTTAGAAGCCCAACAATATCCTGTTTGTACGCTCATGTTTGAAATCATAGCCATTAGTACTTTTTGCCTAATAGTTATTTTTTTATCGTACAAGACTTTTGAAGTGAGTACGGCATAAAAGTTTTTTTGCGGTTCAGATTGAATTGCCATAAAAATAAAAAACCCTCTTGAGATAGTTTGTAGGGGAGTAGAAGCTAGCAACACCGAGCTAGATTCCCCAACTCCCTATCTCAAGGGGGTCTGTTAATAAATGTTTTTACATTAAAATTGGTGTTTATGTGATTAAAGCTGGCTTCTACCTCAGTGATTCAATCGGCAACAAAGGTATAATAAAAAATTACAAATGCAAATAAAAAAAACGAATTTGCTTTATTTGTTTAAAAAACATATCTTTGTCCTTAAATAAATAAAAATATGCCATTATTTTTACCTCTTGCTATGATGGGTCTAGGAGCAGTGTCGAAAGGAGTCGGTGCTGTAGGTTCTTACTTTGACCAGCGTAGAGCCCAAAGGCAGTTAGATGCTTTAGGCAGACAAGCTTTACCTCAATACGCTGTTAATCCAGCAGTTGCTCGTATTTATGCAGGTGCTCAGAGAGAAGTGGCTTCTCCTGAAGGTTTCACTGGAGCGGAAAGGAATGCATTCATGCAGAATATAGCTTCAGGATTAAATACTCAAGCAGCTAATGCTAGAGCTATTGGCGGTGGTTCTATGAGCCGTGCTATATCTGGTGTTTTATCTGGGAATCAATTAGGGCAATATAATCAGTTTGCAGCACAGAACGCTGCTTTAGCTAGACAAAATAGAAATGCAGCCTACTCTCGTTTAATGGGAGCAGCAAATACAATGCAAGGTATTAGTAATCAAAACACAAGTATGCTTGCTAATAGAAGGTTGAGACAAGAAGAATTATTAGGTCAAGCTATTGCTAGTCAGAGAGCTTACAGAACTAATTTGTTAAATAGTTTAGGTTCTGACTTGACTACTGCAGGAACTTACGGCCTAATGGGCGGAATGGGCGAAACAGGTAGTACTAATACAGGAGATGGAAGTAATTTTAATTCTGACTTGTTGTTTTCACCTTCTCAAGCCAATACAAGCTTAAAATATGGCGGACTTAACAATGCTATTAACAGAGATTTATTAGCTAATAGAAATAGAATGAGAAGAGCAGGAGCTTACAATAATACTGCATTTGATTTTGGAAGCATTAATGATGGTAGTCCAGTAAGAATTAGATAAAATGGCAGAAAGTACAGCAGGTATAGGCGAAGCAGGTGCACTAATAAATAAAGCTAGTGCTCCGTCGGGCATGGATATTACCCGTGGTCTTCAGATGGCAGAAAGAACCGCTTTGAAGAAAGCTCAAATGGAAGCTGCTAAAGAGGCTAAGAAACAAGCTAGACAAGCTCAATTAGATAAATATAGAACGGTTAAAACTGGCTTGTATAAAGACCCTTCTGTAAATGAAAAGGCTCAGAAGTTAGGTAGAGAATTGCAGAGCGAAATGTATGAAGCAATTAATTCTGGTGACATGACCAAAGTGGGTCAACTTAATCAGGATATTGAGTTTCTTAAGAATGATTTAAAAATAGAAGATAATTTTTTGACTTCTTTAGCTCCTGACAATAACAAGGTTGACACGAAAGATATGCTAATAGCTGCTAGACAAGGTAAGTTAGATGAGTATATTCAAAACGAGTCACCATTAATACAAAAATATTTTACTCAAGATGCGGGCGGTTTTCCAATTGTAGTTAGACCTAATAAGTATAACTTAGACAAAGCTTATGACAAAGCGGTTGCTAGTTTAGGTGAAGATTATGTAGATTACAAAGCAGCTGCCTTTGATAAAATAAAAATGACTAAAAAAGTTCCTCCAGCGATATTGCGTGAAAGAGCTGCTGCTCTTGTGCTTAATGATGCTGAGGTTTCTGCTGCTTTAGACTGGAATCCTGAATTTAAAAAAGTATTTAAAGAGGAGTACGGTAATAATATAGAGAGAGAGCAAGAGGCTAAAGTAAACTTTGTGTACAATAACTTAACTAAGTATAATGAGCCGAAATATCAGATAGGTTCTCAGTCAAAAGGCGGAGGTACTTTTAAATTAACTGGAAGCGGATTTAGTATTGGCTCTTATGACTTTTCTTTAGTACCAAGAACAGCAGTAGATTTAGCTGCAGACCTTGACAAAAGAACTATAATGTATGGGTCAGACCTAGTAGAAAATAGTGCTTTTTCGCAAGGTCTTAAAAATTCGGGCAACTATCCTATAACAGAGATTGTTATGCCAGAAAATGCGACAGGTACTTTTATTGTTTCCGACCCTAATGTTGGAAAAGGTATTGCTAAAGGTAAGCCTGTTAGTTTGTTTGACTATGGTGGTAAGTCTTTTCTTGTGTACTATAACAGCGATAGAAAAAGAGCTCAGTTGGTAGAAATGACTCCAACTATACTATCTCAAATGGCCACTTATTATAAAACAGACCCAGAAACTTTTATAGAAGCTTATGGCTCAAGTGGTGTTGATTTAAAGAAATATGCCCCTGCTGGAAATATAAATACTAGTAAAAAGTCTGGCGGTTCTACTAAAAAGCCAGAACCTGCAAAAGAAAAGAAAGAAGAAGGATATATGGTAAATGGGAAGCTAATTAAACCAAGAGGAAAATAGTAATGCCAAAAAAAACATACAAAATAGGTGAAGATATTTATGATATAGAAGAATCTGACGTATCATCTTTTTTAAAACAAGCACCAAATGCTAAAGAGGTAAAGTCGTTTCTAATAGGCAAAGATACGTTTGATGTAGAAATTCCTGACGTAGATGCTTTTTTAAAGCAAGTTCCTGATGCAAAGCCTCTTTTTGATGAAGTAAAAAAAAAAGAACAAGCAATACCTGTCGATGGGCAGCAATTTGGTGGGAAAAGCAAAGAACCTTTATTACCGCTTACTTCAAGCACTGCTTCCCCATCAGTTTCAAAAAAACCGAAAAGTATTATTCCATCAGAATCTACAGACGGAAAAAGTAAGCAAGCTCCTTTTCAAAATGTAGATATAAGTAGACCTGAACTAGAGGTTGCTAAATACGATAAAGTTCAAGAAAGAAATAGAATACAAAATTATAGCCAAGGACTTCAAAAAGTTCAAATAGATGCTGAGAAAAAAATAAGGCAAAGAGATGAGTTGCTTGCAGGTATAGAACAGATGCAAGTAGACTTAGAGGCTTCTAAAGGAAACCCTGAGCAATACAACGCTTTAATACCTCAATATAACGAATTGGTTAACAATGCCAAATCACTTACCAATGAGATTAGCTCTGACTTTAATAAAATGGATATTTTTGAAAAAGGTATTGGAGTTACAGAATTAAAACGACAAATTAATGAAGACACCATTGGTAATAGGGCTTTAGAAGGGGTTAACAATGCCAAAAGAATTGTATTAGAGGCTTTCCCAGCAACGGCTCAAGTGGCAAGTTATTTAACAATGAGGTCAAGAGGTATTGACCCGCAGACTGCCGAAAAAGTCTCTACTGATATAGTTGAAAATGGATTCCCTAATTTAAAAAGGTGGTCAAGAGAGTTGGCTGAAGAAAATGAAGATTTAAGAAGTGTGTTTGACCAGACAACTGCTTGGGATGTTTTAACTGAAAAGGATAAGTCTTTATTAGAAAAAGATTGGGCTAAAATTGGCGAATTATCTGCTAAAGAATTGGTTCAAACTTTACCTACTACATTAGCTATAATGGGTACTTATATTAACCCAATAGCAGGTGCTACGACTACCATAATGGGAACTGCAGGAATGGAGCTAGAAGAAATGCAAGGTTCTAATATGACTCCAGATGCTAAGATAGCTAATGCGTTGACAAAAGGTGGTTTAGAATATGCAACTGAAAAAGTTTTTGGTTCTATTCCTATGCTAAAACGTGCGATTGGGATGAAAAGCAAAGCGGGGCAAGAGGCGTATCAAAATATAGTTTTAGAAACTTGGAATAAATTTGCGTCTAAAATGGGGTTTGCTGCTGATGTGATAGAGGAGGTTGGTTCTGAGATGTTAAATACTATTGGCGGCAATTACACAGACTATTTAAGCGGAAAAACTACTGAAGCCGACCTGTATAAGGGTTTGGGAGAAACATTTACCACTTCATTAACTATGGCTTCAACCTTGTCAGGTGCTGGTAGGGCTGTGAAGTATGGCAATAAAAAAATAAATGAATTAAGAAATGCTACTAAAAAACTAAAAGAAATATCTGAAAGTCAAGAAACTACTCCAGAAGTATTACAAGTTATTCAAGATAAAATAGTAGAAAACAACGAAAAAATAGCTGCGGAAGCTAAAGTTGAAAAAAAAGTTTTTGACTCTATGGACGATAAAACTTGGAGTGAAACAACTACTTTAATTCAAGAAACACAATCTTTAGAACAACAGTTAGAAAACAATGAAGTGCCTGAAGATGTAATCCCTTTGGTCGAAGACAAAATTAAAGAAGGTTACGAAAAAATAGATGAATTAACTAAAAAAGCTAAAGAAAATGCCATACAAGAGCCAAGCACAGGAGAAGTTCTTCAACGCCAACAGGAAGAAGCTGGAATCACAGGGAGTGAACGTACAGGAGTGGAACAAGGCGAGCAAGGGGAAGAAGTTGCCCAAGAAGGTCAAGCCCAAGAAGAAGTAGTTAAAACCTTTAGTCCAAAAGAAATAGAGTCAGGAAAACAAGAAGTTGATGCTATTAAAACAGGCAAAACCGAAACTACTAATCCAATTCGACTGTTTAAAGGCTTATTTGGCAAGAGAAATCCAGATGGGACAAGAAAAACAGCGCACTCTGGCGTTAAAGGTGTATTTAGTGCTGTAGACGAAAAAATAGCTGAAAAGTATAAAGGAGAAGACGGTGTTGGCACATTTGATATTCCGTCTGGCACTACTATAGAGGTCATTGAAGTAAAAGATAGAAATGTGCCCATGTCTAAGTTTAGGCAGCAAGAAACAGATGCTATAAATAATTCTGACGCTCAAATAGTAAAGTTAATAACTATGGATGCTAGGGGCGCAGAAGAACAATATATTATTAAAGACCCTGCATTAATAGAGAAAATGCAAAGGCCTGAAGCGCAAGAAGTAATTAAGGAACGTGAAGTTAGCGAAGCAAAGAAGGTTTCTGCATTAAGAGATGTAGAAAGCACTCCAAGTGAAAATAAGGCATCTGAACCAAGCAAGAGTGACAAGAACTACCAAGATGCACAAAACATAAACAGCATAGTAAGCAAAGAGAACCCTGATGCAAGTGTATTAATACAACCTAAAGGCGATAATCTAGTATTAACTTCTATTTATGTGGGTAAAGGTAAAAGGATGGGCGGCATAGGTAGTAAAGCCTTAGAAACAATAAAGCGTGAGGCTAAAAAGCTAGGCAAGAAAGTTGTTTTAGATGCTACTAATGAGCTAGACCAAGAAACTGATTTAAAAAGATTGGGTAATTTTTATGAGCGCAATGGATTTAAAAAAGTAGGAGAAAATACTTATGAATATGACCCAAAAAATGAAGCTAGTTCAGGAGATACTGGCGCAAGAACCGATAATACAGGAGCAGAGGTTGGCGATACTGCAAGTGCTACTGATAAGGGAGAATCAGGTAAAGAAACTATTGCTGAAGCAGAGGTAGATGTGGTTAAAGCTTTGGAGAAGAATTTTAATCCAGACTTTAAAAACACTATTGTAGATAAGCTATCAAAGTTTGACGAACAAATAGCAAATAAAAAATTTCCTTCAGCATTAGAAGTTGCTGAACACGTTTTGCCAAGAAGCATCTTTAATAAATATAAAAAACTTTATGAATTAGCCGCAAGAAACAATATAACCGTATCAAATGAAAGGCTTCCAGCAGGAATGAGTGCTGCTTGGGCTTATGGCAATATACAGTTAAACAAAGATGTTGCTAAATATTATTTAAACGACTATAATGAATTTGCTGAAACTTTAAATCACGAAATTATACACGGATTAATAAGTAGAGGAGTAAGAGATAATTATGCTTTAAATAAAGACTTAAAAGAAGTAATGAGTCAAGTTTTAGATAGATTTGATTCCGCTTCAGATGAAGTTAAAGATATAATATCGTATATTCAAGATGTAAGCAAAGAGTTTACCGAAAGAGAGTTTGGTAGCAATGAAGAGACGGGCTCTTTAGAAGAATTGATTACATACGCCTTTACCAATAAAGAATTTGCTGACTTTCTAGATTCTATACCTGCATCTAAAAAAATAAACGCAAAAGGTAAATCTATATTTCAACAGTTAAAAAACATAATTCGTGATTTTATTTCTAAAAAAACAAAAAATGCAACAGCTCTTGATGAAATAAATTCTGTTATTGATAAATATTTTGACACTTCTTTTAATGAAAAAGATATTGCAGAAAGAAATGAAAAATATGAATGGGGCAAAAGGTTTAAAGCAAACGAAAGCGTTTTTGATAAATACAATAACGACCCTGAACTTATTTCGGAAGCATATTATAAAGGCGATAGTCCTAAGTTAAACAAAGCTGTAGATGAACTTCTAGGCATTAAAAAAGAAGAGGTTAAAAAGGAGAAGAAAACACCGCCTCAAAATGTTTTAGACATAGCTAAAGAGACAGGTTTGTCTCCACAGCAAATTGAAAATACATACAAAAAGTACGACGGCAGTAAAAATATAGAAGAAATTACTATTGAAGACTATAAAAATTCTAGAGCTACTGGAGATAAAGCTAAATTAGAAGTTTCGGCCAAAGCTTTTGATGCTCTATTGCAACAGGAGAATGCGAAGACATCAACTAGTCCAACAGCTAAGAAAAACGCTGAGAAGAGCTTAAAAGAGGCAGACGAAAAGGCTTTAAAAGAAGCTTCAAAAATAATGGAGCACATAAATGAGATTAGAGCAAAACTACAAGAGTCTGGAATAATTAAGTCTACTAGTTGTAAATGGGGAAAATAAATATTAAATTTGAAGAATTATGAGTCATAAAATGTACAAATTAGACGAAAAGGTAATGGAAATCCTAAAGCCTTTAATTTCAATAGAAATAGCACAATCTTCTTTCTATGTTCAATTAGCAAATCTTTGTAATGAAAAAGGTTTTCTAATAGCTGAAGACTATTTTCTAAACGAAAGTAAAGAGGAGAGAGAGCATTTCCTTATACATTACAACTATGTAACTGGCCAAGGTTCTTACTTCCAAACTCCAGCTATTGAAGAGTTTATTGAAGAAGCTAATAATCTGTATGATATAGTTGAATTAGCCCTATCAATGGAAGCTAAAGTTTCTGAGATGTACAAAAGTGCAGCGTCTGAAATGGCTATGCTAGACCAAATGACGTATAATCATCTACTGCAATTCCTTAAAATACAACAAGATGCAATGAAATTTTACATTGATGCTTGTGCTACTCTTGTAGACATACAAGATAAAGCTGGTTTTTTAGTTGCGGAAAAGATGATATTCAAATTATAAAATATGGCTTGTACTGTCAATATTAGCGAAGACGCTCAAAATAAATACAATCTACCTAAAGAAATGAAGGAGGCTGAGTTTAATGCTTGGCTTCTTAATGGAGGTTTGCAGTTACTTGCTGATGACAAAAAGATATCTATTGATGGATATAAGATAGTAGATAATAAATTTAAAAAGAGCTTAGGTATAGGGGAGTCTGTAGTAGAATATGTAAAAACTTCTGTTAAGAAGCTCAATAAAATGGTCTATGGAGCTGAAGAGGCTGGGGCAAAAATAGGTGCTAAAAGTCAAAAAGAATACATAGACGAGCTACACAAAGAGGCTAGAAAGTTCTTAAAGGAAAACAAAATAAAGTTTGATGAAAATAGTGCAATAGAAAAAGCTATTGGTAAAATTAGAGATGAAAAATCTTATGCTCGTTTTCTTTTGACCGTTCAGTCTCAGCAAGATGCTGAAAAACATTTTGAAAAAGTAGAGGAAGCAGAGAAGCTTGTAAAGAAAGTAAACAAACTTAAAAAAAGTAACAAACTAACTGCTAGCAATAAAAGCTTTATTAATAGTATATCTTTCCCTTCTGCTATGGAGGTTTCTGATATAGAAGGATACATAAATGTATTAAGTGCATTTTTAGACAAGAGAAGTCAAGGAATAGCGTCTTTAGGTTCTGTTGATGAAGATTTGAAAAAATTCATTGAAAAAGAAAGTAGTTATATAGCTTCATACAAGAGCAATATGGCCGCACTAAGAGAGATGCTAGCCGACTTAGCTTTAGAGGAAGAGTATGAGGCTTTGATTAAGGAAGGTGTCTTTGAGGATACAGATATTAAATCTTTTGAAGATTATAAAGCTTTTTTTGAAAAGGTGGCCAATCAAGTTGCTTTAGCTGAAAAAGATGAGGCTCTTTTAGATAAACTAGATAAGTCTAATAAGAAAATAGAGTTAAAGAATACAATTAAAAACACTATAGATGCTAATAAAGAAGCTTTTAATGAAGCTTTTGAAGATTATTCTACTCCTAATAATGTATTTAATTTTAGCGATATTGAAGCTATAGATTTAGATGGCCTTACTTTTAATCAACTAGTTTTATTAAGTAATGTATTGGATAATATATTGCGTTTCAATGATTTTGTTGGTGTAGGTCAGTTTACTTCTGACGGGCGTTTGTCTAAGAAAAGAGAGAGCTTGTTTAAAGCAGTGAGGGAAAGAATTAGAGGCTTTCTTAGAGGCATACCTAATGATGAAGATGTAGACAGAAGAACTATTATTCAGACTGTAACAAAAATAGCAGACGGAGGAAACGCATTGTATGCTGCATTAGACTTTATTTTAGGTAGTTGGGATGGTAGAATTGGTAATATTAGAAAGAATTTTGTTGAAACCTTTAGCAAGTATGAAAAGCTGAAAAATGCTATGGCTAAAAATTCTGAAGAGTTATTTGAAAACACGACCAGAGTAGACACTTATGCTTTTATAAATCAATGGTTTAAATCAGATTCTGTAGAAAATCAGATAACTCATGTAAAAGTTAGGATAGAAAGAATAGCTAGTCAGTATGCTGTTAATTATAAAAACAATGTAGGAGATACCAGTCCTACTGAATCAAGGCGGCTTGAACTAGAAAGAAGTGTAGAAGGATTAAAAGCGTTGGAATCTTTTGGCGTAATATCTAATCTAAAAATTTCTGACAAAGAAGCTACTTATGATTTGGTTCAAGATATAAATCTAGACACTTTAAATAATAAATTAAATCCAAAAGAAAAAGCAGTTTATGATTTTGTAGTTAACTCTTATAAATCACTTTTACCTGACTTTATAAAAGGAGTTAATGCTAATTTAGGTAAAGAGATTGATGAAATTGAAAACTACTATCCTTCATTTACTTATAGGGATTACGACGTTGGGATTGTTGCAATATCTTCTGACGCTAATATTACTCCTTTAGATTTAGCAAAGGAATTCACACCTTTTAGTAAGACAAAATCAAATACTAAAGATAGGAGTAAAACTCTTGCTCCTCCTAATTTTAAATACAAGATGGGTCTTTCTGAGAATTTCTCGAAAGGCCTGTGGATGACTTTAATGACAGCTAAGGCTTCAAATGAGATGTCAGACATGAGCAATATATTGAATAGCTCTAAAGGTTTGTCAAAATTAAAAGAATTAGGTTTAGATGATACTAGCTTAAATATTGTAAAGCAAAAGCTAAAAGAAAAGGTAGATGCTGATATGGTTTATGGAAATATAAATCCTAGACTAGAAACAGCTGTTAGCGATGAATTAAAGAAATTAAGAAACAATCTTGTTGTTGGATTTATATTAAAAGACTTTACACAGCTTTTTAGGCAGGGAGGAGCTCCTTTATTAACCAGTGCTATATCTAATCCAGAGTTAACCTCAAAAGCGATGGGTGTTAGTCTGTCTAAAGGTGCTGTAGATGCTATTAATTTTTTAATTCAAAACACATCTGTTCCGAATAGACTTGCAGTATATCAGCAAAGCTCTACTATTACAGACGTTCCAATTGAAAATCTAAGAGGCAAAGAGGCCGTAAAGACTAGAAGAATTAGAAAATATATTAATATTCAAGAAGAAAATATATCAGATATTGTCACGCCTTTATATAAACTATTTGATAAAAAAGCAAAATACAACTCAGTCTTGGAGGGCGTTGATGCCTATGTTTCTGTAATAAATATTATTGTTGGCTATGTTAAGAACAGGCAAAAACAAAATCCTAAACTTACATTCGAAGATGTTATAGCTGAGTTGAATAATGGCATTATTGATGGCCAGTCTATTCAAGCGGCAGAAAAGTACCAAGAGGACATGAATGCTCCTTCTAACCAAAATAATGCTGCAAAAGTTTTAAAAGAAGATAAGAACAGGTTAATATATTTTATGAGAAGTTTCCCTTTAGCTACTTCGATGTCTTTTAATGCAGCAAAGGAAGATTTATTAACTAGTCCTTTATATGATTTAGGAGGTGATGTTTATAAAGAAAAAACAGGTATATTAAGTCGTTATATTGTACAGCAAGTTTTATATAGGCTTATAACACATTTTGCATTAAATTCTTTAGCTGGATTAGTAGCTAAAGCTATTTTTGGCGGAGGAGATGAAGAGGATGAATATGAGTTTGAAAAGAAATGGCTTTCAGTAGGAGCAGGTTTAGGCTCTGATTTATTTTTAGGGAAATACAATATTTTCTATGAAATGGCTTACACTCTTGCGATTAACGGAATTTTTAGGAATTTAGCGTCAAGAGAATTAGAAGAGAGAAAAAAAGAAGACCCTAATTTTGAGTCAAAAGCATTAAAGACAAATTTAGTGATGGAATCGAAGGTAGGAGGAATGCAACAGTTCTTATTGAATCTTTGGAATATTACTGAAGATACAGCTAAAAGGGTGTCTAGTATAGCAGAAAAAACTGGAGCAGAGGCTTCTGATTTAGTTGATGAATTAAAAGCTTTAACTGAGGCTCTTGTTAGGGTTTATGGCCCTGTATTGGTAGGTAGTGGAACTGTAAGGTATTTTACGACTAAAGCAAATGCTGCTGCTAAAGAAGAGGAGATGAGGATTAATCTGATATACTCAGAAATGGTAGGCAAGTACGGGTTTCAGTACGGATTAAGCGAAGGAGACTTGAAGAGTGTTTTATCTGACTTAAAAGATGCAAAGTTTTCAGAAGTTAAAAGAAGATTAGTTTTTGAAGAAGGAGAAGATGGAGCTGCACCTACGTTATATGTAGTTTCGGAAGCTGTAATGGATAAAACTAGAAAAGAGGCTATATCAGAATTGTATGGTATTAGGTCTGCCGACTATAGTAGCATAATTAATTCTCCTAACTTTAAAGATGCAATAGAAGACCCTAATGTAAGTAGAGCAGAGAAAATAAAAATAGCTGAAAGAAATATCAAGTCTAAAACAAGTAAATTGTTAGACGATAAAATAAATGATAGCGCTGCGGGCATTAAAAAATATGTCCTAGTAAAATAGTATATTTGTAGTATGGCACTTGAATTAAAAACAGACATAAAACCAACGGCTTTAGGAGCTTCTTTAGCTTTTAAAGATATTACAGGTACAACATCTTCTACAGGCTATTCTCAAGGTGGT
>Ga0315906_10007620_pt1 | contig 13146 bp, 2 predicted proteins | sample LakEriMetagenome_4_FD_203526 | JGI IMG/M metagenome (GOLD analysis project Ga0315906, IMG submission 203526) | Freshwater fungal communities from buoy surface, Lake Erie, Ohio, United States - Buoy 2 MA122 | ecosystem: Environmental > Aquatic > Freshwater > Lake > Lake biofilm | place: USA: Lake...
CCACTCCGCGCCGCTCGAGGCGCGCGGCCCACTGAACGCTGCACTGCCGCTCGCAATGCAGTTGAAAGCCCCCGGCTGATTCCAGCTGATGAGCACGCGCTTGATGCCTGAGACATTGGCATTGGCATCACACTGCGACACCTCGCCTGGCGCCGGTGCACCGACGCAGAACGCCGCGCGGATACGGTTGTTGGATCGGTCGGCAAAGAACAGATTACCGCGACGATCAAACGCCAAACCTTGCGGTACGTTGAGTGCCGCGCCATTGGCCGGACCGCCATCTCCCGCGAAACCCAGCTGACCGCCGACCACCCGGCTGATCTGCCCGCTGACGGCATCCACCCGCATCAACGACTGGGTAGACACATCCGCGAAGAACACGTTGCCGACGCCATCGACGGCGATACCGAACAGCTGACCAAGCGGCGACTCGGTGGCCAGACCGCTGCGAGCAGGGGCGCCAGCCTGACCGTTACCGGCAAACCTGCGGATCTTGCCGTCCGCAAGATTGATCTCGCGCACGAGCCCGGCGAGACCGGTGGCCTCCGACCGCGCGTCGGTGAAGTACAACTTGTCATTGAAGTGCACCAAATCCACGGCGCCCTGTAGGAAAGCCGCTGTGGCGAGGCCACCGTCACCCGACGGCGGCACCGGCGCGCTGGCCGCAGGGTAACCGATGCCGGCCACCGTCGTCAGTACGCCCGTGTTGCTAATCTTGCGGATGCGGCCGTTGCCGTTCTCGACAAAGTACAGGTTGCCGGAGCCGTCGGTCGCAACACCCAGCGGAGTACCGATGCGTGAACTGCCTGCTGCCGCGCCATCCGCCGTAAAGCCTGCCTGGCCGATACCCGCGATAACGGTCACCGCACCGGAACTTGCTTCGACCTTGCGTATACGAAAGCCGCGATCCGCGTAATACACGTTACCCGCCGCGTCAGTCGTGACATACGTCGGCGCCGTACCGACGTTAACGCCGTCTCCGGCGTCCGGCACGCTCGTCACTACGCCCGTTGTGGCATCGATGCGTCGCAGCCGGCGATTCAGTCGATCGCCGATGAACAGGTTGCCAGACCGGTCGAATTCCAGTCCGGAGGGAATAGTGAACGCTGCGTTGAGCGCCGAGCCGCCATCACCCGCAAAACCGGGCAAGGCGATGCGCCCGACGACCACCGTGATCTCACCCGTTTGCAGGTTCAGTTTGCGCACGAGCCCGTAGGTGAAGAACCCAGAGCTCGAAGGAATAGTGAAGTCGTTCAACTCCTCGCCGAAGAGGAGATTGCCGTCTGCATCGAAGCTCAGCGCGAAGGGCGAACCGATCGGGTTGGTCTGCGTCCCGTTGCGTGCCGGCATGCTGGGCCGCACGGCACTGGCACTGATCGGATAACCGGCGCCTGCAAGCGTGGAAATGATCCCTGCAGTGTCGATGCGACGAATACGCGCCGAGATGTTTTCCGCGATGAAGACCTGGCCACCGCCGTTGACTACGATGTCGGCAACGGAAGTCAACGGCGCTGCTGTGGCCGGACCGCCGTCACCGGCACCCGTGCCGTCGCCCTGCTTGTCGGCCACGCCGGCGATCGCAGTCGCTTGAAATCGGCCGTCAGCGAGCGGCTTGGCGTCGATTCTGAAAATCTGGAAATTCGTCTGATCGTAGGCATACAGGTTGCCCTTTGGATCAATGGTCAAAACGGTCGGGGAAAATCCAGCCGGGAGATCTTTCACGGCGAGCGTGGTGATGGCCCCTGAGGCGGCATCGACCCTGCGGATCGCGCCCACGCACTTTTCGGTTTCGTCCGCGTACTGGGTCAGGAAGATGTTCCCGCGCGCGTCGAAGACGAAATCACCACCAGTGATCTTGGCGTCTTTCGCGAGAAGACCCGGGGCGTCCGTGCAACCGTACACGCCCGTGCCTACTACGGTCGAGACGCGCCGCGTTAAGGGATCGATGCGACGGATACGGAGACCGCCAAGAATGTACCCAGCCCCGTCAGCGCCCTGACGGATCTGACCGACGCTGAAACTAGTGTCGATCGCCAGCTTGCCGTCGCTATCGAAATACGGGCTTCCCGTGCCCGCGACGCGCGTGATCACGCCCGTCTTCGGATCCACGGCGCGTACGGTACTCGCGTCGTTGATGTACAGAGTGCCATCGTCACCGCGCGCCAGTGCGTACGCAGAGCGCAACGAGGCGCCCAAGGCAGGCCCGCCGTCTCCGGCAATCTGCGCGGGACCGACGCCGGCCACCGTGGCAATGGTGCCCACTGCTGGGCGCGCCTGCGCTGAGAAGAACGCCGTCTGACTCGCAGCCGATCGACCGACGCCCGACAACGGAATCTTGATTTGGATCCCTGCCAAGGCGCTGGCTGCGACGATTTCCGCGTTCTTCACACCAACAAACGTCGGACTGAACTTAATGTCGATCGCGCACGAGGCGCCGGGTGCCAGAGGCGACGCGCACTTGCTGTCGATGCTGAACTGACCCGCGTCGACGGCCGTCAACGAAACGACCAACGGGACAGACAAAGTTCCCTTGTTGGTCAGTCGAACTGTCCTGACGGCACTCGTAGTACCGAGATCCTGCGCAGGGAATTCGATGGACCCGACGTCCGCGCTCACCGCGGGCGCCTCCACTTCGATGGAAACGGTTTTTTCGTCAACAGCACCGCTCGCGCTCTCACATCGAAGCGTGAATTTCTGCGTGCCTTCCGCGAGCGCGCCGGTCGAACCCGTGCCCTGCAGCGCCTTGTCGCCCGCGAAACCACCGCCCGTGCCGACGCACTTCACGGCGTCCTTGCTGGTCCAGGAGAGAGTGACGGACTGCCCGACGAACGCGGTTTCCGCGCTGGCGCTCAACGTCACCTCCGTCGCAACCGTAGTTTCGACGGTAATGGTGTCGGAGACCTCGAAACGCTTGCTCTTGCAGGTCAAGGTGAACGAGTTGGTGCGCTTAGTCAGCGGCGCGCTGTTCGCAGAGCCGTTTACCGCAACCTTACCCGGCGTAGCCCAAGCCCCACTGGCGATGCACTCCAGTGCATCGCTGGTTTTCCAACTCAACGTGACCGCCGTATTCGGCGTGACACCGGTCGCCTGCGAGGCTTTGAACTCTGTGATCTCCGGCGCCGCGTCGACGCCCAGAACCTGCTTCACCTCCGTGACGCCACCCGGGCCGGTGCAACTCAAGGTGAAAGTTTTGTCCCCCTTGGCGAGCTTGTCGAACGTCAGCGACCCGTCGAGGCCGCGATCGGTGGCTGCCCACCCGGTCACACCACCACTCGCCTTGCAGCTCGTGGCATCGGTGCTGCTCCAGTCCACGACGACGCTCTGACCCACCTCCAGCTCTGTATCACTCAACGACAACGTGACGTCGGGCTTGCCCAGCACATCGACGGTCACCGTCTCGCTGGCTTCGCCCGCTGGCCCGATGCAGGTCAGGATGAACGTATTGGTCGACGCCGTCAGCGGCCCCGTCGACACAGACCCCGACGTCTTGCGATCACCACTCCAGTCGCCGCTCGCTATGCAGGTCGTCGCATCGGTGCTCGACCACTTGAGGGTCGCTGCCTTTTCGAAGCCCACTTGGTCCAGGTTGGTGCTGAAAGTCAAAGTCGGCGCTGCAACCACCGTCAAAGTGACGGTATCTTTGACTGACACCCCGCTACCCGTGCAGGTAAGCGTATAGGTTTTTTTACCCTTGGTCGGTTCAGTGCGTGTCTCCGAACCTTGTGTGTCCTTATCACCACTCCAGCCGCCACTGGCCTTGCAGCTGGCAGCGTTTTCTGTCTCCCACAACAGAGTCACGCTTTGGCCTGGTTCAATGACTTCTTCGCTCAGACTGAGATCTACGGTCGGCGGCGGCAAAACCGCGACGGTCACCTCAGCGGAATCGCTGCCGCCCGGACCTGTGCAGGTGATCTCGAACGTGCTGTCCGCCGAGAGCGGCCCAACCGTAGCCGAGCCTGATTTGGCGCGCGCGCCTCCCCAGGTGCCTCCCGCCGTATCGCCGCTCGCCGTACATGCGGTGGCATCCGTCGTCGCCCATTTCAGACTGACGGTCTTGCCCTGCAACACGGACGTGGGCGTAGCCGTGAAAGAGGTGATCGCAGCCACAGGTACGACGTTCACCGTGACCTTCTTGGTCACTGTGCCTGCAACACCCTTACACGCCAACGAAAACGTCTTGAGGCCCTTGGTCAGGTTGCTGAGCGCCAAGGACCCATCGAGTGCCTGCGCACCGGTCCAGCCGCCCGAGGCCGTGCAGCTCGTGGCATTCGCGCTGTCCCAATTGAGCGTGACCGGCTCGCCCGGATTGATGGCCGATTCGCTCGCCGTGAAAGTCAGCGTGGGCACATCCACAACGGTGACTGTCGTCCTTGCGGTGGCCGAGGTGCCATTTGCGCCTGGGCAGGTTAAAACAAATTCCTGCACACCCGCGGCGTTGAGGTTGCCCGTCGAGGAACTCGTTGCGGAGGCGGGCTTGGTGCCGCTCCACGCGCCGCTAGCAGTGCACGGTGAACCCGTTCCCACAACACCCGTGCTTTTCCAACTCAGCGTCGTGCTCTTCTTGATAGCGACCTCTGTGACCTTCGGCTTGAAGTCGTTGATCGCGACCTGGGCCAATGAGGGCGACGCGAAACCGAGGGAGAGTAAAGACAGCGCCGAGACGGCGAGCACGGATTGGGTGTTCATGCACCGAATGATCGCGGACAACGGGTCCGATATGACCACTAGTGGAGACTTACTGTTCGACTAGCGGTCGATTACTGCAAAGAAGTGCCGACCAGTCGACAGAATCAGCGCCTCGGCGCTGGAGCCAGATCCGCCTGAAGTTGGTACCGCACCCGATCGAGCGCCTCTTCATCGAGGCCGATCAAGGCCAGCTCTTCGTCATCGACTTCAAGACTCGGCAGGTCATCGGCGAAGCCACCCGGCACCGATGCCGCGACTCGGTCGGCGATGCTCACCAGCATCGCCGCCGGCTGCGCATCTTCGGCAGCGTCCATCGGCGAGTGGTGAAACCCCACCCCGTCGAGCAGGAACGTTGGGAACTGCCAGCGATCGCACAACCGGCGACCGAGCGCCGCGTGATCGAAACCGAAGACCTCGCGTTCGAGCGCACGTAAATCCTTGCGCGGCGCAGAGCCTTCGCTGCGGGCGATGTCATCGAGCGGCTGAACGCGTTCCATCGCATCGATCAGCCGATCACGGTCTGAATAGAGCTCAGCCATGATGCCCACATCGTGAATGAGCCCAATGACGTAGAACTCTTCCGAGGTCAGGTAAGGGTGCGGCTCAGGCAACTCCATTGCCAGAAGCTTGGCTGCTGACGCCGTGGTGGTCGCGTGACGCCAGAGCTCGTTGGCCAAGGAACGAAACCGGCCTGCTTCGCGGCGCGGCTGAAAGAACCGCTCGGCCGAGGTGATGATCGCGAGGTTACGGACGGTGTTGAGACCCAGAATGAGGATCGCCCGCTCGATGTCAGCGATCCGCCGGGACAGGCCGTGGGTGCTGGCATTGACGGCCTGAAGAATGCGCGCCGTCAGGATCGCATCTTCTCCCACCGCCCGCCGCAGGTCGGCGGCACTGGCAAACGGGCTGTCGACCAAACGGATGACTTCGAGAGCGACCTTGGGAAGCGTGGGCAATGCGTCGAGCAGCCGCTCCGCTTCGATCGGCAGATCGCTGCTTCGACGAAGCTGTGGCTTTGCATTCATGACGCCGGCGGGACCGTGTAATATCAATCGGTTAACGTCATAGTCTACCGCACTTTGTGCGGTTCTGTCCGTCGTCCAGCAGATATCCGGGGCACCACGGGGGGGGAGGTGGGGGGGCACCCCTGCCCCCCTCACGATCAGCAGTCAGTCCTCGGCGCTCTTGAGCACTTTCTCGTCGAACTTCATCCGCATGCGAATGTACCAACCACTTTGCGTGGGATCGCGGCCCGACAGGTCACGGTCATAGAAACCGGAGAAGTTATGCCCGAGGCTGAGCCAAACGTTCTCCTTGACGAGGTATCCCACTTCGATACCGTACACCTCATCCCTGACGTTGTCCTCGGGACTCACCATCACGCCCGCCATGGCACTGACATCGAACTTCGAACTCACATCCAAAATGATGCGCGAGGCAAACAGCCACGCTCGGTAGTCGTCCTCTACATTGACCAGGGTCTCGGAGACCTCTTTGGCCGCAATACGGCCAGACAGCCAAACACTGCGGCGCGGATGAAAGTTGACGTTGGCCGACACGATGTCCACTCGGCGACGTTCGTTTACGACCAGCTCCGAATTACGCTCTATCTTGTTTTCATACCTGAACAACAGGTCGAAATCATTGATCTCGATCGGCCGATAGGCTGCGCCGATCTGAAACCGGTTTTGCATCTGAGCGCCCGCACGGCCCCGGTCATCCGTCACCAACGCATAGTTTCGGACAAGACCTGTCCAGTTCCCACCCATCTTGCGAGCAAAGGACACCGTGCTCATCAGACTGTCCGCGGTGTTGTTGATCTTCGCTGCAGGATCCGCATCCAGGCGCCGCCATTCCACGCGGGCGTCCCCTTGCCACAACCGATCACCGAACGCCACGCCGCCCCCAAGCGCAGTGGCGCTGCGCGCGTTGCCTGAGAGTATTTCCAATCGCTCTGCGAGGACCGTCGCCTCCATCTGGTCGGAAACAACGAACGAACGTTGAATGCCCGTGACGCTTTCAAGGTCGCGCTCGCTCATGCCCTCACGCATTCTCATCTCGGAGAAACCCGCCGTCTCTTCACCGATAGCGCTGCGCACACCGATCGCCAACGCACGCCCCTCGATTGAGTTTTCGAGGGAATACGCAGACCCCATGGCTGTATTTTCTTCCCAGCGGCCGTAGACGGAAGTGCCCTCGGACACGGCGTATTCGAGCCCCGCAGTCGCACGACCGGTCGGCGCTTCGACGCGAGCGAAAGCCCTGCCCGTCTGGGTTGTGTAGTCGCTGGTCAGTGCGCCCCAAACAGGATCGTCTTCAAAACCACGATCCTGACCGACCGCCACGCCCACTACCCAAGCATCGTTGACCCGGGTGTTAACCCCGATGCTGTACGAAGTCACGTCAGCGTCCGGAGCCTTGAGCGGCGTCAGTATCGGCGAGCCATTGAATGCACTCTGTGGCTGACCGGTAAATGGATTCAAACCGACACCCATGCCCCAAAAACCCGCGCCATTCGGATTGAGCCCACTTCCACCATACGCAGGCCCCTGTCCCGGAAGCACTGCCGCACCGGAGAGCGGCGAGAGTGACCAAACCCCACCACGTCGCTGAGAGAAGTGTCGGATTCCCATCTCCAGCGCCACTCGGTCGGTCACGTCGCGCTCCAACTGCACGCTCGCGCCCGTACGCTCGCCTCCGGTGAAGGCGTCTTCGGTCTGGCTGGCGTTGATCGATACCCGTGCCCTTGTCCCCAACTCCGCGGCCCCCTCGACGGCAACCTCCGACCGGCCCGGAGCCAGTGTGGCGGACGGGTTTATGAATTCGCGGTCGGCTTCACCGGCAAACAACCGCAGACTCCATCGCCGTCCCTGCTCCGCATCCGCCGCACTACGACCGAGACGCCAATCCACGCGCCAGGCGGATCCGGACAGATCCGCCAACGCGGTGACTGAGTCCACCTCGGCGAGCTCGACAGCGAGCCGACCCACGTCACCCGTATCGAGTGTCATATTGACCGCTCGAAGTTCGCGTAACTCTGCTGCTCCGTTGCCCGGTGTCGTGAAATAGCCGCCACCCGTTGGCCGCCCCGGATTGTCATCCATCACATAAACGAGACCCGCCTGCAGCCATGGCGTCAAGCGACGCTGCGCAGAAACACCGTAGGTCCAGAATTCCTCTCCACCGGTATCAACCTCGTAGGTGATCCGCAGAGAGACGGGGTTCAGTTCCGCATCGAGCGAAGGCAGCGGTGCCTTGAGCACCACACGCCCAGAGAACGGCTCGAAGTTGTAATCCGTGTACCGCTCGAGCGCCTTTGCGCTCAGTACCCGCGAGGTGTTGTTTCGATCGCGAACGACAACCTCAAGTTTCTCGCTGTTTTCCAAGGCGTTGTAATTGGCGATAGCGAAGGGACCACTGGTACCGTTACCCCGATATTCCTCGATGGCCTGGCGCAGAGAATCACGCATACCCCACACATCTACGAACCCGGCCTCCGCGTCCTGATGCCATCGAAGACCGGTCATGGTCCTGTTGTACTGGCCTAGATCGACAATTGATAAAGGCGCCAGGCGCGCACCATCGGTCGCCAGTGAAAAATTGGATCCTGTTGCGAAGTCACCGTAGAGGAAATAACCGCGCCCCTTATCGACCCGAACGTATAAGCGATCCGAAGATTCGGCCGCATAACCGCGCTGCGACGAATCGCCCATGACCGGGTAATACCGGTCCGGATTGAAATCGCTGAATTCTCGGGTGCGCAGGTCCTTTTCGGAGTCGAACATCGCCGACACCAGATACCCGTTCGTCGTTGTGCCCTTGAGGAAAAAGGAGGAACGGCCGGCGATGCTACCCTTACCGTTGTTGAAACGACTCTCCCATCGGCGCAAGTCACGCTCAAATGCGTCCGAAAGGCTCGAGCCCCGCGAGCCGTTGGTGGATGCCGAGCTCAATCCGACCATCATCTCAACCAACCCCGCCGCCACCAACGGACGAGTCTCGGTGGCAAATGCCAACTTGACCCTGCCTGGATGGCCTCCCACAGCGGCGGTTACAAACACTTCACGTGCAGACGGTGGGGCTACAACCTCAAAGACGCCCTCGCCATCAACGATCAGGACCTCCTCATTCGCGCAGCGCCGCCCGGTCTCCTCGATTCGACAGTCCTCGGCTGAATCCACTCGTTGCAACGAAGCACCATCCGCCGACACGCGAGCGACTCGACGGCCCGACAACGGACCGCCGTTGACGTCGAAAACGCGAATCGTCACGGGAACCTTGCTGACGCCATCGGCGACGAGCGATGTTTTGGGACCCGATCCTTTCACGGTCAGGATCACGGCTTGAATCGCCTCATCGCGCCTCGCGGCGACCGCCGCTCTCGCTGAATCAACCGCGACCGGCAAGCGACTTTCTTCGGCAATCGGCGTAGCGATCACAGGATTTTGTGCGTTCAAAGACGGTGCCCCGAGGGCGTAAACCGCCGCAGTTAGCACAACACCCAAGTTACTGATGTTGGTCATCCGCATAATTAATTGCCCCCCGTCGACATCGGCTTCGACCTGCTTACGGGGTCGGCGCTCTTGCAGAACGCACCGGAGATCCGGATCGCCACTCGACGATTGCGGGCGCGACCTTCTGAGGTTTCGTTGCTATCCCGCGGTCGAGAGGCTCCAAAGCTGCCCTCTGACATCAATGACGGGTCAATGCCACCGGCAGCAAGGAATTCGCGGACGGCTTTCGCGCGACGCGCAGCAAGACGCATGTTGTACAGATCAGAGGCGACGCTGTCGGTGTGACCAAGCACCTCGATAGCAATGTCGCGACGGTCTTTCCATTGCGCGACCACTCGATTGAGCAGATCCACCGACGAAGCGGCCAATTCAGCGGAGTCGGTTTCGAAGAGTACGTCTTCATTCACGACATCCCAACACAATCCGTTGGGTTCGCCGCCGAGCGACGGCGCAACCGACTTGATTGACAGGGGCGCTGGTTCACGGGGCAGCGCCGCCCCCGCAGCACCTTCCGCGACCGGTGTATGTGTATGCGTGGGTGCTTCTACCGCCTTTACTGCCGGCTTCTCCGCCGGCTCCGCCGCCGGACAAGCCAACGCGAAGTCTGCGCGATGCAACTCACCGTTCTTCAAATCGGCAAAGAGGCTGCCAGGATCACCGGCGTTACGATTTGAAGTCAGGCGCAGCACTGAGCCGGGCGGCAACGTCGCAGTGTCGATCTTCAATACATGCGTGGTCGGTGAACGGCCGCACATGCTGTACTTGCCATTGACATCAGACACCATGAACGCGCCGTCGCTGAAGTACACGCGTGCGCCGCTAACCCCGGGCTCGCCTCTGTCCTGCAGCCCGTTGGCGTTGCAGTCGCGATAAACCGTGCCGATGACACAGGCCTCATCACCGAAGACACCGCCATCCACTCGAATGGCAAAGCGGGCTTCCGCGCTGGTCGCCCCATTTCTGGAGGTCGCTTGCGCACGGTTGACGCCGTCACTACGCAAGCTACCCACACCGACACGCACGCGATAGCTCACGGTGACCGTCTCTCCAGGACGCAAGAAACCCGACGTCGGTATTACCTTGAAGTTGAGCAGTCGAGCGCCATCCGCGATCCCCAACGAGGCATCGTCACGAACCACCTCAGAGCCCCGAGTGACCGATGCCGTGCCACCGATGTACTTGAAACCAGTCGGCAGCGTATCTTTGAGCACGATACCGTACTGAGGCGCGTTCGTGCCGTTGGTAACGGTCACCGTGTATCCGACACTGTCACCCAATTCCGCGGTTCTCACGGCGCCGGTTTTGGCCACTTGCAGATCACCCACCACAGCCGGTGCCACCGGGTCGATCGGCAGGTGGTTATTGATGATGCCGTTCGAGCTGGTTTCCGGACGATCGGCAATCACGAATCGCACAGCCATGTAATGCGTTGTGCGTTCGCTCAGTGATGGAGCCAAGTCCTGAGGCTGAACTTTCTCTATACCACCTCCGAGCTTGGGCTCGTAGACAGCGCTCTCGGCAGGGATCAATTCGGAAGTTGCCGAGGCTGAAGCAGCGCGATATCCGCTCGGCACATCGACACGAAGACGGTACACGCCTGAAGGCGCGGCAGACGACAACAGCAGGACATAGAGCCCATTGGCTCCGACCGGCGCGCCATTGCGCGTTCCTGCGATTGTATCGAGCAACGAGTCCGGGACCGGAGTCCCGGCGGGGCCGATCAAGGTGACACGTGCACCCGCCACCGGCTTACGCGTGATGGAGTCGTAAATGACCCCGGACGGATCAACTAGGAATCCGTTTTGATCGGGTGTTTTCTCACCGGGCAGCAAGGTGACGCCGGCGATGCCATTCTTGTCAGGAATGCCGTTGATCGCCGGGTTGCTGGCCTCGGGGTTGCCCTTGATCAGCGTCGAGCCCGTCGCGCTCGGCGTGACGAATTCGACGCGATATTTGGTGGTGGAATCACCCAACAACGTCGGCGGAAGATTTTCAAAGACATAGCTACCGTCGGCCTTGGTCACGGTCGTTGCCACAACACGACCTTCCGCATCCTTGAGCACGACAGTCACACCCGGCTGAGGAAGCTGCGCACCAAAGCCCGTGCGTTTCGTGAATACACCGGATACCGACGCGGGCTTGTCGATATTGATGCGCGCAGAGGCTCCAGATGCAGTCACCAGGGCACTGCCATCAGGCAGGGTGCCGCGCAAGCCATTCGGACTTCCAGAGCTGCCGCCGTCGACGATGACGTTCAGATAATCACCCACTGTATCGGCTACCACCATCACCGAGACAGAGCATCCCGATGGTGTAACAGTGCCGCCACTCAACGCGAGGCGGTTTGACTTCGGCGTCGCGGTTACGGTGCCCGCGCAGGAGTTTTCAACCTTAGGTTCGTCCGCGATCAGCAGACGCCCGGGCGCCACCGGGAACTCATCAATAAACGAGGCATTCGACAACGTGGCTGCGCCCGTATTGTCGATGGCGATTGTCATTCGAACAGGAATCCCGAGGGCGCCCTGCGAGGAGGCAAACGACTTGCGAACCGCGAAACTGCCCGCGACCACAAGATCGGCACTTGCACTGACCTCGTTCGTTCGATTCTCGGCGTTTTTGATTGCGCCCACCGGCACGGTGGTCGTGAATCGCGTGCCACTCGGCGAGCTCGAGGTAACGAGCGCACTAAACGTACAACTGCCACCTGCCGGCAACGCGCCGGATGTAAGAGCCAACGACCCTCCGCTCACCGCGACTGAGCCGTTGCAGTTCGTAATCGCTTTCGGGTCCGCCAGGAAAGTAAGACCCGACGGCAACGACTGACTCTGCGTAAGGGCCGTGAAGGGCTTACCGGTCTTGTTGATGATGGTGACCGTAACGCGCGTCTGTCCACCGACCGGAATACTTGGAGCGGCGAAAGAAATTGCCACAGTGGGCACGGCCTCCGGGGTGACCTCACCGCCATTGTTGGCACAGGCCGATGCAGGGGCGCAGGAAGATCCGGTGGATGGCGGATTCGAACCACCCAGGGGATCCACTGAGGCCTCGGTCGTCAGACGTAAGCCGAGAAACCCCGGCAAAGGCGTGACCGACACCGTAACCGGTGGAGCCTTCCCGCCTTGAGGGGCGATCGTCGCACTCGTCGTGCACCGGGCGGTTAGCGGACCTTTCGCCGGCAAGGTGAGTGCCTCGCCGTTGGCGTACGTGCAGATCCAACCCGAGCCGCCCATGGAATTGAGCTGCAAGCCCTTGCCAATGGTTTCAAGAATGACCGCGCCACCCGCTGCAGCACTGCCTGTGTTGGCCACGTTAATGTCGTAAGAGGTTGGCGTGCCAGCGAGCAAGGGCTTCTCGGGCGTGCCGAGCGATGTCTTGCTCAGGCTTAGGTTCGGAAAGCCGGTGATGGTGCTGTCGTTCGTGGTGTTGCCATCGCTGTCGTTGCCGTTGTCCGACTGATCGCTGATCGTGGCGTTCGCCGGGTCCTTGCCGCTCGCCGTCGCCGTATTCGTCACACCGCCCGCGTTCACCACCGCCTGCGTGATCGTGAAGCTCGCCGTGTACGTCAGCGTCTCCCCAGGCGGCAACGACGCCGCCGTCGCTCCGTTCGTCCCCGAGCTGAACGTCGGACCGCTCGTCAGCGTCAGCGCACCACCGTTCGCATCGGTCAGCGTATCGGCCACCGTGACGTTCGTGATCGTCACGTTGCCCGTGTTCTTCACCGTGATCGTGTAGTTGATCGGCTTGCCGACACCCACCCCATCCGGCGTCGCCGCCGTCTTCACCGTCTTCAGCGAGGGCGCCAGCGTGATCGGCGTCACCGTGCTGTCGTTCGTGGTGTTGCCATCGCTGTCGTTGCCGTTGTCCGACTGATCGCTGATCGTGGCGTTCGCCGGGTCCTTGCCGCTCGCCGTCGCCGTATTCGTCACACCGCCCGCGTTCACCACCG
>Ga0315906_10007623_pt1 | contig 13143 bp, 7 predicted proteins | sample LakEriMetagenome_4_FD_203526 | JGI IMG/M metagenome (GOLD analysis project Ga0315906, IMG submission 203526) | Freshwater fungal communities from buoy surface, Lake Erie, Ohio, United States - Buoy 2 MA122 | ecosystem: Environmental > Aquatic > Freshwater > Lake > Lake biofilm | place: USA: Lake...
GTTGGTTTTCGTATGAATTCTCTTTCAGAAATTGAGCAACCTTTCTATGGTCGAATGGATTATGATGGTTTGCTTGATTATGCTTTTCATGAGAGTCCACCTACAAGGAGAATGTTTGATTACATTACTTCCTACGGAACGGAGGGTAAAAAGTATATTGCATACAGATATGTGGATGATCCAAGTTCTAGCTTTGGATTTGATGTATCTGTTGCGCGTCTTCAAAATGGGTTGTGGTGGGATAATTCTTTCGTATATGTGCTCAATCCAAGTGACGATGCCACAGGACAGATTATAGCAACTTCGGATGGAGGAGTTGTCGCCGTTGGTAATTCTACCGTTTATGGTGCCGGAGGTGCGAATGTTTTTGTTTTAAAAGTTGGTCCCAATTCTACTTATCCGATTATTCCTCCCGATCAGGAGACAGAGCAGTTGGTTAACACAGAGGAAGTGATCGATAATCACGATTTTTATTTTTACCCGAATCCTGCAAACCAAGAGCTAACAATTCAATCGGAAAATGTTTTACTGGATGTTGCAACGATTATTGACCTTTATGGGAAAACGGTTTTGGTGAAATCATTAGGAGAATCCAATAAAATACTATTGAATACCCTTGCAGCTGGAAGTTATTTTATAGAATTAACCAGCTCCTCGGAAAAGATAATTTCAAGAAAAAAACTTTTGATTTCGAGGTAATTACCATTCAAAGGCCTGCTCTGAAAACCATTTCTTTTGCACACGGAGTGTTTGCTCTATCACGTCACGAACGCAATGCCTTCCACCATTGTATGGCGATTGATAATGCGAGATATGTTTTATTTCTATTGCTGCGTCTTGTGGACAAGCAGCAACTCCTGCATGTTGCATTACTTGATAATCAGGAATATCATCACCCATATACAAGATCTGTTCATCTGTAAGGTTGTGAGCTTCTTTAATCTTTTCGTAGACCTGAAGTTTGTTAAACGACGAGAGGTGCACCTCGTGAACTCCTAGTGCAATCAATCGATCTTTTACATCTTGCGAATTGCCTCCTGTGATGATCATGATTTTGTATCCCATTTTAGCGGCATATTGTATCGCGTATGCATCTCTTGAGTTAAGGGTTCTGACTATTTCATTGTGTAGCAAGGTAACGTCACCATTGGTTAGCACCCCGTCTACATCGAACATAAAAGTGGAGATCAGATTCAGTTTTTCTTTATAGCTCGTCATTTCCGTTGATATGTTTCTGAGATACTTCGAGAAATTATTTCGTATACTTCTTTTCTTGTTCCCTGCAAGAGTGAGCGATGGGTTGTAAGTATCCGCTCATCACCACGTCTGGCAGGTCCGGTCTGAGCATCAAAAGGATTTTCATGCACTAATTTTTGAATGGTTTCCTCTAACAATGGTCTCATCATTTGAAGTTCAAGTCCGTTTTCATCAATGATACTTCGGGAAATAGTGGCCATATGATTGGTGAAATTGTTCAACCAAACGGCTGCAAGATGGTATTTTATGCGTTCATCGGATGTGGTTACAAGAACTTTCGGAGAAATCAATTTGCCTAAATGAACGAGCTCATCAAGAAATTCAGGGTTTTTGGACTCAATAAGCAATGGAATAACCCCGCTATGAACCGGTTGATTTTGTCGCAGTGTCTGAAGCGGATAAAATACCCCGATAGTTGGCCTTTCATCAAATTGATTGATGGATACTGAGCCAGAAGTATAGGCAACTTTTTTATGAAGTGGAAGTTTTTGAATTACAGAATACACGTCTTCATCGGCCACACAAATCAGGATCAACTCGGAGTCTAATTCGTTAATATCTCGAACAACCTGTGATTGAGTTAATTCGGCTAGTTTAGCAGCGCTTACCTCGTTTCGGCTGTAAATGGCTTTAATTCTAACTCCCACAGAACGAAGCGCTTCCCCCAGCTTAAAAGCAACATTGCCTGAGCCAACAATGGAGATTTCTTCTGTGTACACCTGTAAATTTATTTACCGTGACATTGCTTAAACTTCTTGCCACTGCCACAAGGACAGGAGTCATTTCGTCCTACTTTTGGTGCATTGACAACAGGTTGTTGTTTTTCCTGCGGAGGTAAAGAATTCTGAATCGCCTGCTGATAACCCTCACTTCCTTGAAAACGTGGGGGAGGAGTCGAAGAAGATGAACCGCCACCTGTAACTTGCGCCTTTTCATAATTGTTTTGATGCGTCACTTGTTTGTTGGTGCTCTCTACCTCAGTATCAAAAGGAATGTCCAGTTTCATCAATAATTCAATCGACTCACCATTCAGTCTTCCAAGCATGGATTGGAACAATTTATAGGATTCCAACTTATAAATCAAAAGTGGATCTTTTTGTTCGTATTGCGCATTGTGAACAGCTGAACGCAGGTCATCCATCTCACGCAAATGCTCCTTCCATTCATTGTCGATCATTCCAAGGATAACGTATTTTTCAAAAGCTTTACTGATCGCCCTTCCTTCTGTTTTGTATGCTTCCTCAAGATCAAGAATGATGCGAACCTCCCTCTTGCCGTCAGACATTGGAAAAACAATGTTTTGGTACTTATTTGACATGTTTTCAAATACATGCTTAATCTGAGGATAGGCTTTTTGCGCTATTTTTTCACTCTTTCTCTGGTATTGCTCTATCGTCGATTGGTAAACTTTATCAACGAGATGCGTGCTATCGATTGAAGCATATTCTTTCGCATCCACTGGTGACTCAATTCCAATTAATCGTATAAGGTCAAGCTCGAAGTTTTCAAAATCATCACTGGAATTCGATTGTACCACATTTTCACATACGTCATAAAACATATTGTCAATGTCCAGATCAAGTCGGTCTCCATAAAGCGCGTTTCGACGTTTTTTGTAAATGGCCTTTCTTTGGGCACTCATTACGTCGTCATATTCGAGCAAACGCTTACGAATACCGAAATTATTCTCTTCAACTTTTTTCTGGGCGCGCTCAATCGATTTTGAAACCATGCCAGCAGTAATAACTTCTCCCTCTTTAAGCCCCATCCGGTCCATGAGTTTGGCAATTCTTTCCGAACCGAATTTACGCATGAGGTCATCTTCCAGTGAAACGAAAAATTGGGAAGAACCCGGATCACCTTGTCTACCTGACCGTCCACGCAGCTGTCGATCCACTCGTCGGGAATCGTGACGTTCTGTACCAATAATTGCAAGTCCACCGGCTTCTTTTACCCCTGCACCCAGTTTGATGTCGGTTCCACGGCCCGCCATGTTCGTTGCAATTGTCACGGCGCCTGCTTTTCCTGCCTCTGCAACAATTTCAGCTTCTTTTTGGTGGTATTTGGCATTAAGAACCTGATGCTGAATACCTTTCATTTTTAACATGCGACTCAGTAATTCTGAAATCTCTACTGTTGTCGTTCCCACAAGTACAGGTCTTCCTTGAGCTACTAGCTTTTCAGTTTCTTCTATAACGGCTGCAAATTTTTCACGAGCAGTTTTATAAACAAGGTCATTTTGATCCTTTCTGATAACATTTCTGTTTGTAGGGATAACCACAACATCAAGCTCGTAAATATCCCAGAATTCCTTTGCCTCTGTTTCAGCCGTTCCGGTCATCCCCGCAAGCTTATGATACATCCGGAAGTAATTTTGAAGTGTAATCGTTGCATAGGTTTGTGTGGCTGCCTCGACTTGTACATTTTCTTTTGCTTCAATTGCTTGATGTAAACCGTCTGAATAACGACGTCCTTCCATGATACGGCCCGTCTGTTCATCAACGATCTTCACCTTGCCATCCATTATGACATACTCCACTTCTTTTTCGAAGAGGGTGTACGCTTTCAAAAGTTGATTAACGGAGTGAATTCGTTCTGATTTTATACTGTATTCTCTGACCAAAGCATCCTTTTTCTCCAAGAAGTGCTCTTTCTCCAGATTTTCTTTTTGCAGTTTGGCAATTTCAGAACCAATATCTGGCATAATGAAGAAATCCCTGTCCTCCGAGCCGGAAATCAGGTCTATTCCTTTCGATGTAAGCTCAATGGAATTATTCTTCTCATCGATCACAAAATAGAGCTCACTATCAATCTTCTTCATATGTTTTCCCTGTTCCTGCATGTAGAAGTTCTCAGTTTTCTGAAGATGTGCTCTAATTCCGGGTTCAGAAAGGAATTTGATCAATGCTTTATTTTTCGGTAAACCTCTGTGTGCGCGCAGCAAGGCAATCCCACCATCTTCGAGCATCTGTTTGGCATCTTTTACGTCAGCGCTGTCTTGGATTACGGTTAAAAGTTTCTTGGCCTCTGTAAGACATTGGTTGACAAAGGTCCGTTGAGCCGCAACAACTGTTTCTACACGAGGTTTGAGCTGATAGAATTCATGTTCGTCTCCTCGTGGAGTAGGCCCGGAAATAATAAGTGGTGTTCTTGCATCATCAATCAGAACGGAATCCACCTCATCGACGATTGCAAAATGGTGTTTCTGCTGAACAAGCTCATCAACACCACCGGCCATATTGTCACGCAAATAATCAAAACCGAATTCATTGTTCGTTCCGAAAGTAATGTCTGCGAGATAAGCCTGACGTCTTTCCTCTGAATTTGGGCGGTGTTTATCGATACAATCAACTTTTAGCCCGTGGAACTGATACAATGGTCCCATCCATTCAGAATCGCGCTTTGCGAGGTAATCGTTCACGGTCACAACATGAACACCTTTTCCAGAGAGAGCATTAAGATATACAGGCAAGGTTGCTACAAGTGTTTTTCCCTCTCCTGTTTGCATTTCAGCAATGTTTCCTTTATGCAGAACGGCACCTCCCATGAGCTGAACATCATAGTGAACCATGTTCCAGGCAACATCACCTCCTGCTGCTGTCCATGTATTATGCCAGATTGCCTTGTCGTCTTGAATCGTAATTCCGTCTTTTTTGCTCGCTAATTCACGGTCAAAATCTTGAGCAGTTACAGTTAGTTCTCCATTTTCAGTCCAACGTCTCGCAGTTTCTTTTACAACAGCGAATGCCTCTGGTAAGATTTCCAGCAATACGCCTTCAATAGTTTCATCAATTTGTTTAGAAAGTTTGTCAACGCGTTCGAAAAGCTCTTCCTTTTGGTTTATTGGTGTATTGATGTCAGATGCCTCTGTTTTGAGCGCTTCCAATTCTTTTTCAAGATCAACCGTTCCATCGATAACACGTTGCTTCAGTTTAGGAGTAAGGTTTCTCAATTCATCGTCAGACAAAACTGAATATTGTTTGAAGAATTCATTCGTTTTGTCAATATATGGTTGATAGAGTTTTCGGTCTTTTTCGGATTTATCGCCAAAGATCTTCTTAAGTAGTCCGGAGATCATTTATGTAAAATTTTAGAGGTCCAAATTTAATTAAATAAAACATGCATGAATGCTTTTTCGGTTGCTTTTCGGACATAAACTGTTCCATCTTAACATTGAATGCCATTTTGTCCGATGTATTGTTGAAAACACATGCTCTTTTCAATCAAACAAACATTCAATTCATCCTATATTTGTGCCATGCATGAAATGATACTTGTTTTGGATTTCGGTTCGCAATACACACAGCTGATTGCCCGAAGAATTCGTGAGCTCAATATTTACTGCGAAATACATCCATGGAACAAAATTCCGGAGTTATCTTCTAATATTAAAGGAGTTGTCTTGTCTGGAAGTCCGTTTTCTGTTCGTGACGAGTCTTCACCAAAACCAGACCTTACAGCAATTAAGGGAAATATTCCCTTGCTGGGTGTGTGTTTTGGGGCGCAATACCTTTCGCATGCATTTGGTGGTGAGGTTTTGCCTTCAACGATACGTGAATATGGCCGGGCTCATCTAAGTTATATCGATCATTCAAATGTTCTTATGCATGGAATGACAACTGGTTCACAGGTGTGGATGTCTCATGGTGACACAATTCGCAAAACGCCTAATTCATACAAAATAATTGCGAGTACGGAGGACGTTGAGATTGCGGGATATGCCGTTGAAGGCGAACAAACGTTTGGAATTCAGTTTCATCCAGAGGTATATCATTCAACGGAAGGAGCGATTCTTTTAAAGAATTTTGTTGTTGATATTTGCGGATGTTCGCAAGACTGGACGCCGAGTTCGTTTGTAGAAGAGGCTGTTCAAAAATTGAAAGGTCAAATTGGAAATGACAAGGTTATACTAGGACTGTCGGGTGGTGTTGATTCATCCGTTGCAGCCGTTTTGTTACACAAAGCGATTGGGTCAAATTTGCATTGCATTTTCGTGGACAATGGCTTGCTGAGAAAAAATGAATTTGAACAAGTATTGGATTCATACAAACACATGGGCTTGAATGTTAAGGGTGTGGACGCATCTCAGAAGTTTTATACGGCGCTAAGCGGTGTTACAGATCCTGAGCTTAAAAGAAAGGCAATAGGAAAGGTCTTCATTGATGTGTTCGATGAAGAATCCAGAAAGGTTTCAGATGCAAAATGGTTGGGACAAGGAACCATTTATCCGGACGTTATTGAATCTGTTTCAGTAAATGGAGGTCCTTCCCAGACGATCAAATCCCATCACAATGTTGGAGGGTTACCTGAATACATGAAGCTTCAGGTGGTAGAGCCTCTTCGATTACTCTTCAAGGATGAGGTGCGCAGAATTGGTCGTTCATTGCAAATTGATGAAGCCATACTAGGAAGACATCCATTTCCCGGTCCTGGACTTGGAATTAGAATTCTTGGTGAGGTTACTGCCGAAAAGGTTCGAATCTTACAAGAAGTAGATTCCATTTTTATAAATGGATTAAAAGAAGATGGATTGTATGCCGATGTTTGGCAGGCGGGAGCAATATTTTTACCAATACAATCTGTAGGTGTGATGGGAGATGAACGAACCTATGAAAATGCAGTTGCGTTGCGTGCTGTAACTTCCACGGATGGAATGACCGCAGACTGGTGCCATTTGCCGTATGAGTTTCTGGCGAAAATCTCTAATAGAATCATTAATCAAGTAAAGGGAATCAACAGAGTGACTTACGATATTTCATCCAAGCCACCTGCAACCATAGAATGGGAATAATTTTTGACAAACTTGCTGAAACAAATTCCATGAATAAATTCTTGATCGCACTATTCTTAGCTTTTACAACTGCTTTTTCTGCTCAACCGGATAAGGCCTCTAAAGAATTTATAAACGGAACAAAGTATTATGTTCACGTCGTAAAACCTGGTAATACAGTTTGGTGGATCCATGAAAACTATGACGTTCCTGTTGAAGAGATTACGAAAGCAAATCCAGGAAGTGAAAAAGGTGTCAGTGTAGGTCAAAAAGTACTCGTTCCCGTTCCCCGTCAAACGGTCAATTACACGGTGGCAAGCAAGGAAACTCTTTTTTCGATTGCTAAAAAATTTGAGGTTTCAATGGATGCCATTGTACTGTCCAATCCAGGTGTGGAAAACGGAGTTCAGACCGGTCAAATTTTGAAAATTGAAAATGTTGATAGGGAGGTGGCAACGAGGTTCAAGGAGCCCCAGAGTATATCCAATTCGACAGCTCAGATTTCTCAAGTCGTGTTTACTCAAGAAGCTCCGAAAGTGGACACAGTTCCGCTTAAAAAAGCTGACCCTGTAAAAATTCCATTGTCCGATACTTTGATTTCATATACCGTGCGAGAGGGAGAAACACTTTATACCGTGTCTAAACGATATATGGTTTCTGTGGAAGAACTTCAAAAGGTGAATCAATTAAAATCCAGTAGAGTAAGACCGGGAGATATCCTTAAAATTCAAGTTAAAAAACAAGAGATCAAAAACATCGAGGTACGCGGAGTTGAACCTTTAAAATCTCGTAATATAGATTCAGTAATTCTTTTCCCAAAGAAAAGCATCTATAAAATTGCATTGCTTCTTCCGTTTAATTTGGATTCGGATAATCCATCTGATCACATTTCGGATCTGGCTACTGAATTTTACATGGGAGCAAAGCTTGCCATCGATTCATTAAAAAAAATGGGGTTCAATGCGGAGATATTTGTGCACGATCTGAAAAACGATACGCTTCGAACCAAAAAGATTCTGGCCTCAGCAGATTTTAAGGATATTGATCTGATTTTTGGTCCATTTTTTCCGGAGAATGCAGCTGTTGTTGCCAGATGGTGCAAAGTGAATCATGTGCGGATGATTTGTCCAACGACTGTTCCTAGCAGTATTACTAGAGGAAATCCATATGTATACTCCACGGTTCCTTCGGATGTCCAGTTACAAGAATATTTGGGTGAATATTTAGCCAATGTTCGAGTTAAAGATCAGATCATTTTAGTTAAACCAACAGGAGAAAAAGATGCTCTGTCTAGTGATGCTTTTAGACGTTCATTTAATTCAGTAACGGGTCATTCCAAGCTGTTTGAGGCTACTTTGGAAACCTATTCAACGTTAATAAAAAAGGGTATTCCAACAGTTTTGGTTTTTCCTTCAAATGACAAAGGACAGATCATAAAATTTATGAATAGTGTGAATGCCAATTCTTCAAAAATGCTTTCGGAAGACATCATTATTTGTGGGACGAAGGAATGGATGGCAATGGATGAGGTGAAAGCTCATTTTCGCGAAAAATATCATTTTCAATTTCCTTCTCCGAACGATTTGAATTATTCAGTTGATCTAACAAAAAATGTTTTAAGGCAGTTCAGAGCTACGTATAATACTGATTTATCCAAGATGGCGTCCCAAGGTTTTGATGTGATTTTTCACGGGTGTTCTGTATTGCTTCAGGGCAATGAACCCGGCCCTCTTTTAATGAACGAGTTTTTGTTCGAACAGAAGACGATTTCAGATGGTTTTCAAAACAGAAAGGCCTTCATTCTTGAGCAGCGAGAATATGAATTGGAAACGATTGCCTGGTAATGATCGGCAGGGAAAAAATAGCGGAGGAATTTAGGTTGATTCAAGACCATATTTGTTCAGAGCTTGAACGAATTGATGGAAAATCACATTTTATTGAAGATTTATGGAAAAGGGAAGAGGGCGGAGGTGGTCGCACACGAATTCTTTCACACGGAGAGATCATTGAAAAAGGTGGTGTAGCATTCTCCGAGGTTTACGGTCCTGTGAGTGAGGTAATGAGAAGCCAACTAGGATTAAATGGCAAAGAATTTTATGCGACTGGTGTCTCAATAGTATTACATGCCCACCATCCCAGGATCCCGATTATACACATGAATATCCGATATTTTGAACTTGATTCAGGGGAATATTGGTTTGGTGGAGGTATAGATCTTACTCCTCACTATGTAGACGAAGAACTTGCTAGTTCATTTCACGAAAAGTTAAAGAAAGTCTGCGATCGATTTGAGGAAGGTTCCTTTGAACGTTTTACTGATTGGGCACACCGTTATTTTTTCAATTCACACCGCAAGGAGTCGAGAGGCGTTGGTGGTATTTTCTTTGATCATCTTTCGGAAAAAGAGTCAGTGAGTAAAGTAGATATATTTTCTTTTTGTCTGGAGCTTGGAAACCTGTTTCCGATTGCATACCAGGAGCAAGTTGAAGCAGGAAAGAATTTACCTGTTTTAGAGAATGAAATTTTTTGGCGAAATATCAGAAGGGGAAGGTATGTTGAGTTTAATCTGGTCTACGACAAAGGAACAAAATTTGGCCTGCTTTCAGGTGGGAGGGTCGAATCCATTTTGATGAGCTTGCCTCATTCGGCCGGTTGGGAATATAATTTCCAACCTCTTCCAGGTTCTGAGGAAGACAAAACGCTCCGTCTGCTCCGAGAAAAAAAGTTTTGGATAGGGTAATTGTTTATAATTCCGATACTTTTTTAAGTTGAAATCGGCAACCATTTCATAAATTAGCCGTCTCGAAGCTAAACTTTGCACCACTTTTGAAAATTACACTTAACAGTTTCTATTATCATACTGATAAGCAAGCATTTGCTTTGGTTAATAGGATTTCTTTAAACCAAGTTATTTCTCATGAATAAACATTTTAGAATTTTTATTTTATTGTTCGGTTTTATAACTGTATCCTCCAGCTTAGGTTTTTATGCTCAGACCTCTTACGAGCAGGTTTACGAGCTCGCAGATCAGACTGTTCGGTATAAAATGGATGAAAATAAAATGAACGGTTTGCCCATTCTGTCCAGCATTTTAGTAACTACAGAGACCTCTTTTGGTGGGGTGTCGACGAGCTCAGATGCGGATCGTTTGATGTCTATATTAACTCAAGAGCTGGGTGCAAAGGATATTACCTTTTCTCCTGACAATTCAAGAGTTAGATATACATATCTTGTTCAGAAGGATTTAGATCACTTAAAGTCAATTCTAATTTCAGGTGGGTTTGAGATAAACAATACCTATGAACGCGTTTATTCCATTGATAAGTAGTAAGAAATGAAATTATTTATATCAAAATCATACCTTTTCGTTTGTTCCATTTTAGTTGCTTCAACGTTTGTTGCCCAAACAGATAATCCTTGTGGAGCTCCTGCCTTAACAGTGAATACCTCCTGTTCTTGGACTGGAGGTAACTTACCTTCAAGTTCGACCGGTACAACCGGAATTCCTGCACCAGGCTGTGCTAATTATCCTGCGGGTGCAGATGATGTATGGTACACAGCAGTTGTTCCTGCTTCAGGAATTTTAATTGTCGATTTGAATACTTCGGGTACCGGACCTACAGACATGGGTATGGCGTTTTATTCTGCAAACTCATGTGCTGGACCATTTACTTTGATTGAATGCGATGACGATGACAGCAACAATGGTACCATGCCATATATAAATCGTCCTGGTTTAACTCCGGGATCCACTGTTTATATCAGAATTTGGGAATATGGCGGAGATGCTTCTGGAGCGTTTTCTATTTGTGCTACCTCTTCAACTTCTGCACCTGGAGGATGTGTTGGAGGACAGAATAACAACTGCGCAACAGCCGATCCTTTTTGCACCGGAACTTCATACAATTATTGCAATAGTACCGGGGTTGCATCCATGGGACAGTACAACTGTTTGTATTCAACCCCAAATCCAATGTGGATGTATCTTAATATCCAGTCTTCGGGTAACATTGATATAAATATTGCACAATATACCACCGGCGGTACGCCTATTGACGTAGATTTTGCGTTATGGGGACCATTTACAAGTTTGTCAGCTGCTTGTGCTGGAATTTCTCCATCTACAACAGTCCCTTTGACATATCCTAGCGGTAACCTTGTGGATTGTTCCTTTTCTGCAGCAGCTACTGAAACAGCCAACATTCCGGGAGCTCAAGCAGGTCAATGGTACATGTTGTTAATTACCAATTTTAATGGTTCTGCAGGTTATATTCAGTTCAACCAGAGTGGGGGAAATGGTGCAACCAATTGTAATATTGTTAACCCCACTTGTTTGATAACTGGGGTAACTGCCACACCGACCGGATGTAATGCGTCCAATCAATATTCTGTTTCAGGTACTGTTTCAGTATCGAATCCACCTGCAAGCGGTACGCTTACAGTGTCTAGCTCGTGTGGTGGGACTCAGACTTTTAATGCGCCATTTACTTCTCCTATTAATTACAATCTAACTGGACTTATTCCAACAGGTGGGGCTTGTACAGTAACCGCTTCATTTTCTGCAATTGCATGTTCATTGACCCAACCGTATACTTCTCCTGCCATACCTGTCGTTAATGCTGGTGTTGATCAAACTGTTTGCGCGAATACACCCGTTACGTTGACTGGTACAGGGGCTTCGACATACTCTTGGACCGGGGGAGTGACAAATGGAACATCTTTTACACCAACTTCTACAACTACTTACACTGTAACTGGAACAAATGCTCAAGGGTGTAGGGCGACAGATCAGGTATTAGTTACTGTGAATCCACTTCCCACTACGAATGCCGGAACAGATGCTACAATATGCGTAGGATTATCTACACCGTTAACTGCGACCGGGGCAACAACCTACACATGGTCTCCAACTACAGGATTGAGTACATCAACAGGCGCAAGTGTAACCGCATCTCCAACTGTTACAACTACCTACACCGTTACAGGAACAACAGGGACATGTACGGCATCGGATCAGGTCCTAGTTACAGTGACTCCTCTGCCTGTGATCAATGCCGGCGTAGACCAGATTATTTGCACCGGTTCAAGTGCAACCCTTACTGCCTCCGGAGGAACGACTTATACCTGGTCGCCGTCTACTGCGTTGAGTGGAACATCCGGTGCATCTGTAACAAGTACGACAACAGCAACAATAACCTACACTGTTACCGGAACAACATCAGGATGTACCGGAACGGATCAGATATTAGTTACTGTTAACCCAGTTGCAACGGCAAATGCCAATACTGATCAGTCTGTTTGTCCCGGTGGAACGATTACTCTTGCGGGAGTTGTCGGTGGAGCTGCAACAACAGGAACATGGTCGGCACCCTCCGGCACTTTTAGCAATGCGAATCTTTTAAACTCAACATATACTCCAAGTGCAACCTCAGGAACCGTTACACTCACCTTGACATCTAATGATCCTACAGGACCATGTCCAGCCGTGACCGACCAGATGATTGTAACCATTAACCCACTTCCAACACCTAATGCTGGCACGGATGTGTCCTATTGCGCGGGAGGAAGTGCAACTTTGACAGCTACGGGAGGATCTTCATATACTTGGTCACCGGCTACTGGTTTGAGTGGGACAAGTGGTTCAAGTGTTACTGCAAATCCATCTTCAACAACCACATATACTGTAACAGCGACGAGTCCTTTGGGGTGTACAGCCACAGATGCGGTTGTTGTAACGGTGAACCCTCTGCCAATTGTGAACGGAGGTGTAGATCAAACTGTTTGTCAGGGTGTGAACATTACACTTGCTGCAACAGGTGCAAGTACGTATTCCTGGACTGGAGGTGTTACCAATGGCACAGCGTTCGCGCCACCAGTTGGTACAACTTCGTACACAGTTACAGGGACGAGTGCAAACAATTGTACAAGTACGGATCTTGTGAGTGTCACAGTCAATCCAACACCTGTGGTTACTGCTTCGGATGTTACAGTTTGTTCATCGAATACCATATCCTTGAATGCCTCCGGTGCAACTACCTACAGCTGGTCTCCTGCAACTAACCTAAGTGCGTCAACCGGTTCCTCGGTAACGTTCACACCAGGCAGTACTTCAACCT
>Ga0315906_10007632_pt1 | contig 13132 bp, 6 predicted proteins | sample LakEriMetagenome_4_FD_203526 | JGI IMG/M metagenome (GOLD analysis project Ga0315906, IMG submission 203526) | Freshwater fungal communities from buoy surface, Lake Erie, Ohio, United States - Buoy 2 MA122 | ecosystem: Environmental > Aquatic > Freshwater > Lake > Lake biofilm | place: USA: Lake...
CCCGACCAGGCAAGATCAACCTCTCCATTGGCATTTACTTTGACGACGCTGGCAAATTGCCCGTCATGAAGGCCGTGCGCGAAGCAGAGACAAGCCTGCTGCAGAATTTGGGCGCTCGTCCTTACCAACCCATGGAGGGTGCCGCCAACTACCGGCAGGCGGTCCAGCATTTGTTGTTCGGAGCCGAACACGAGGCGGTCCAAAGCGGCCGAGTCGCCACCATCCAAACCATTGGCGGATCCGGCGGATTGAAGGTAGGCGGCGATTTTTTGAAGCGCTACTTTCCTCAATCCAATGTGTGGGTCAGCGACCCGACGTGGGACAACCACCGTGCCATGTTTGAAGGCGCAGGTTTTACGGTCAGCACCTACCCTTACTACGACGAAAAAACGGGCGGACTCAAGTTCGCCGAAATGCTGACCATGTTGAAGACCTTGCCACACAACAGCATCGTCTTGTTGCACGCTTGCTGCCACAACCCCACCGGTGTGGACCTGAGCGCCGCACAGTGGGCCGATTTGATCCCCGTGATTCAAGAACGCAAGCTCTTGCCCTACCTGGACATTGCTTACCAAGGTTTCGGCGACGGCATCGAAGCCGACGCTTTTGCGATCCGCGCATTGGCTGATGCAGGCGTGAGTTTTTTCTGCGCCAGTTCGTTCTCTAAAAGTTTTTCTCTTTATGGCGAACGCTGCGGTGGTTTGAGTGTGGTGTGTCCGGACAAAAAACAGGCTGATTTGGTGTTGGGGCAGCTCAAGGCCACCATTCGCAAAAACTACAGCAGCCCACCGACGCATGGTGGCCAGATCGTTGCCCGGGTTCTGCAAACACCGGCCTTACGCGCGTTGTGGGCGGAAGAGCTTGGTGCTATGCGTTCGCGCATTGCCAACATGCGCGAACGCTTGCACGGTGTTCTCAGTGCCAAGTTGCCGGGCCGTGATTTCAGCTATTTCCTGACACAGCGTGGCATGTTCAGCTACACGGGGCTGACGGCCGAGCAAGCTGATCGCCTGCGTGAGGAGCACGCTGTGTATGTGCTGCGTTCAGGCCGCATGTGCGTGGCGGGTCTCAATACCAACAACGTCGAAGCCACTGCCGTCGCCATGGCGGCTGTCATGGGCGAAAGAAGCTGATCATTTACCCAAGTAAAAACGGCACCCGAAGGTGCCGTTTGAGGAGAATGAAAGGGATTTCAGCTGGCGTTGCGGCGACGCACTGCCATCACACCAAGGGCGGCCAAACCGAACAGAGCCAATGAGGCGGGTTCAGAAACTTGCTGACCACCGCAGCCTGGTGTACCAGGAACACACACAGACACGGCCGAGCCGGCCACCGCGAGCAGTTTGACGTAGTCGTTGCCGTTGTCCAACCCCGATGTGACGCTGCCACCGAACCCAGAATTAAAGGCGCTGATCAGCCACCAGCTGGAGGTGACGTTGCCGGTGTTGATGGTGCGTGTTCCCGTTCCCGAGCCCGCATAGTGCCCGATGAGAGACCAACCGCTGGCCAGCAATTGCGACCAGGTTCGGCCAGCGACTGTCGTTGGGCTGCCGCTTCCCGTGTAGGCGAGCACGCTGAGGTCGGCGTCGGTGCTGGACCAGCCGACAGTGACGGAGTCCAAATCCACTTTGGTGCCGAATTGCAAAGACAACAGCTCGGTGGTGCCCGTGTTGTCGAATGCATGGTTGGGAGAGCCGGAGTCAGTGCCCGTGCTCATGCCGCGGCCGGAGCCGCCTTGGTCACTCAACGCCGCGGATGTGAATGCAGACCCGCTGTTGATCACACCACTGGATGCGTTGTTAAGGTAAAAGCCAGACACATTGACGCTGGTCGAGTTGGATCCCGAGATCGCAACGCCGTTGTTCGCGAAATTCCATGTGGCAGCACTGGCAAGCTGGGCCGTCACGAGGGTTGCTGCCGCAACCGCGACTTGTGCGCCGCGAATGAGCACTGATTTTTTCATTTTGAACTCTTTCAGAAGGGAGTCAGGAGCTATGAATGAGTTAAGCGAAAATCATGCCGACTTGATATTCTTATCAAAATCAAATACTTAGGCTGATGCTGGCTTCAATTTCGTGAGAAAGTGTAAGGGCTGCCGACGTTTGGCAACACCCCGAGTTTCGGGGGCATTAACGTGATTTCAGGGATTTCAACAACTTATCGGCATCTGCATAGGAATCAAAAGTCTGACCGGCCTGCAGTGCCACCTCCAGTTCCTCTATGGCCTCCTTTTGCCGGCCGGTTTTTGCCAACACAGTTGCCAGGTGAAAACGGATGTCTGGGTTGGCGGGGTTTCGCAGCCGGGCATCCCGCAGCAGCTGCAGCGCTCGGTCATGTTGACCACTGAGGAACAAAGCCCAGCCCAGTGTGTCGATCACTTCGGGCTGGTTGGGTGCTTTGGCCAGGGCGCGTTCGGCCATGGCCACGGCTGCGGGGTCACCGAGACGCGCCAGCACCATGGCCAGGTTGTTCATCGCTGGGGCATCGTCAGGCAAGGCTTTGAGCAGGTTCTCGTAGGTGGTTTTGGCTTGTTTGAATTGCCCCTGGTTGTAGTAGGCGGCGGCCAAAGCGCGCTGAACCAAGAAATCTTGGGGGCGCGCTTGCATCCATTGCTCGGCCAGACTCAAGGAGTTTCTGGCTTCTCCAGCGCTCAGTTGGGTACGCATCAGGCGCAGAAGGGTGTCTGTAGACGGTTCGGTCTGATGGGCGCGGCGGTAATGGTCGATTGCCGCAGAAACACGTTGTTTTGACAAGGCTACGTCACCCAGAAGGCTGTGGCCGATGGCCAGCCGAGGGTGTTTCTCCACGATGCCACGAGCCCGCTTTTCCGCGCCAGTGGCATCGCCCTGGCGCAGCTCTACTTCGGCCAGCAGCGCCAACGCAGGCAAATAGTCAGGCCGGCCTGAGAGGGCTTTGTCCAGGCTGTAAGCCGCGCCTGACGGATTGTTCGCCGCCAACTGCAAGGTGGCGACCTGCAACTGCTGCGGGGCATCAAATTCTGCGTAACGAGCTGCGCTGGTGAGCGTCACTCGCGCACCTGCTTGATCGCCATTGGCCAGCAAGGCGCGTGTCATGGCGAGCAAGACACTGAGATCGTCCGGTGCGGCTTTGGCGGCCATGCGCTTGGCCGCGTCCAAAGCGGGGACGGGTCTTCCCTGCGCGAGGTGAAAATCGACCAGTGCCAATCCGGCACGCGTGGATTTATTGCCCTCGGCATCATTGGCTTTGTCCAACCACCGCAGTACGTCCTCTGGCTGTCCGCGCTGTTGCGCCAATACGGCCATCTCCAAAAGTGCGTCGACATTTTTGTCATCGGCTTTGATGATGGAGGCAATGCGGGTCTGGGCCGAGTCAAAAGCGCGTGTGCGAATGTCCAGTCGAGCCAAGTTGAGTTGGGTGGTCACCAAACTGGGGTCGAGTTTGAGTGCCTGATCGAATGATGCCCGAGCCGTGTCCAGTTGATTCGCGTCCGCGCGGCTCATGCCCAGCAGGTTGTGCCACGCCGGGTTGTTGGGTTGTTGTTTGACCAAGCCTTCCGCAACTGAAATGGCCTTGGTTGCTTGTCCAGTACGCAGGTAGATGTTCACCAGCGCCATACCGGCGCGCGTTTGGCTGGGGTCTTTGCGCCAGGCTAATTCGAGTTCTTGTCGGGCCAATCCGGTTTGTTTGGCACCGACAAGGCTCAGGCCCAGTGCGGTTCGAAAGGCGGGATCGTCACGGTTCTTCAGCGCCTCTTGCATCAGGTTGGTGGCGCGGTTGTGGCGGCCTTGCGCCATGTAGGCCGAAGCCAGCAGGGTCAGTGCTTGTGAGTCGCCTGGCTGCGTGGCGACGTAACCTTCCAGTACGGATACCGCACGTGCCACGTCGGGCTCGTCCAGATAAAGCTGGGCCAGCAGTTTGGACACTGCACTGTTTCCCTGGATTTTCTGGAAACTCTCCAAATAAGCTTTGGCTTTGTCGCGTTGGCCCAAACCAAAGTGGGCCAGTCCGTTGAGCATCAACAGCTGAGGCCGGTAACGGATGAACTCGATGGGCACCGGATCGATCAAGCTGGTCACTTCAGACAACGCCTTGTTGACCGCTTCTTTTTTGCCCTCGCGTTCAGCCAACAGGGCTTGCATGTACGCGCCACGAGGTTCACGTGGGGCCACACGGCGCAACTCGGTCACATCGGCCTCAGCCTCGCGAAACTGAGCACCATCGATGCGTAAGCCGGTTCGGGCGACCCGTGCTTCCACGTGTTTGCTGTCAAGTTGCAACGTTTTGTCGTAGGCGGCAGTGGCCTCTTTCAAATCACCTTGTACGTGAGCAACGGCCCCTTTTTGGTACCACGCCTCTGGTGATGTGGGCGCCAGAGTCAATGCACGTTCAACCGCCGCTTGCGCCTGGGGAAATTGCCTGGCGCGTATACGCACGGACACCTCTGCAAGCCACGTGTCTGGCCAGCGCGGGTCGATGGCACGGGCCGATTCGATCGCTGTGAGCGCGCCTCGCGGGTCACCGAGGTCGGCCATGGCCGATGCGCGCACCAACATGAGCTGCATTTGCGTGGTCGGAGGAAGACCCGCAGTGGAGAATTGCGGTTGATCCAGCAACTGCCGCTGTTTTCCCTGTCCCACATAGGCTTGGGCCAGTGCGACCACGATTTCCGCGCGATTGACGCCCAAACGCAGTGCCTCATTCAGGGCCACTTCCGCTGCCGCGGCTTCACCATTGGCGAGCAATGCTTTGCCCAACAACACCTGCACGGGCAGCATGTTCTTGTCGATCTGCAGTGCATTCTTCAGCTGGATGATGGCGCCGGGAATGTCCCGTTTTTCGTAGCGCGTGAGGGCGTCCTCATAAAAGCGAGAGGCTTTGGGGTCACCGGCCGCCCATGCGCCTGGAAGGACAACCGCACTGCACACCATCGCCGCACAAAAAGCGAATCCCACGCGACGAACTGCCCTCGAAGTGCCCATGGTGGGGAAAAATTGTTGCTGCATGGGAGCTTGAACCCGGGAATGAAGATGCGATTTGACGAGGCAGCGGCAAGCCCTTGGGGCGAACCTGCTCGATCAGGTCGCGCATGCTATCGCAGCCCGAGCGCGGTGACGAGGGGACGAATTCACGTTTGTACTCACTTGCCCCACCCTCGTTCACGGGGGCTCGCTCAGGGCCTTGCGGCCAGGCTGGACCGACCTTTTCATCAGGGTCAGGCGCAGGCTTGGTCTAACATGTGAGGTTGTACATTTTGAGTGCCCATGACAGATCCTCTGGAAAGTCCTGCTCCTAAAGCTGCTGCCCCAGCCAAACCTGCGCCTGGGGTGGAACTGCGAGCCAGCGTTCGTAAGGTGGTTTCGCTCAAGGCGCGTGTTTTGCTGGCCACCGGCGCGATGTTGGAGGGGCGCACCCACGACCTGAGCACTGGCGGCGTGGGGCTGCTACTGCGAAGCCCTTTGACGGCCCAGATGGTGGTTCAAATTGCTGTGCAATTGCCCAGGCCCAAGACGCCAGGGCAGTATGACGTGATCACCGGATCCGGGAAGGTGGTGTTTGTCGTGTTGAAAGGGGAAGACTACCAAGTTGGTGTCCAGTGGCTCAGTCTGGACAGCAAAGTGCTCGGCCTTCTGCAAGCCTTCACCGAACACGCCACCAAACCTCGGCCAGGCTGATTCGGGTGTGGGCCGCGCGCTCAGGCCAGGGAGCCCATGAAGCCCAGGTTGCTGGATGCGAAACGACCGATATTGGGCAACACCAGTGACAGGTTGCTTTGGGACACACCGAACCAGCGAGCCAGTGTGGCGGCGTACTCGTCAACCGAGGTGGTTGGAATCAAAGATCCCCGCCCCGAATCTTCCGGGCCGTTGAGTGCAACAGTGGGAAACTGACCGTACACCCGGTTGCCTTGTACCGCCCCGCCCATCACGAAATGGTGGCCACCCCAGCCGTGGTCGGAGCCACGCCCGTTGTGTTGCAGCGCCCGCCCAAAGTCAGACGCGGTGAATGTGGTGACCTGGTTGTCCACCCCCAGAGCTGCCGTGGCTTGGTAGAAGGCTGCCATGGCATCGCCGAGTTCGCGCAGCTTGGCGGCTTGGTCTGTCATCAGGTTGTCGTGAAAGTCATAACCACCGTGCTGGACAAAAAACATCTGACGGCGCTGGCCCAAGGCGGTGCGCGCGGCAATCATGCGCGCCACCATTTGAAGTTGGCGACCGATACCGGTGGACGGGAACGTGGTTGGCACAGAGACACCGCTCAGTGCGCTGGAGACCACCGCCTCCGAGCTGATGGCCCGCGCCGAGATGCGGTTGAGCTCGCCCTCGAGCAAATGCGCTCTGGATTCAGTCATCAGCTGCCGCATGGCCGCCGCGCCTAAGTTGGAATAAAGAATAGGCCCGGCCACCCGGACGGCACCGTCCGTCGTCAGCTGGTACTGGATGGTGCTGTTGCCCGCCTGCATGAGGTTGTTACCGGCCACCGACATGGCCATTGAAATCTGACTGCCAGCGCTGTAGGTGCTGGACAGCAGGTCGCCCATGCGCCCTTGCCAACCCGTTTGCGAGGCACGGTCGGGCAGGCCGGTCTGCCAGGCGCCTTGTTGATCGGAATGAGAAAACAGTTGGATGGGCACAGGAACGGTGGGGTTGCCTGCATTCCACTGCGCCTTGGTGATTGGGACGGTCAAGGTTCCAACATTGGCAATAAGGGCAAGGCGTTGCTGGGCAAACAAGGGATGCAGGGCCGACAAAGACGGGTGCAGGCCCAAGGCCGGACCGCTGTACGCTGCGGGACTGATGGCCAGCAGATCACCCGCGGCAAGCGCCAGCGTGGGGCGGCCTTGCTGATAACTGGCATAGCTGCTCCCGCTTCGGGGAACAACGGTGTTGGACTGGTCATTGCCACCCGCCAGAAAAATACAGACAAGTGCCTTGTGGTCACCACCGGCTTGGGCACTGGCTGCACCAGCGGCCATCAGGTTCAAAGCAAACGGAGTGCCCGCAACCGCCGACAGGCGGGAAGCCTGGCGCAGGAACTCACGGCGTGAGGCGGATTGATGAATGTGTGTCATGGCGGTTGCTCTCACTTCTGAACGATGAACTCAGGGGACACCATGGTCAGGGCGACGGCCATGTGCACCCGACGGCTGGCTTGGGAGGCGGGTATCTCGTTGATGGCATTGATGATGATCTGCCGGGTCGCTGCTGTCATGCGGCCGCCGGTCAACAAGGTATTGAGGCGATCCATCAGCGCGGAAGGGCTGTTGGCCAGTGCCACTTCTGCCGTGTAGTTGGGCAAGATGGCACCTGTGCCCCAGCCGTGCCCTCTTTCAGCCGTGTAAGCAACAAAGTTGGCGTAACCCGTGACCGTCGTTTCGTGGGTGATTTGGAATTCGGGCGCAAACAGGCCCTGGTTGAGTATCTGGCCCGGCGGTGCGTAATCCGGACGGAACCAATTGAAGACACTGGGGGCTCGTAATGGGTTTTGCCCCAGGCTGGTGACGTTGTCCTCTAAGTTCCAAATGGCGTAGACGCCGTTGGACGGGCGAGCATCAAATGCCCGCATCCAGTTGCCAAACCGAACCATGGGCTCGCGCAGCTTGCCCCAGCTGGATTGGTTGGAGGTGTTCACATCGCGCGCTTGCGGGTCAAGCAACACAGCGCGCAGCACGGCACGCATGTCACCACGCACGCCCTGCCCATTGTTGTTGAATGCGGCGGCGACACGGCCCACGTAGGCCGGGCTGGGGTTGCTGGTGACAAAACGCTGGATCAACTGCCGCCCGATGAAAGGCCCCACGTTGGGGTGGTTGAACAAAGTATCCAGTGCGATGCGCAGGCTTTGCTCGCCAGAGGTGTTGGGCGGTATGGTGACATCCAGAAAACGTTTCTCACTGGTGGAGTGGAACTCGGGGTAGTTCTGCATCTGATCGCGCCAGTTTTCGGTGTCGCCCCAGCCCTTCCAACGGCCGTAACTCTTGTCTGGCCCGTTCCAGCTCCAGCCTGTGAATACACGTGCCAAGCCCGACACATCGCTTTGGTTGTACGTGGGAATGAAATTGCCAGCACCATCGCGCCGTCTCGAGCCATCGGGATTGAGTTGCCACAATCCGATGCTGAACAACTGCATGACCTCGCGGGCATAGTTTTCATCGGGAATGCGCCCTGTGGCCACGTCTTCGCGCTCGTTGGCAAAGTGCGAAAGGTATTTGCCCATGGCCGGATGGGTGGACACCTGCTCTAACAACTGACGGAAATTGCCAAATGCGTTGCGAGACAGCATATCCAGATAGCTGGCATGGGCGTTCGTGACACCGTCGATCGTGCTGTTGACATTGGAAACCACAAAGATTTCGCTCAGTGCCAACACGGTACGTTGTCTCAGTTGATCAGGTCCCCGTACAGCCTGAAGCCAAAAACTTTCCATCACAGCGTTGATGAAGTTTGAGTTGCAAACGGTGCATCCCGGCGGGCCCCTGCGCACGACGGCATAGTCCCAGTGACTGTCCATGCTGGGGGTGGTGAACTGTTCGTCAATCCATGCGGCGGGGCCGATGGTGGCCACGCGCTGGATCTCGGCCATGGTGGGCCCGTAGCTGGCCTGAATTAACAACCGGGCCGCATCAGCTTGAGAGTTAGGCGGTGAGGTCACTGCAGTGAAAGCCGCGCCGACGCTGACCGACGCGTTCAATGTCAACGTGCAGGTGGTTGATGTGCCGTTACACGCTCCGCTCCAGCCCGAAAACGAGAAACCCGTCGAAGGTGACGCAGCCAGTGTGATGACGCTGCCGTTGTTGAAGGTTTTGGTGCAGCTTGAAGCGCAGGAACTGCCGTCCGAGAAGCCCACGCCCCCGGTGCCCGTGAGGGTCAGGTTCAAGGTGCGGGTGACCACCGCCGCCGAGAACGTGGCCGATACATTCTTGGCCGCATCCATGGTCACCGTGCAGGTGGATGCCGCGCCACTGCAAGCACCGCCCCAGCTTGTGAAGCTAAAGCCCGAGGCTGGTGCTGCTGACAGCGTGACCGTGCTGCCGCTGTTGAAGGTTCGAGTGCAACTGGAAGCGCAAGAGCTGCCATCGGAGAAGCCAACCCCACCGCTGCCCACCACTGTCAGATTCAAGCCCAAAGGCGTGGGCGTGGTGGAGGTAGGTTTCATGTAGCAAGCCTTGACCGTGCCACGCAGCGGATCCCCAAACACGGCATTGGTGCAGGCTGTACCCCCGCTGAAACTGCGGGGGGCTGTCCAGGTGTTGAGGGCACCATAGACCACATCGGCGCTGCCCGTGAAGCTACACATCGCCCACTCAGCAGCGCAGCGGCTGTAGCCCGCAGGCGGTGTGTCTGCCGTGGTTGTTGGAGGTGTTGTGCTTGCAAAGGGCACCGTGAAGCGCAGCGCACCGTTCCAGTACAAGGTGCTCAGGCCCGGTAGCACATCCACATTGTCAAAGGCTCGGGCCCCAGGGCCCCGGTCAAACAACACGCCGGGTGCGTCAGATGAGACGGTGACGCCATTGACGGTGATGGATTCAACAAAAAGATTGCGGTCGCCGTCACTGGCGAAAGCGTCGTTGTTGAATACCAATTCCAGCTTGGCACCGGCAGGAGCGTTCACGCCCGAGAAGGTGTAATTTTGATAACCGCTTGCACGCACCTCTGTGCTGCCAACCAAAACGCCATTGACGCGCACATCCATCTGCGGGCCCACATTGGCTGCCAAGGTGGCCCAGGCGCGCACGGTGAGGGTTGCTGTCGTTTGGGCGAAGCCTCCATTGGCGACCAATACCAGGCAAGCCGCCAAAGCCGCGCGGCACCAGAAACGGCCGATGCCAGCGGTACGCCATGAACGATTTCGCACGGGGGAATGTTTGGCTTGTATGGTGTGGTTCATGTGGATCGCTTGATGAAGTTGTCGACAGCGGTATTCCAAAACGTGCAGCGGATGCCAGTCTTGCTGTGTCAGTAAGACTAAGGAGGCAAGCCGAGCGCAATACTTTGTTACAGGCATCTGTCGATGAGCGGTCGCATCAGCAGTGACTGGCGGTTCAGAGCGTTGAGGTGGCACCCCTTAGGGATGACCCCCACAACCCGGGTCGCCACGGGTTGGTCAAAGAGTCTTGTCAATCAGATCAAGGACTTCGACAAAGCGCAGCCTTGCGCTTGCGCCTGAGCCCGTCCGAGGGCAGTCCGAACCGCCGGGCGTTTTGCAGCGCCTCCTTGGTCTTGGGGCTTGCCACGGTTTGCGTTGGCAGGCGCTGCCTGCCCAGCAGCAGACAGTGAGTCGATGGCGATGCAGCAGCTGGCCTTGTCCGCGGGTCAGTCCGGTTTGTTCGCAGCGCTTTGCGTTGCCGCTGCCCTGGAGGCCGCCGCCGCCCGCAAAGCTTTGAGTTTTTCTCGCGGGTCTTCTTTGGGCTGCGTCTCGTGCAGTTTCATCTCCGCAATGAATCGGCTGGGCACGCCCTGAATGGTGTCGCGGCCTTTTTTGCGGCGGCGCAGGTGGCTCACGACCAATGTTTGCCTGGCGCGGGTGATGCCCACATACATCAAGCGGCGTTCTTCTTCGAGGCGCTGTGGCGTCATTTCGTCATCCTCGCTGCGAAAGGGCAGCAAGCCTTCATTCACCCCTGCCAGCACCACATGGGGCCACTCCAAACCCTTGGCAGCGTGCAAGGTGCTCAGCGTCACCACGTCTTGTTCATCGCCTCGTTCAGCCAGACTGATGATGACGCTGATGGTTTGTGCCACATCGAGCACGGACTTCTTCTCCGTCTCCACGCTGATGCCGCCGTCGTTTTCTATCTCACCACCGCAGCGTTTGGCAATCCAGTCGACAAAGTCCAGCACATTGCCCCAGCGGGCGGCGGCGAGTTTTTCGCTGTCTTCGCCGTCCATCAGGTGTTTTTCGTAATCAATGTCCTTGAGCCAGCCCATGAGCAAGGCCTTGGCATCTTCTGCCCCGGTGGTGTGGCGGGCCCGGTATTCCAGGTCGTTCACATAACGACCGAATTCATGCAATGAGCCCACGGCCTTGCTGCTCAGGGCTGTGCCCAGGCTTTCAGCGAACAAAGCTTCGTAGAGGCTGGTTTTCCACTTGGCGGCGAACTCGCCCAGGCTGCTCAAGGTTTGGTGCCCGATGCCGCGTTTGGGTGTTGTGACGGCCCGCAAAAACGCCGGGTCGTCGTCGTTGTTCACAAGCAGACGCAACCATGCGCACAGGTCTTTGATTTCCGCGCGGTCAAAAAAACTCTGGCCGCCGGACACCTTGTAGGGAATATTGGCCTTGCGCAGCGCCTTCTCAAAAATGCGTGCCTGGTGGTTGGCGCGGTACAGCACGGCAAAGTCGGAGAACTTGGATTGGGCGTCTGTTCCGCGCCGTGACTGAATAGCAGCCACGGCACGTTCCGCCTCATGCTCTTCACCATCGGCTTCCAACAAACGCACCGGCTCACCATCGCCCAAATCGCTCCAGAGTTTTTTCTCGAAAAGTTTGGGGTTGTTGCCAATCACCTGATTGGCCGCGCGCAGGATGTGGCCGGTGGAACGGTAGTTTTGCTCCAGCGGAATCACTTTGAGCGCCGGGTACTCTTGCGGCAGTCGTTTCAGGTTCTCAATCGTGGCGCCGCGCCAGCCGTAAATACTTTGGTCGTCGTCGCCCACGGCGGTGAATAGGCCTTTCTCGCCCACAATGGACTTCAGCAATTCGTACTGCGTGGCATTGGTGTCCTGGTATTCGTCCACCAGCACATAACGCAAGGTGTTTTGCCATTTGGCGCGTGCTTCTTCATCACGGGCCAATAGTTTTTGCGGCAGGCTGATGAGGTCGTCAAAGTCCACTGCCTGGTAAGCCGCCAGTCGTTCCTCATAGCGTTTCATCACGCGGGCGGCCACGCGCTCGTCGTCGTTGGTGGCTGCGCCCTCGGCTTGTTCACTGTTGAGGCCTTGGTTCTTCCACAAGCTGATGGTCCATTGCCAGCGCCGTGCCAAGGCGTTGTCACTGGTGGCGCCGGCGTCTTTCAGCACACCCAGTACATCGTCACTGTCCAGAATACTGAACTGCTCCTTCAACCCCAATCGCTCACCTTCGGCACGAAGAATTCGCACACCCAGCGAGTGGAAGGTGCTGACCACCAAATTTTTTGCGGCACGTGGCCCCACCAACGCCTTGGAGCGTTCACGCATTTCTTGGGCGGCTTTGTTGGTGAAGGTGATGGCCGCGATTTGGCCGGGTTCGTACCCCGCCTGCAGCAGCCGCGCGATCTTGTGCGTGATCACCCGTGTTTTGCCCGAGCCAGCACCGGCCAGCACCAGGCAGGGGCTGCTGAGGTGATGGACGGCTTCCATCTGAGCGTTATTCAGGGAGGTGGTGGATTCGGACACGGTGGTGGACAGTTGGCGCGGGCAAGGGAGGGCGGCGGATCATAGCGGTAGGCCCGCCGGCTTTCCTTGCGATACTCCGGCCTGCCGAACTCCACGCCCGCCATGCAAGCCATCCTCTCCGTCACCATTCCCTTCTTCGCCCTGGTGCTGTGCGGCTACCTTGCTGCGCGCCAGCGCGTGCTTCCGGAAGCGGCCATCCCAGGCTTGAATGTGTTCGTCCTCTTTTTCGCGCTGCCTTGCCTGCTGTTTCGTTTTGGTTCCAGCATGCCTTTCGCAAAGTTGATCGACCCCGTTCTCATCGCCATTTACGCCGTCTCGGCCTTGGTGATTGTGTTTTTCACCGTGATGCTCACTTGGCGTTTGCGCGAGAGTGAGCGAGGGGTGGATTTGAAAAACGCTGCCTTTGGCGCCTTGGTGGCCGCTTTTCCCAACACCGGCTTCATGGGCGTGCCGCTCTTGGTGGCTTTGCTCGGCCAGTCAGCAGCGGGTCCAGTCATTGGTACGGTGCTCGTGGACTTGGTGCTCACCAGCACCCTGTGCATTGCCCTGGCCCAGGTGCAACCCACGGCCGGCGAGCCCTCCAACTCCAGCGCTTCGGCCAGCGGCACGTGGCATACCGTGTCGCGCTCCTTGCGTGGCGCCTTGACCAACCCATTGCCCTGGGCCATTGGCCTGGGTGCCTTGGTGGCCGCGCTGAACATCAGCCTTCCTGGCCCCGTGGCGCAGGTCATCAAGATGTTGGCAGATGCCGCATCGCCCGTGGCCCTCTTCACCATCGG
>Ga0315906_10007633_pt1 | contig 13130 bp, 8 predicted proteins | sample LakEriMetagenome_4_FD_203526 | JGI IMG/M metagenome (GOLD analysis project Ga0315906, IMG submission 203526) | Freshwater fungal communities from buoy surface, Lake Erie, Ohio, United States - Buoy 2 MA122 | ecosystem: Environmental > Aquatic > Freshwater > Lake > Lake biofilm | place: USA: Lake...
GCGAGGCTTTCAAGGTGGCGATGCCGCCTTCAATCTCGCTCTTAAGTTGGGCGCTGATCGCCCCGCCATGCTCGGCCAGCTGCTTCTCGGTCGCGTGCACCAGGCCTTCGGCCTGGTTGCGCGTCTCGACCGTCTCGCGGCGCTTCTTGTCGTTAGCCGCGTTGGCTTCGGCGTCCTTCACCATCTGCTGGATCTCGGCTTCGGTGAGACCGCCGGAGGCCTGGATGGTGATCTTCTGTTCTTTCGCAGTCGCCTTGTCGCGCGCCGACACGTTGACGATGCCGTTGGCGTCGATGTCGAACGTCACCTCGACCTGTGGCACGCCGCGCGGAGCAGGCGGGATCCCCTCAAGGTTGAAATTACCGAGCAGCTTGTTGTCGCCCGCCATCTCGCGCTCGCCCTGAAGCACGCGGATCGTCACGGCCGACTGGTTGTCGTCAGCGGTCGAGAACACCTGCGATTTCTTCGTCGGGATGGTCGTGTTGCGATCGATCAGGCGCGTGAACACGCCGCCCAGCGTCTCGATGCCGAGCGACAGCGGGGTCACGTCGAGCAGCACGACGTCTTTCACGTCGCCCTGCAGCACGCCGCCCTGGATCGCCGCGCCGACGGCGACGACTTCATCCGGGTTGACGCCCTTGTGCGGCTCCTTGCCGAAGAAGGCTTTCACCGCCTCCTGCACTTTCGGCATGCGCGTCATGCCGCCGACGAGGATGACTTCGTCGATCTGGCCCACGGACTTGCCGGCGTCGGACAGCGCCTTCTTGCACGGGTCGATCGTCCGCTTCACCAGGTCCTCGACGAGGGCCTCGAGCTTGGCGCGCGTCAGTTTCATGTTGAGGTGGACCGGGCCCGAGGGACCCGCTGTGATATATGGCTCGGTGATGTCCACCTGCGAGACGGTCGACAGCTCCTTCTTGACCTCTTCGGCCTTGGAGCGGACGCGCTGCAGCGCCATCAGGTCCTTGCGGAGATCGACGCCGTTCTGCTTCTGGAACTCGTCGCAGATATAGTCGACCATACGGTTGTCGAAGTCCTCGCCGCCGAGGAAGGTGTCGCCATTGGTCGACAGCACTTCGAACACGCCATCGCCGATCTCGAGGATCGAGACGTCGAACGTGCCGCCGCCGAGATCGTACACCGCGATGACCTTGCCCGAGTCTTTCTTCTCAAGCCCATAGGCGAGGGCGGCCGCGGTCGGCTCGTTGATGATGCGTAGAACCTCAAGACCCGCAACGCGGCCGGCGTCTTTGGTCGCCTGGCGCTGGGCGTCGTTGAAGTAGGCGGGAACCGTGATGACCGCCTGCGTCACTTTTTCGCCGAGATAGGCCTCGGCGGTTTCCTTCATTTTCCCGAGGATGAAGGCGGAGATTTCCTGCGGCGAGTAATCCTTGTCGCGGCCTTTGATCCAGGCGTCGCCGTTGGGACCTTTGACGATCTCATAGGCGACGAGGTCCTTGTCCTTCTTGACCATCGGGTCGTCGAAATTGCGCCCGATCAGGCGCTTGATGGCGGAGTAGGTGAAGCGGGGGTTTACCGTGGCCTGGCGCTTGGCGATGACGCCGACGAGGCGCTGCCCGGAATCCTGGAACGCCACGACAGAAGGTGTCGTTCGGGCGCCCTCCGTGTTTTCGATGACTCGCGCCTGTCCGCCATCCATGACGGCCACGCAGGAGTTCGTCGTCCCCAGATCGATGCCGATGATCTTAGCCATTCTACAAACGTCCTTTCTGCGGCGGCCGCCCCATCCATGGTCTGGGCCTGACGAGCAGCACCCGGCTTGGACGACCCCTAAGTCTACAATCTGATTGCGCGCAGGAAACCGGGAAGTCCCCTGCGGGCTGGGGCACATATGGGAACTGGCAGGTCAGGCTCAAGAGATATCTGTCACGCGTCCATGACGCAGGCCCCCCGGGCCATGCCTCGTAAATGCGTTAAGCGCCTTCATCCGTCGGATGTCGCTCGCGTTCAAGCAGTTCCCGCCGATATTCCGCGTAACACAGCGTCCGGCGTCATCCTTTGAGCCCCGTTCCGGGTCGGTAGGGCAGATTGTAAGCCGTCTGGCCGGGACCTGATCATTTCGGCGCAGCGATCTGACGCCGGCACAGTAGTTCCGTTCCCGCCACGTTCCGCTGCCGCCGGCGGCCAGGCGAGCGCTGCCTTCCTTCCGCCTGCCGGACAGGCCAATGTCGGGCCTGCGAGGAGACCTAAATGTTTGGCAGGCTGGCTTCGGGACTTGCAGCTCTGGGCATGGCGATGCTGGGCATTGCCGGCTGCGCTTACCGGTCCGACATCGATCTTGCACCGCTGGCCGACCGTCCGTCTCGCCCGGTGGTTGCGCCCGGGGATTACTGCGAGGCGACGGCCAGCAGCCCGCCCTACACGGTGAAGTCGGCTGAAGGCTGCGAACGCGTCGGATGGGACGCCGCCAGCCGCACCCACGTCATGAAGATCGACGAGGAAGGCGAGGAGCCCACCCGGTTCGCCCCTGTATCGATGGGCGAGGACCTCATTCTTCTGCAGGCCGATGGCGGGGAGGGGAGCCAGGATGGCCGCTACCATGTCACCCTCGTTCTCGCGAAGGACGCGGCCTTCTTCCTCCTGCCGCCGCTTGAGCGGAAAAAGTTCGCCGCTCTGGCCGCGAAACATCCAGGCGTGACGCTACGTGATGTGCCGGAGAAGGACCCGGTCATAACCGCTGGCGATCCGGCGGCGATCAAGGCGTTTCTGAAGGCCGCGGCGCGCGAAGCCCTGCGCGGCGCCAACCTGGAGGACGACGAACTCGCCATCGCCATACGCGACCGGTCCGGCGTCCCCGACCACGAGGCCAACGGCATGCAGACGATGAAAATCATCGAGCTGGTCACCGCCATCTTCGCCCTGCAGGGCGAGGAATAGCTGACCCTTGCGTCACGTCCGCCAGCGCTTTTTCCGCGTGCCGAACGATCGCGACGAGTGTAGCATCGCTCAGTCCACATGGGAGGACGCCTCATGAAGTCCAGCCGCCTTCTGCTGCTCGCCGCCGCGACAGTCGCACTGCTTGCCCAGACGCCCGCGCTCGCCGCCGGCGGGGGTGGATCGGGTGGGGGTGGGGGCAGCGGGCCCACCGCATCCGGCTCCGGCGATCCTGCCAAGCGCTATTCGCAGGGGCTCGAGTATCTCAAGGCGCAGAACTACAAGCAGGCCGAGAAAGCCTTCGACGACGTGCTCGATGTGGCGGGCAAGGACGCGAACGCGAACTTCATGATGGCCCTGGCTCAGGTCGGCCAGCAGGATTTCAGCAACGCCCGAAAGTATCTCCGCAACGCCGTGAAGTACGATGCCAACCACGCCATGGCGCGCGGCTGGCTTGGCGCGGTGGAAGCAAAGCAGGGCGATGCCGGCAAGGCCGCCGAACAGAAAACGGCGCTTGAAGGCCTTAAGGCGAAATGCGCCGGCGCCTGCGCCGAGGCTGCAGCCATCAACGCCGCCATCGCGCAGGTCGATGCAGCCATCGCCAACCCGTCCGCCCCGATGCAGCTTTCCGGCGCGATGACTCACTTCGCCTCGCTCAACGATGGCGACGCCGCCTACCTCCAGGCCGCGGGACTCATAAATGAGGGCCGCTACGAGGACGCCCTGTGGTCGCTGCGCGCCGCCGGCGTGGCGCTTGGCCCGCACCCGGACGTGCTCACCTATCAGGGCTTCGCGAACCGCAAGCTCAGCAACTACGACGTGGCGATCAGCTATTACTCAGCGGCGCTGAAGCTCGATCCCGAGCACCGCGGCGCCAACGAGTATCTCGGCGAATACTATGTCGAGACCGGCCAGCTCGCGAAGGCAGACGCCCAGCTGGTCAAGCTCGAGCGCATCTGCAAGTTCGGCTGCGAGGAAGCCGAGGAACTGCGCCGCTGGATCGGCGGAGCGAAATCCTGAAACTCGCCGCCGCTGGCCTGTTGCTCGCACTCGCGGCCTGCGCCAGCGCGCCTGAAGCGACAGCCCCGGTTACACCCGATAGCCTGCGCGCCCTGCGCTGGATCGCGCCTCAGGCAGACGCGGTGAAGGCGCTGACCATCGCGCCCGTCGCCTGCGAGACGCCTCCGCCCAGGATGCCTGATGGCCAAAGCCTGAAGCTCACCCTCGGCCGCATCGCCTTCGAATCGCCAGCCCTTCTCGGCGGGGCCGCCGCGCGGATGGGTCTGTCCTGTTCGTCCTGCCACATCAACGGCCGCGGCAATGCGGACTTCTTCATCGCCGGCGTCTCCGGCGCACCCGGCACGGCGGACGTCACCTCCAGCCTGTTCTCGAAGGTTCGCGGCAACGACGCCCTCGACCCCGTACCCATCCCGGATCTCGCCGCGCGCGATGGCTCACAGATCACGGACCGCAAATCGAAGCTGTTCGAAGACAAGGTGCGCGGCCTTATTGTCGAGGAATTCGACGGCCAGCCGCCGCCGCCCTACGTATTCGAATCTGTGCTGGCATACATGGACAGCCTCGACATCGCGCACTGCGCCGATCCTGCCGCAACGCAGAAGGCGGACTATCTCGACGACTATGCCGTCGTGATGTCCGCTTCCACGATCCTGCTCACGAAGGACGCGCCAGCCGAGGTGAAGCTCTTCTACATCCGCGCTGCACGCGAGCGGCTTGAGCGACTGCACGAGCGCTTCGTCGGCGGAGAGGCGAGGGCCGCGCTGGAGGCGATGAGCGCGCGCCTCGCCTCCGTGGCGGACGACATTCGCAACGGACATGCGCCGCCCGATTTCATCAGCGACCTGACCAGTCTCATCGGCCCGCTGTTCAAGGAAGCCGATCGCTCGCTCTACAATCCCGACGTGCTGCGCGCGGCGCTCCAATCCTCCAGATAGATACGTCCGCTTCGCACACCGCCCTCCCAAGTCTTCAACGGGGGCAGGACTTCGAATGACAAGGCGCCAAGCAGCCGGATCGCGTGATAGCGCCCCTACGGCGCATTCCGCCCCGGCTCGTACTTCTTGATCTCCGCGCGGCTGACGACCATGTGGTGCACCTCGTCCGGGCCGTCGGCAAAGCGCAGGTGGCGCACGTCGGCATAGAGTTCCGCGAGCGGCGTCCATTGCGAGATGCCGGTTGCGCCATGCACCTGGATCGCCTCGTCGATGATGCGGCAGGTGATCTCGGGGATCATCGACTTCACCATCGACACCCAGATGCGCGCTTCCTTGTTGCCCAGCACGTCCATCGCCTTCGCCGCCTTCAGCACCATCAGGCGCATCTGCTCGATGTCGTAACGCGCGCGCGAGACGACTTCCGGGTTCTTGCCCAGCTTGATCAGCGGCTGGCCGAACGCCTCGCGCGACAGGCCGCGCTTGATCATCATCTCCAGCGCCGCCTCCGCCTTGCCGATCGTGCGCATGCAGTGGTGGATGCGGCCCGGCCCGAGGCGGACCTGCGAAATCTCGAAGCCGCGGCCTTCGCCAAGCAGGATGTTCTCCTTCGGCACGCGGACGTTCGTGAACTTGATGTGCATGTGGCCGCGCGGCGCATGGTCGGCGCCGAAGACATGCATCGGGCCGATCACCTTCACGCCGGGCGTGTCCATCGGCACCAGGATCTGCGACTGCTGCAGGTGCGTCGGCGCATTCGGGCTCGTCTTGACCATGGTGATCATGATCTTGCAGCGCGGATCGCCCGCGTTCGAGATGTAGTATTTCTCGCCGTTGATCACCCACTCATTGCCCTCGAGCACGGCGGAGGTCGAGATGTTCTTGGCGTCCGACGAGGCCACATTCGGCTCCGTCATCGCATAGGCCGACCGGATCTCGCCATTCAGCAGCGGCTCCAGCCACGTCTTCTTCTGCTCGGGCGTGCCGACGCGCTCCAGCACCTCCATGTTGCCGGTATCCGGCGCCGAGCAGTTCAGCGATTCGGAGGCAAGGTGATACTTGCCGAGTTCGGCGGCGATATAGGCGTAGTCGAGATTGGAAAGGCCCTCGCCGGTCTCGGCGTTGGGCAGGAAGAAGTTCCACAGGCCCGCGGCCTTGGCTTGTCTCTTCGCACCATCCAGCAGTTCGAGCTGGCGCGGATGCCACGACCAGCGATCGGTCTTCTCGTGGTCCAGCGCGTCGAACTCCTCGAGGATCGGAGCGACGTTTTCGACGATGTGCCTTTTCACTTTCTCATAGAGCGGACGGCCCTTTTCCGACATGCGCAGGTCGTTGAGCTCGCTCATGTGTTCTTCGTTCATCATCCCGTTGTCTCCTCGTTCTCTTCCGCTCACCTTATTGCCTGCACCACCAAGCGCCAGATGCAAACAGGCCCGGCCTTGCGAGCCGGGCCTGCTGCATCCGTCTCGGTCGATCAGTTACTGCGCAGGTGCGGCAGGCGCGGCAGGCGCCGCCGGTCCGGACGTGGTCGCGGGCGAATAGCCGCCATACACCCACTGGGCGTGCAGCGGCCGGAAGTCCTGTGAGGCTTCGTTGTTCTGCATCATGAAGATGGTCGTGATGTCGTTCACCGGGTCGACCCACATATTGGTGCCGGCATAACCCGACCAGGTGAAATACTGGCCCTTCGCCGGGTCGCGCGGATCGATCGGGATCAGGCCGAAGCCGAGCCCGAAGCCAGCGCCGGGAAGCGCGTCATAGAACCACGTCGTGCGATCGACGCCGGTCGCGATCTCGTCCTTCAGCATCGTCTCGAGCGTTGCCGGCTTGATGATCTCGACGCCGCGGTACGATCCCTTGCCGCGCAGCATCTCGACGAAGCGGAAATAATCCTCCGTCGTCGAGTTGAGCCCGCCGCCGCCCGACATCATCGGCGCCTTCACCTTCACGGCCGAGAGCGGCGGGATGGTGGTCGGCGGTTCGGCGAGGCGGTTCACTTCGTCGGCTTCCAGATAGAAGTGCGTGTCATTCATGCCGAGCGGTGAGAAGATCTGCTCGTCCAGCAGCGCATCCAGCGGCTTGCCCGCCGCCACTTCGATCACCGCGCCCAGCACGTCGCTTGAGCGCGAATAGCGCCACGCGGCGCCCGGGTCGAAGGCGAGGGGAAGGGCCGCGATCGCCTTGGCCAGCTCGAGCCCGGAGATGTCGGTGCGGACATCGCCCGCCGCCATGTACATCTTCCCAAGCTCGCTCTCCTGGTCGAACACGCCATAGATGAGCCCCGACTTGTGCGAGAGCAGGTCGCGCACCGTGATCTCGCGTGCGGCAGGCCGCGTCTCGCCCTTGCCGACCAGCACTTTGGGGTTGGCGAACTCTGGGATGTACTTCGAGATCGGATCATCGAGCCCGATCTTGCCGTCCTCGACCAGCTGCATCGTTGCAACCGAGACGATCGGCTTGGTCATCGAATAGACGCGGAAGATCGTCTCCGGCGTCACCGGGTCCGCATCCCCCGGGCCTTCGGTTCCAACGGCCGTGATGTTCACCACCTGGCCGCCCCTGGCGACAAGGAAGAGCCCGCCCGGAATCTTACCCGCCGCGATGCCGGCCTCGATGTCTGCCTTCGCCTTCTCGAAGGCAGCGGGGTTGAACCCCAGCGTCGCGGGCTCGGCCGCCATGGTCAGCGAGGTCTCGTTCGGATCCGCCACAACCGGCGGCGGAGGCGTCTCGGCGACTTCGGCTGTCGGCGTTGCTGGCGCGCAGGCGGCTGCGAGCGCAAGAATGGCGGCGGACGCCGCGGTGAAGAGGTGACGTTTCATCGATGGAGCTCCCGGCTGTTTCCCCGGGCGGCATCCGTAGCGCATGGCTGTTGCGGGAAAAAGACTCTCCCTGGGCGACAAGCGGCGGAAAGGCGGGCCGGAAAGACCGCTGGACAGCCATGGGCCAAGCGCCTATATGCCCCCTCGAACCAGTTCTCACATCGAAGCGGCGGCCCCGGGAACTGGGCCGCCGCTTCGCATTTACGGCCACATTTTCAGGCCAAACCCGAAGGAAACGCACCCCTTATGCGGGCGCTTAGCGAACTTGAGATCCGCATCCTCGACATGATCGAGCCCGTGGCCGCTGGCCTCGGTCTCGACGTCGTGCGCGTGCGCATGCTCGGCGGCCAGCCGCCCACGCTGCAGATCATGGCCGAGCGTCCCGATGGCACGATGAGCGTTGCGGCCTGCGCGAAACTCTCGCGCGCCATCTCCCCCGTGCTGGAGACGGAAGACCCCATTCCCACCGAATATCATCTCGAAGTCTCGAGCCCCGGCATCGACCGCCCCCTGACGCGCGCCGGCGAGTTCGCCAACTGGCTTGGCCACGAGATCAAGGTCGAACTCGGCATGCCCGGTCCCGATGGCCGCAAGCGGTTCCACGGCTGGATCGTCAGCGAGACGGATGGCGTGGTGGAGCTGAACCTCAAGGATGGCGGCAGCGCGCAATTGCCGGTCGCCGACATGGCGAAGGCGACCATGGTGCTCACCGACAAGCTGATCCAGGCCGCGCGCGCCAAGGCGCCGCCGCCCGGCGAGGCTGAAGAAGAAGACGACGAGGACGAGATCGTCGGTCTCGGCGAGGAACTCGAAGAGGACTTCGACGATGTCGAGGTCGACGACACGGAAGATCTTGAAGGCGACGAGGATGACCTCGACGCCGACGATGCAGAACAAGACGACGGCAAGAGGAACTAGGAAAAATGGCAACCGGCGCAATTTCAGCGAACAAGCTGGAAATCCTGCAGATCGCCAACGCGGTCGCGGCTGAGAAGAACATCGACAAGCGCATCGTGCTTGAGGCGATGGAGGAGGCGATCCAGAAAGCCGCCCGCTCGCGCTACGGCCTCGAACACGACATCCGCGCCGAGATCAATCCGGACTCGGGCGAGACCCGCCTCTGGCGCGTCCAGACCATCGTCGAAACCGTCGAGAACACCGTCACGCAGCTGAACCTGGAAGACGCCAAGAAAATGGATTCTGACGCCGAAATCGGCAACGAATTCAGGGAAGAGCTGCCCCCCTTCGAATTCGGCCGCGTCGCCGCCCAGACCGCCAAGCAGGTCATCACGGGCAAGGTCCGCGAAGCCGAACGTCACCGCCAGTACAATGACTTCAAGGATCGCGTCGGCGAGATCATCAACGGCACGGTTAAGCGCGTCGAATACGGCCACGTCATCGTCGATCTCGGCAAGGCCGAAGGCGTCATCCGCCGCAATGACGGCATCCCGCGCGAGAACTTCAACACCGGCGACCGTGTCCGCTCGTATCTCTACAAGGTCTCGGCTGAAGCCAAGGGCCCTCAGATCTTCCTCAGCCGCGCCCACCCGTCCTTCATGATCGCGCTGTTCGCGCAGGAAGTGCCGGAAGTCTATGAAGGCGTGATCGAGATCAAGGCCTGCGCCCGCGATCCGGGATCGCGCGCCAAGATCGGCGTGTTCAGCCACGACAACTCGATCGACCCGGTCGGCGCCTGCGTCGGCATGCGCGGCGCGCGCGTGCAGGCGGTCGTGTCCGAACTCGGCGGCGAGAAGATCGACATCATCCCGTGGTCGGGCGACGACGCCACCTTCATCGTCAACGCGCTGCAGCCCGCCGAAGTCTCCAAGGTCGTGATCGACGAGGAAGAGGGCCGCGTCGAGGTGGTCGTCGAGGAGAGCCAGTTCCCGCTCGCCATCGGCCGCCGCGGCCAGAACGTGCGCCTCGCCTCCCAGCTCACCGGCTGGCAGATCGACCTGATGACGGAAACGGCTGACTCCGAACGCCGCCAGCGTGACTTCAAGGAACGCACCGACCTCTTCCAGAAAGCCCTCGACGCCGACGAGACGCTGGCGCAGCTGCTCGCCTCCGAAGGCTTCGAGACGGTCGAGGAGATCGCCTATGTCGAGATCGAGCAACTTGCCTCGATCGAAGGCTTCGACGAGGAGGTCGCCGGCGAACTCCAGGAACGCGCGCGCGAATACCTCGAAAAGCTGACGGCCGAGCTGGTCGCAAAGCGCAAGGAACTCGGCGTCACCGACGAAGTCGCCGAGATGGAAGGCGTGACGCCCCAGATGGCGGTCAAGTTCGGCGAGAACGAGGTAAAGACGATCGACGATCTCGCCGGCCTCGTGCCCGACGATCTCGTCGGCTGGAAGGAGCCCGGTCCGGACGGCAAGCCGAAATTCATGGCCGGCCTGCTCGAGAAGAACGACATGAGCCGCGAGGACGCCGAACTCTTCATCCTCAAGGCCCGCGTTGTCGCCGGCTGGGTCGAACCGCAGGCGCTTGAAGATGCGCTCGCCGCCCGCGCCGCCGCTCTCGACGCCGAAGAGGCCGAACTCGACGCCGCCTCGGACACCACCAGCGGTACGGCACGCAGCCGTGGCGACGAACTGTTCAACCTGAAGGGGGCGAATGCCTCAAGCGACCAGTGATGGCGAACTGAACGGCGCTCCGGATGCCGAAACCCCCATTCCCGAGGTGGATGGGGGACCGCCCCGCATTGGCAAGGCGTCCGGCGACCCCGAGCGCCGCTGCATCGCAACGATGGAGCGGCGCCCCCAGGGCGAGATGATCCGCTTCGTCCTTGGGCCTGACAGTCAGGTCGTGCCAGACATCGCAGCCCGCCTGCCGGGCCGCGGCGCATGGGTGACGGCCTCGGCTGATGCCCTGCAGCAGGCGGTCAAGCGCGGGGCTTTTGCCCGTGCATTCAAGGCTCAGGCGAAAACCGGACCCGATCTTGCCGGCCAGACCGAAGCGCTCCTGGTCAAGGGCATCCTCAACATGATCGGCATGGCCAAGCGCGCCGGCGATCTCACCCTCGGCTTCGAACAGGTACGGGAGGCCGTTCGTTCGGCCCGCCCGGCTTGTCTTATGGCCGCCGCGAACGCATCTGAGGATCAGCGGAACAAGGTGCTGGCTCTGGTCCGTGGCCTGTATGGCCCCCAACCCGGAGAATCCCCCAAAGAGGCGCGCCTTCCACCCGTCGTTTCGTGTTTCTCGGACGAAGAATTGGGCATGGCCTTGGGGCGTGAGCGTGTGGTACACGCTTGCCTCAAACAGGGCCGCATAGCGCACGCTTGGATGGGGGAGCTGACAAGGCTTTCCGGCTTCCGGCGTGTCTGGCTGCCAGGCTGGCAGCCTGCGTCCGTCCCAGCCAAGGGCGCCAGCGGGCAAGACATTGAAGACTCGAAGGCCCAAGACCCCGGGGGCGATCCTCCGGACTCCCGGGCGTGAACCATCTCGATCGCAAACGAAGTGAGTGAATGACTGATACAAAAGACACGGACAACACTGGACGCCGGCCGCTGACTCTCAAGCGCGCCGACACAGGCACCGTGAAGCAGAGCTTCAGCCACGGCCGCTCCAAGCAGGTCTCCGTCGAGGTCAAGAAGAAGAAAGTGGTCGTGACCCCGGGCGCCGCGCCCAAGGTCGCGCGTCCTGCTGCTGCGCCCGCAGCCGAGCCGGAGTTGAAACCGGCGGCTGCCGCCGCCCCTCCCGCGCCCCCCGCTCAGCCGACGGCAGCCCAGGCGGCCGTCAAGAAGTCGAACTTCTCCGAAGCGGAACTCAAGGCCCGCAAGGCCGCGATCGATGCCGCCCGCGCGGATCAGGATCGCCGCCGCATCGAACAGGAAGCGATCGAGGAGGCCAATCGCCGCCGTGCGGAAGAAGCGCGCCGCCTCGCTGAAGACGAGAAGCGTCGCGCCGAAGCCGGCACGCAGCGTCCCGCCGCCGCTGAAGAAGAAGATGCTGGCGGCGCCGCCGCCGCGTTCCGTGGCGCCCGTGGCGAGCGTCCAGAACGCGACGCCCCGCGTCGCGACGCGCGCACCGCTCCGCCCCGCACCGGCGCGAACAGTTTTTCTGGCGACCGTGGGGCTCCCCCACGCGGACCCGGAGGCGCCGTACGCGTGCGTCCCGATGCCGATCGTCCGCGCGGTCCGGGTGGACCGCGTCCGGGCGGTCCCGGCGGCGCTGCCCGTCCCGGCGGCCCAGGCGGCGCACCGCGTCCAGGTGGATTTTCAGGCGATCGTCCGCGCGGTCCGGGTGGCCCCGGCGCACGTGGCCCCGGCGGCGGACCGCGCCCGCTTGCCCCGCTCGATACCGATGATCTGACGCCGCTGAGCGAACTCGGCGGCCGCGTCAAACGCGTCAAGGCAAGCGGCGATGACGCCCCCAGCGGCAGCGAAGTCCGCCCCGCCCGCAAGGACGAACCGAAACGCCGTCAGGGCAGGCTCACCGTCTCCGCCGCCCTTGGCGATGATGACGAAAAGCAGCGCTCCTACGCCGCCGTGAAGCGCGCCCGCGAACGCGAACGCGACCGCCGCCTGAAAATGGCCGGCGGCGCTGGCGAGAAAGTGTCGCGCGAAGTCGTGCTGCCGGAATCCATCACCGTCGCCGAGCTCGCCAACCGCATGAGCGAGCGTCAGGCCGACGTCGTGAAGTTCATGATGCAGCAGGGCGAGCTCGTCCGTTCCACCGACGTGCTGGACGCGGACACCGCCCAGCTCATCGTCGAGGAGTTCGGCCACAGCGTTAAACGCGTGGCGGAATCCGACGTCGAGATCGGCCTCGAAGGCCATGACGACGTGGACGACCACCTCGAAGGCCGTCCCCCGGTCGTCACGGTCATGGGCCACGTCGACCACGGCAAGACATCGCTGCTCGACGCCCTGCGCCAGACCGACGTCGTGTCGGGCGAGGCCGGCGGCATCACCCAGCACATCGGCGCCTATCAGGTCCAGCTCAAGACCGGCGAGAAGATTACCTTCCTCGACACGCCGGGCCACGCGGCCTTCTCGTCCATGCGCGCCCGCGGCGCCAACGCCACCGACATCGTCGTCCTCGTGGTGGCGGCGGACGACGGCGTGATGCCGCAGACGATCGAGGCGATCCAGCACGCGAAAGCGGCCAACGCGCCGATCATCGTTGCGGTCAACAAGATCGACAAGCACGACGCCAAGCCGGACAACGTGCTGACCCAGCTCCTGCAGTACGACGTGCAGGTCGAAGCCATGGGCGGCCAGACCCCGGCGGTCTTCGTCTCGGCCCTCAAGAAGACCGGCCTCGACGAACTCACGCAGACCATCTCGGCGCTTGCCGAGATCCTCGAACTCAAGGCCAACCCCGATCGCGACGCCGACGGCGTTGTCATCGAATCCAAGCTCGACAAGGGCAGGGGTCCGGTGGCGACGGTGCTGGTCAAGCGCGGCACGCTGAAGCGCGGCGATATCATCGTCGCCGGCGGCCAGTGGGGCCGGGTGAA
>Ga0315906_10007635_pt1 | contig 13130 bp, 6 predicted proteins | sample LakEriMetagenome_4_FD_203526 | JGI IMG/M metagenome (GOLD analysis project Ga0315906, IMG submission 203526) | Freshwater fungal communities from buoy surface, Lake Erie, Ohio, United States - Buoy 2 MA122 | ecosystem: Environmental > Aquatic > Freshwater > Lake > Lake biofilm | place: USA: Lake...
CGCCAAACCGATTCCGTGAAAAAGCACTCCCGCCCCGATGATTAGACCGACGCTGACCAGAATCCGCCAAACAGCGGTTAAGACCGCATAGATCGGCACCAACCAACGTTCGCAACCATGGCCCAGGGGCTGCAGCGGTTGCCACCCCAGACAACAGACTCGCAAGCGGTCCCAGACCCAGGCCGTCCCCTTGCCATAAAGATTCGGGATCTCGACAAGGTCCGAGAAGAGGTAGTAGCCGTCAAATTTCATCAGGGCGTTGGCGTTGAATAAGACGGTCGTCACGCTCGCCATGATGAATGTGTGCAGACAAAGGTCCTTCAGGAGGCTTGCTTCGGCCAACTGGGTCCAGATGATTGCCGCGATGGCGGCGACGAAGAGCTCGATATACATCCCTGCCGCCGCCACGGTCATCCGCTGCCAGCGGCTGGGAAATTTCCAGCTCGAAGTCACATTGACATAGGCCAGAGGAGTCAACAGCAGCAACAGCACACCGGCTTCTGGAACTTCACCTCCGTAGCGGCGGCAGGCAAGTCCGTGGGCCAACTCGTGGATTACCTTCAAACCGCTCCAGATGATCAACAACCAGAGCCAACGCTGACCTGACAGCACACCGGCAAATTCGAGATGGAAATCCGCTTGTCGCTGCCAGAGCAAGCCCGTAGCCACCGCCATCAAGACCAGCCAGAGCACCACAGTCAAAGGATGAAACAGGAAATTTCCGAGTGGCTTGAGCGCATCGAGCAGCGGAGTCGGGTTCAGCAGGGGAAATCGCAAACTGATTAAGTTCAGCACCCCCCATCGCGACGCTCGCTGGAGGTTTCGCGCCCGTTCCTGAACGCGTTTCGAGTTATCGGCGCCGAAGATGCTGGCCAGGTGATGCTGAACCAGCCATTTGGCGACCTGAATTGCCTGGGCGGAAGCTCGCTGCCCCGCCGCATCGTAGAAATTCGCCTCGGCGATCTGGGCCACGGTTCGAGAACCGTCAAATGCGGAGATGACCTGCCGCTCCAACTCACCGACCTGAAAAAACTTGTTTCGGACCGGGTCACCCACCAGAAAGACCCGGCGTCCAGCCTGCTCCCGCTGCTCAAACTGCAGATCCGGTCGGAGTTTCAGACGCAACTGCAACCAGCTCTCGTCGAGGCCCATTTCGGGCCCGGCTGTCGGACTTTCGGCGTTGCCGCCAGGTTTACCAAACGAGGACATATCGGAATCGCTCCCACGCGTGGTGCAACCAGATCCAACCGAGTGGTCGCCAGCCGGCGGCAACCTTGCCCCAACCCTTCATCCCCGGACGCAAGGTTCCATCATCATTATCGAGTTCGACTTCGGCGATAAACACATTGGACTCGCCGACGAGCTCACTTCGGGGATGCACGCGGGCAACCTTGCCTTCCCAACTGCGGAACGGATAAGCATTGAACTTCATCCGCGCCGTCTGCCCCTCCTGAACATGACGGGCATCCGTTTCCGGCACCTGCAATTCAACCATCATTTTTTCCAGTGGAGCGACTTCAAACAGGGTCTTGCCCATTTCCAATCGGGCCCCTTCGACTTTATCCATGTCCCCACTGACCACCACGCCGGCAATCGGGCTCCGCAGTTCCAATCGACTGAGCTTGGAATCGACCAAAGCGAGTTGCGATTCACAACGTCGAGCTTCGCTGCGGGCAATCTGGCTCTCGGCAATATTACCGCTGGCCAAGGCTGAATCCCGTTTCTTCAAGGCCGCTGCCAACTGAGCTTGCAGACCAGAACGCTCCAGTTGCAACACACTGCCATCCATCCGCGCCAAGAGCTGGTCTTTCTCGACCAAGTCTCCGCTGCGAGCCAATACGGATTCAAGCACGCCCTCAAAAGGAGCCGCCAGAAACCGTCGCTGTACCGGATGCAGCTCATTATGGCAGCTGACCTGGTGCGGAAAGGGACAACAGAGCAGGCCGACCAGCCCGAGCGTCAAGAGCCAAAGGTGCTTTCGTACTCCCACCGGACAATAATCGATCAAGGCCTTTCCCAGAGACTGGTACCAGGCCTGATTCGTCCGCTGCACAAGCGCCCAAGCCGGTCCGAACTGGGAGGCGATAAAGGCGGCTGACTCGCCAAACCCGCGCCCCTCCAGTTGCGCGGCACTCATCCCCACCAGCATTCCTCCAACCGGCCGACCCTCCGCCGAGAGCGGCAAAAATACCGCGTCTTCCGTCCCTGCCAGTTGGCAGTACTCGGTCAAGGCTTCAATCTGCCGAGGCTCGGCATTTTGCCTGTTGACCACTCCCGAAAATTGGTGAAAGGCTGCAAAGCAATTCTGCAGACTGGTAGCGTGTTCGCTGCGAGCCTCCACTGCTTCCACGTCCGAGATCGCCTCGATCCGCCAATGCAGGCTCTTGCCTGGAGTCGCCAACACGACTTGCCGCGCGTCCAGGAGCTGGCGAACATGGTTGACCACAGCAATCGCCGCATCGGTTCGGCCAGTGGCCAAGGCAACCGCCTGCATTGCCTGAAAAGTCTGACTGAATGTCAGATTAATTTGATTCAATGAATCGGCCGCCCTGCGTTTTCTCCACTGCGCAATGGCTTGAGCGACCAGCAGCAAGAGGAGACCAGGCGGCAAGGAACTGCCGTTGACGCGTTCAAAGCAGCCCGCCAGAAGTTCATCGGCTTTGCCACCCGTTCTCAAGGGAACCAGGGCCAGCATCCTGCGGGGATTGCTGCCGACGCGTGAAACCTGAAGTTCGCCCGTTTCCTGGGCCCGGCGGGCCAACTCGGCAATTTGCGGCTCTACCGCGTGCCAAAGTGGATTCTCGCCCTGGTCCAGGAGCGAGCGAAACTCGGGGGCCGCATCCTCGCTGGTGCGTTTGGGCGCCAGCCACAATCCGAGGCATTCCGAATGAGCCTGCACTGCCCTCGTCAGCATTCCGACCAGTTCGGTGACAGAGCCTGCACGTTGGGCCGCATCGAGCAACTGCCTTCCCAACTGGCCATTGACATCCAAGGGCTCGGCAGATGCTCCCGGGCCTGTTGTTTCAGGTTTGGTCTGAAACCAAGCCTCTGCAGGCGTGTTTAATTTTAGCGTCCGCGGTTGGACTTCCATGACCCGCACTCTCCGGCTCGTCTCGTTGACTTACAGATTCCAGACGCAGGGTTCACCAGCTCGCAATTTAAGTTCGTGGTTATCGATCAAGAGCTTGACCCGGACCGTTCCGCTTTCTGCGTCTGTCTGGACCCCGATCGAGTCGAGCTTCGCATTCACCCCGACTTGCCCACCAATCTCGAGCGGGTAGGTTTTGCCGACCTCGAGGGTGTTGACCGCTGAACTGGGGATGCTGAAGACCGCGTACAATTGGTCGACATCAACCAGCGTTACCACTTCAGGCCGGACTGGCGAAAGAAACTCGCCCTCTTTGCGGTGCAGATTGGCGACCACGCCACTAAACGGCGCGACAATCGTCCTTCGCTCCAACTGAGCAGTTGCTCTCCGCAACTCGATCTCCCGAGCTGTGTGTTCGTCGCGTGCGGCCTGCAAACGGGAGCGAGCCAAATCCAGTTCCATTTCGGCTCGGACCAGCTCATTCTCATGAGCATGTCCATTCGCTCTCAGCTTCTGGATTTGTTCCCAAATTTGCTCGCGTTTGGCCAGACCTTGCTCCGCGCTGATAATCGCACTGCTGGTCCCCGCCATGTGCTCGGCCAGTTCCAACTGAACTCGCTGGAGGTCGGAACTGAGCCGGGCTATTTCCTGTCCGGCATCGAGCCGATCGCCTTCCTTGACGAGCATTCGTTCGATCAGGCCGGTCTCGTCACTGGCCAACTCGATGGTCCGGTAAGGCTCCGTAAAACCGTCAAACTGCGCCTCGGCAGTCCCCAGCCAAAGCAGGCTGGAGCCAATAAGTGTCAGCGCCCCAATCAGGGCTCGCCAATCAATTCGAAAGTGCATGCTGCAGGACATCGTTTCACCTGTTTCTTTGCAACCCTGAACAAGTTAGGGTTGAGGAATCGCCAAAACATAGGTTGACTTTTCGCGACAGGCAAAAGAAATCGGTCCGTTACACCTCGCTTGGACCGCTGACTGCATTACAGCCGTCAAACCCGGCATAACCGTTTCGGGAGAGTTTGCCCGGCTCGTCCGGTTCCCCCTCCACCGGCCGGGTAGCGGCGTCGATCGCCGCCGGGCTTCGCGCAAAAAAAAGGCCCGCCGTTCCGCAGGAGACGACGGGCCTTATCAATTTTGGCAAGCAATCCGGATTAGCCGCCTGGGGGCATGCGGTCGTCACCACCGTTCTTTTCTTCCGGCTTCTCTTTCTCTTTCTTCTTCCCGTATTCGCTGCTCTCATCGTCGCGGAACAGGGCGTGGCGATAGCCGCGATAATCAGCCAACTCGTTCTGGAGGTGGAAGTTGCCCTGTGCATCCATCACCAGAAGTTCCGAAGGAGCAAAGAAGTCGATTTTGGCTCCACGAATTTTCAATTTCTCGCCTCCCTGGAGGTCGACCACCACCGCATTGGTGCTGACTGTGGCGTCGGAATAGACCCGCACACTCCCATCCTTCGGGTTCAGAACGTGGGCTTTGGGAACGGCAAAGTTCAAAACCTCTCCCCGGCGGGCCTCTGGTTTGAGCGCCGGCACGACCGTATTCAAGTCGCGCGACAACTCAGCCGCCACCACAGATGCCGTCGGCTCAAAGCGGGGGATCTCGACCCCCTCGACGCGGAGATACGGGGGCTCAGCGACCTTGCCGGCGAACACTCGGTAATCGTCTCCTCCCACAAGAACCGGGTCGGTCTCGTTACTCCAAGGAGTCGGGACCAGGTACTTGTAGGACGTCGGATTGGCTGGCATGTCTGGGAGTTCCAATCCCTTGACTAACCGCTCGCGGACCTTGGCATCGAGCATCCGCTGCTCGACGATCATCTTTTTCGCCTTCGATACATCAAGGTCTTTTTCCAAGCCGTCTTCTTCCAATTCGGGGCCTTGCTGGGATTCGTCAGCGCCACCACCGTCGAGCCCGCCGGCACCGGCACTCGGCTGGTCGCGTTTCTGTCCGGCATCCGCAACCTCTTTTTTGTCCGACAACTTCAGAACGTCAGGATCATTCGGGTCGGGCAACCACAAACGGACTCGGTACTGTACCCGTTTACCCTTCGGAGCGCGAAGGTCGAAAAACCGCACCAGCTTGTAGGGTGCCACCGGTTTGATTCGCTTGCCGAAGCGGTCGTACTCAACCCGACTCTTGATTTTCTGTATTTCCTTCACTTCTTCCTGTTCCCGCTCCTTCTTGATCTCAGCCGGAGTCTTGAACTTCTCTTTGGCCAGCGGATCGCGATTGACCTGGAACTGCTCTTCCTCCAGCGAAAACTCCCGCTTCAGTGCGGTCGGAACCGTCTGTCTCACGGGGACCTTGGGGTGCCCCACGAAATCCTTGTAATCCATCATGACGATCGGCGGAATCGCTCCGGTGATCGGGTCCCCACCGGGAACCGGTCCGTAGTAGTACTTCGGGTCGATGTAATCCGGCACAAAACTGTCTTTGTCGCCGGCAACAAGGCTGGCATCGCTCAACACCTGCTGGGTGATATCAGACCATTCGCCACCTTCCTCCCGCCGCTGAATCTGCAGGGTGCGATAGATGGGAATGTCACGGACCGGATAGTAGCCTTGAGCACTTGCGAAAACCTTTTGATACTCGGCGAACTGATTCTCGTAGGGAATCACGCCAGTCACGGCGACGACATCCTGCACGACCGTACCGGCTGATTCCCCGGTTACTTTATAAGTGGCTCTTACGCCGGGCATTTCCTGCTTCTGAACGTCAGTCAACGCCTTGCCTGGAGCAAGTGGGTCTGCCTTGTCTCCCTTCTTGGCTGATTCCTTTTTGTTGTCGTCCTTCTTGTTGTCTTTCTTGGCGTCATCTTCGGCAGTCGCCCGAGGCAATCTCCGCAGTTCATCCGGAGTGTTGGCGGGGTAGAGAATCGGGAAAGTCCCGCTTTTGGCAATCAACTCCTCCACCGGCCGCAATTCCGGGTCTTGGCGCAAACCAAGTGTTTTCACCACCGGACCAACCAGCAAGTCGTGCTGATATTTTGCCGTTTCCACATCAAAGTCTGCGGCCTTGCGGATTCGTTCCGGAGCCGAAGTGTCGGCGGTCCGGAAATTCTGCATTTGATTCCAGCTTTCAGGCGACTTGATGTGCCCCTCAGCCTGCCGGGCCAAATCAACGACTTGGTTCGGGGTCTTGGCGGTGTAACGCGGAGTCGAAAAGCCGAACCACGCGAACAGTCCAAGCAGTATCAGGGACAGTCCCAGCACCAGCTTCTCGGCATGATGAAGCCAAAATCGGCTTAATCCCTGCTTGCTCAAATCCAGTTTGGGAAGCTTCATCTTGACTCACCTCTGCTTCAAAACCTGTAAAAACTTCTTCTCGCCATTTGGCCCGCAATCGAGGACCAAGCACCCGCAACTCCCGACTCAATTCTACGGTCGCGCTGATTGCGGGCAATTCAAAACCAGTTCCCTTTACGGCCGTCCCGATCCTGGACGCGCCGTCCCCGAGGCGGCCGTTGCAGCCCCGTCAGCCGAGTCGCCCGCTGGCTTCAGCCGAGCCTCGTTAACAGGATTGTAAATTTTCACAATCCCCGAAAACTCGACATCGACAATCAGATTCGTGCGACGCTCGGCGATCATGGGCGCGTTGGATCCGCTTCCCGCGCCGCCTGACGGCGCTTCGCTTTCCGATCCGCCACCGTCCAAGCCCGAACCACCACCTTGCCCGCCACCAACGCCCACCGACGGGCGATCGCTTCCATCTCGGCCACCTCCGCCACCACCCGACTTGGCCTTGGCACCACCATTCAATTCGATCCCCTCACCCGGTTTGTGCCGGTTGACCCGCACCTGGTTGATTTCAAATCCGAAGGCCGAGTTGGCGCAAGCCGCGATAAAAGCCGGGATTCGATTTTCCTGCATCTTCAAGGCAATCCGCACGGGAACCCGCTTGGCGACCAGCAACTCGAGATTCTGTTCCGGCAGGCCAGTGCTCGCCAATTTCAGGACGTCGTGCACGTCCTTAACCGAGATCGGTTCGTTGTTGGCATTCACATATCGTCCATGAAATGGCCCCAAAGCTTCAAACCCGGCGGGAGGTTCCTTCTCAAACACGGCCGCACCTCCACCCTCTCCGCCAGCTGCCGGCGGCGCGGAGAACGGGTCGTTCTTGCGAATTTCATCTTCGCTCGGCATTCCCCCGGCAGTCGCCGATCCCGCGGCCCCCGCGGCCAAAGCCGAATCCGTCACTGAAGCATCGGCCAGCCGAGCATCAACTTCCGACAGCACCGCCAGATTAGCCCTCGCCTCTCGGCCGAAGGCGATGTGATCGATCTCCCGAATCGCGGCCAAGTCATTGGCATCGGCATCGCCGTTTACCTGCTTGATGACTTTAAACATCGCCTCCAGCAGCCAAAGGTCTTGCTGCAAGGCAAACGCCTGATAAGCCGTGGCAAACTTTTGTGTGTTCCCATCAAAGCCTTCAAACTTAGTCAGTTTCTCCAACCAGAGTTTTTGGTTTTCCTTATTCCAAAGCACGACCGAACCTTGCTTTCCAAGGTCTGTGGACGAGGCTGCGGTCGGACCACCACCAGCACCTCCCTCGCGCCGGCCTCCCTGCTCATCCTTCCCGCGGTTCACTGTCTCCAAAGCCTTTTCTGCTTCTTCGGCATCCCATTTCGTGCCAATGATCTTGCAAATCTCGGGCATCCGCTTGGGAATTTCGCGGGTGTACATCTGCAGGTAAGTCGACACCGACTCCTGCGGAATCTTTTCGTAAGCCTCCGGCGGCGAAAAGCGGGCGAAAAACTTAACGAACTCGGGACTCTTCAACACCTCTTCCGGCCAAACCATGATTGGCTGCTGGGCCTCAAACCGCAGCTTCCAAGCATCAATGACCGCCTTGCTTCCCGCGTCCAATCGCTGGTCCATCCCCTCTTTTGACAAATCATTGGGGTGAGCCTTGACGCTCGGGTCCAGCCCATCGGCCGACGTCTTAAGAACGTTTTCCAGTTCGGTGATCTTCCCATTCAGGGCCTGTGTGTCGGTCTCCTGAGCCTGCTGCAATGCGCTCGCAGCCAGGAACCAGGCGCCGCACAGCAAAATGGCCATCAGCCCGGAACTCAGCCAAAACCAGTTCTTTTTCAGGAAATTCAGAAACGGTTTCATCTTTTCCATCGTTCCCACTCCAATCTCTGTCGTTTCAGTGAACCGACACGCAGTTCCAATCCTGAGTACCAAGCCGCACGCAACACATCAACCGAACCAATCAGCCCGACATCGAACTATCGAGCTGCACTTGTTTAATCATCTGTTTAGTCATCATCCGAGCCAGCAGCAGGCGCAGCCGGCGGAGCCGCTGGGGCCGTCCCTGCAGGTGCCCCTGGAGCAGGAGTGGGTACCGGAGCCCCACCGTCGGCTCCCGCCGCGCCAGCCTCTGTACCGCCGCTCGCCGCAGCAGCCGCAGCAGCTTGTTCCTTGGCCAGACGATCGGCTCGAGCCTTGACTCGTTCAGCCGGCGTCCGGGGAATCCATGCCATCTGCACAATGAAATTGAAACGCCGAACCTTGAATTCGTTTTTCAGTTTGTCTTGAGCCGCCGCCGGCTTTTCGGATCCACCAGCCGGTGGAGGCACAGGGCCTTGTCCACCCGCTTGCTCACCACCGCGGCCTTGGTTCGGCGCTCCGGACGAAGCCCCGTCACCGGGCTTTACCTCGCCTCCCTTTTCCCCTGCCGCTTCACCGCCCGATTTTCCACTTTCGAGCAACGCCGCGTTCGGATTCTCCACGGCATCCAGAGTAATCGTCTGCAACTCGGGCATTCCCGAACGCTGCACAATCGTCGGCAGCAAAATCCCGAAATCGCTGTACTTGAATTTGCCACCCCCCTCTTCCTCGCTGCCGGGCAGCTCCAGTTCTCCGTTGACCATCTTGTCAATCAGAGTCCGCAGCAAAAAGGACTTGCCCGCATCGCGAGCGATCGCGGCCTTGTCACTGTTGTGGTAATGGTGCCCCCGCAATTCGATCACGTAACCCGCTCCCACCACTCCGTCGGGATTGCCCGCCGCGGCCGAGTTCAGATTCGTCGGCTCGGGAACCACCACTTTCCCATCCTTGAAATTCGGATTTGCCTTGGGGGCTTCACTCTCAGCCGCCGTGCTTGCCGCAGCGCCGACCAATTCATCAATCGACTTGTTTTCAAACTGGGAGTCGTAGATCGGCTTGACGGTCTTGTGCCAGTTTTCCAGCTGCTTGTCGAATACCGTCTCCATGTGATCGATGTACAAAACCTGGCGGTCCTCATACGGCACTTCGTTCGCATCGACCGGTTCGGCCCGCGCAATCCTCGGATCCTTGGGCAACGCTTGAGTCAGAGCGGAAGTGAATTCAATCCAGGTGGCTTTCTTCTCTGCGGAAGCAGACAACTCCGTTGCCAATTTGTTGAGCTTTTCCAGCGAGGCCTTTTGCGCCTTGTCAGCATCCATCAAGGACCGACTCAGGCTGACCTTGGTTTGTCCATCATCTTTGGCCCGCTTCCAAGTCACGTCAGAGTCGGCGCCGCGGTATTCATCCGAAACGCCATATCGGGCAACCTGTTTGAAATAGTAGCCCACCAGCATGCCGAGCATCAGCAACGCCAGTGAAGCCAAAACCCAGGGCTTTTTGGCCCGGATGATCCGCTCGGTCTGAATTTCAGTCGGCAGCAGGTTTGTTTTCAGCCGCGCCATGTTCAGCGCCTGCAAGCACAAACCATAAGCCGGGGCAAAAGACAGCGAGTTCTCCTGGAACGATTTCTCGCTCAGAACTTCCGATCCCTTGAGATGCCGGAAGTCACCCACTTTGACAATGTCGAGTTCCAGTTGCTGGTTCAGAAACTGCCGCAACCCCGGCAGGTTGGCTGAATTGCCCAAGAGCACGATCCGCGAAATCCGGGCGTTCTTTTCCAGCCCTTGAAAAAAGGCCAGCGAACGCTGGACTTCATTGACAAAGTCCGTGAATACCGGGCGCATCGCCTTGAAAAGCTGTTTCGGGTCTTCTGCCTGCCGGGCGTTTCGCTTGAGTTGTTCCGCCTTGGCGTGGGTCAATTTCAGTTCGCGCGACAACTGTTTGGTGAAGTGGTTGCCGCCGACCGGGATATTCCGCATCCAGAGCTTGATTCCATTGGTCACGACCAAGTCCGTCGTGTCGGTGCCCATCGAAATGACAACGACCGAATCCGGGGGATTTTCCGGGTCGAGTTCACTCGCGTCCGGAATCGTATCGAGAACGTCGTGGGTGACGTAGTTGTAGACGGCCAGCGGCGACAACTGCACCAGGTCCACTTCCACTCCGGCATCGTCGAAGGGCTTGAGCGCGCGGAAGACCGCCTCTCGCTTCATTGCGAACAACCCGACTTCGGCGTCCACAATTCGGTCATCGACTACCGTCCCACCCAATTGCTGCCAATCCCAAATCACGTCTTCGATCGGAAAGGGAATCTGCTGCTTGACTTCGTATTTCACGATGTCAGGCAAGGTGTGAGCCTCTACCGGGGGTGGTCGAAAGAACCGGGACAAACCCGACTGGCCGGCAACCGAGATTGCAACCTTGTCTCCCTTGACATCGTTCCGCGACAGGAACTGCTGCAATGCCTCGCGAACCATCGCTTCCGGTTCGGCCTCGGGCTGATTCAACATCTTGGGATATTCGATGTAGTCAAACCGGTCAGCAACCAAATCCCGCGGACTGTCGCCGGGGATGCAGCGCAAGGCCTTGATCGCTACCAAGCCGATGTCGATTCCCCAAACGCCTTGCTTCTTGGCCATTTATCATCCCCTTGAAGTCAATTTCCGGTCCGCACCAGCAACCGGCTGCCACTAGGCTCTACCGAATACCACTGGGCTCTCCCGAATACCACTGGGCTCTCCCGAATGCCACTGGGCTCTCATTGAGCCTATGCGCAGTAGTTTCCATTCGGCAACTTTCCTCGGCCACGAACGATTGGCTCAAGCGGAGTTGCCCGAGCAAAACGTCGACCCGTCTCAAACGAACAGGGCGGTAACCGCGATCGAGCGACGCGGCGGTCAAGCTGCGCATCCCCAGCGAGCCAAATCGCCAGATCGCCACCCGCGCACAGTTGGATTCACGTTCCAGCACGAGTCCTCGCGACCCCCACCAACTTGCCACTGTTGGTCGGCAGTTCAAAAGCCCTCCGAGAGGCTCCCGACCATCCGACCGCCCTCAATCCCAAGAGCGGCCGCAACCTGTCGGTCACACGCCAGTCCCGTGATCCTTTTCAGTCTAATTGGAAGGAAACAAAACAGTAGAGAGCCCGCCCTGTTTACTCAGCCGCTTGAGCACCCCTCCACGAATGCCCGTTCAATTTAGCGGGGGGAACGAGAAAATGTCAAATTTTGCAGGTTTTACCGAACATTCGGATTGTTCCTGCACGACCTCTCCCCGACCCGTTGCAATGATAGGCCGCAGTCTCAAAGCCGGCCAGTCAAGCTGGACTGATTCCACAGCCAACTCGCACTTCCCATCTCGGCCCATGGGTATTCCTTCGGATTGTCCCGCACTATCGATCCGCTGCGAGGCGTTTTAAACTGACCTTCTTACCTGACGATTCCCTCATCCCTTCCCTCTTCAGCCCGGTCTTAGTGTCCCGCCCAGCCTATCAACAATTGCTGACCGTTCTCCCCTGCCACAGCCTCGAGGACTTCCCCTTACACCTGAGAGGGGAACAGGCCAGTAGCCTCCTTGCCTGCTGGACGGCGCCCTGGCATCCCGCCCTGCTCCACTCGGCGGGCTCCCTGCCGAAGTGGTGCCGAGCTGACCAACTTCCCGACCTGACCGAACAATCCGTGGTGCTTGTCCCGCTTTCGGCCACCAGCCAATTACCGCTCACGCCGGAAGAACTCGCCGGCCACAGCGCGAATTTTCTGTTAAGCCCGCTGTCCCGGAAAGCGGCTTGGGAACAGCTCGAACTCTCCTCCTCTCCACCGCCTCCGAGTTCCCCAACTCCGGCAACTCCCGAGCTGACCGCCGATGATTTCGCGGCCTTGGGCTATGGTTATCTCCAGCTCCAATTGCTGACGCGACGGCTGCGCTACTCGCACACCCTGGACGAGGAGAAATTGACAGAGTTGACGCTATCGGCCGCCACCGCTTACCTCGAAGCGAGGCCGCAACACGCGCTGGAAAATCTTCAGGCAGCCTATGATTTGCTGCTCGCCGAGCGGAATCGCTACTATCCCGTCGATGCCCAGCTGGTTGAACTCTGGATGCTCGATGCTGCACACCCACCGGCGGAACGCTTTCCCCCTTCGCGAAAGGTCAATTTACTGCTTCCTCTGGATACAGCGCGCCACTGGGAGACCGACCGGCCGGAGCTTCTCGCGCAAGTGGCAACCGCCGCCCAAGCGGGTCAGGCTCAAGTCCTCGGGACAACCAATCATTGTTTGCCCGAACTGCTCCTGACCACTGCCCCTTTGCTGGCCGAATATCTGGATGGCCGGGGCGAATACCAACGCCTCTTTGGCCTTCCGCCCTCGGTGTTTGGTCGCCGGCAGGGGACGTTGCATCCGGCCCAACCGCCCATGCTCAACAGTCTCGGCTACCGGGGAGCTCTCCACTTGCCCCTCGGTTCCGATTGCCGCGTCCCGCAAGCAGCTGCAGCAACTCTCGGCTGGCAAGGTTTGGGCCAGCAAACAATTGACGCCATCACCAGCGACCCGCTGGATGCCTCCGCGGCTGAGAGCTTTCTCGGCTTGGCCATTGAGATTGGACAACAAATTGACTCGGCTCACCAAGCTACCATCGTTTTGGCCCACTGGCCGGGCCAAAGCTGTGAAGCGTTTGCGGACCTCATCCGGATCAGTCGAATCAGCTCGCTGCTGGGCCGATTTGTCACGTGCGATGAGCTGTTCGATACGCTCTATCATCCCAGCTACGGCGACCGCTACGACTACGATGACTACCGCCCCAGCAGCCTCTTCCAATGGACCGTCGAGGGCCGGCTCAATCCGATATCTGCGAGCGTGGTTTACTCCCGCCTGCAGAGTGAATGGCTGGCGTTGCGGCACGCCAACACGCTGGTCGCCCCGTTCAATTCC
>Ga0315906_10007640_pt1 | contig 13122 bp, 10 predicted proteins | sample LakEriMetagenome_4_FD_203526 | JGI IMG/M metagenome (GOLD analysis project Ga0315906, IMG submission 203526) | Freshwater fungal communities from buoy surface, Lake Erie, Ohio, United States - Buoy 2 MA122 | ecosystem: Environmental > Aquatic > Freshwater > Lake > Lake biofilm | place: USA...
ATTGTATCAATTTCCGCCAGTTTAACAGGAGAGTAACTCAGAAGATCCGCAGAGGTATTGTGTCAATTATTCTTGTTGCTTCTGGTCACTTCTGTGAATACGCTAAACTAACCCTCTTTCCCTCTGACCTTCTGTCCCTCCGTCCCTCCGTCTCTCCGTCTCTCCGTCTCTCTGTCTCTCTGTCCCTCTGTCCCTCTGTCCCTCCGTCCCTCCGTCTCTCCGTCTCTGTCTCTCTGACCCTCTGTCCCTCTGTCCCTCCGTCTCTCTGTCTCTCTGTCTCTCTGTCCCTCTGTCCCTCTGTCCCTCCGTCTCTCTGTCTCTCTGTCTCTCTATATTTTGGTAGCTTTGCGGCTTCAATTATGCTATGAAAAAAATTGCCAGTTATTTCTTTCAGGGGCTCTTATTTGTGGTACCTGCCGTTGTTACGTTTTATGTGGTTTGGCTGGCGGTGATCTGGATGGATAGTCTGCTTCCGATAAAGATCACCATTCCGGTTCCGGGTGTTGAGAATCTGCGACTTCCGGGATTGGGTATCCTTGTGATTCTGGCGGTTATAACTTTCCTGGGCTATGTGGGAACGCGGTTTGTACGCAATCCGTTTTTCGCTGTTTTTGAAAGTGTGATGGAGCGCACCCCACTTCTTAAAGTGATTTATTCCTCCGTTAAAGACTTGATTGAGGCGTTTGTAGGTGAGAAAAAGCGTTTTACACAGCCGGTGCTGGTAACGGTAAATGCCAATCCATCAGTTCAGCGGGTTGGTTTTGTGACAGAGACGGACCTTACCAATATTGGACTGAGTTCCGACAGAATGGCAGTTTATTTGCCCTTTAGTTACGGGTTTAATGGTCAGCTGGTAATTGTGGAAGCAAGTCAGGTCACCAAAATTGACGCTTCGGGAACCGATATGATGAAATTTGTGATCTCCGGAGGTGTAACGGATATTTAACCCCGGATAACTAATCAAGAAGCTGAAAATCAACGATAATTAAGAAAGAGATGGCAGAGAATATTCTCGTATTAGGAGCAGCAGGCCAGATTGGGACTGACCTTGTAGAGACCCTTCGCAAACAGCATGGTGGAGACCGGGTAATTGCCGGTGATGTGAAAGAATTGAAAGGTCCTCTTAGTGAGTCAGGTCCCTGCACGATCATCGATGTACTCGATGCGGCTGCGGTATCGGAAGCCATCCGGGGAAATAATGTTCGCCAGGTGTATTTGCTGGCCGCTCTTTTGAGCGCTACGGCAGAGCAAAAAGTGAAATCGGCCTGGCGCCTGAACATGGAAGGTTTGTTCAACCTCCTGGATATTTGTCGCGAACTAAAAAACATCAAACTTTTCTGGCCCAGCAGTATCGCTGTTTTCGGACCTACTACCCCGCGTGTGAATACTCCGCAGCATACGGTCATGGAACCGACGACGGTTTATGGAATCAGCAAGCAGGCCGGAGAGCGCTGGTGCGAATATTACCATATGAAATACGGGGTAGATGTACGCAGCATCCGGTACCCCGGACTCATTAGTTACCGGGCGCATCCGGGTGGCGGAACAACGGATTATGCCGTGGATATTTACCATCAGGCACTCGATAAAGGCAATTATTCCTGCTATTTGAGGGAAGACTCTACCTTGCCGATGATGTATATGCCGGATGCCATTCGTGCTACTTTAGAGTTGATGCAGGCTCCCGAGGCTAACGTGAAAATCCGCAGCAGTTATAACCTGTCAGGAGTTTCGTTTACGCCGGCGGAGATTACTGCATCGATTCAGAAGCATATTCCGGATTTCAAGGTCGATTATGCCCCGGATTTCCGTCAGGCGATCGCCGATTCCTGGCCGGGATCTATCGACGACAGCATTGCCCGTGAGCATTGGGGCTGGAAACCGGAATATGATCTGGATGCTATGACAGCGGATATGCTGATGCATCTGAAAGAAGCCCGACAGACAGTTTAACAAGATCCTTTTCCACAGAGAAAAAAGCAGCGGAAGAATATCTTCTGACTGCCCAATTTCTCATTCACTATAGCCTTAGCAACCTGCTTCTTTGAAGCTTTGCAGCTTGAATCAGGTGATGCCCAACTCCTCTGTCCCTCTGTCCCTCTGTCTCTCTGTCTCTCTGTCCCTCTGTCCCTTATCTAACATTCCTGCGTTCACAAAATCGTTTTTTAAACGCCGGATTATCCCTGTAACCCAAAAAATACCCTCAATTTTGCATTTCTTAAATTCTATGGAACACCCGCTCTATCTCACGAATTCGCTTTCTCGGCAGAAAGAACAATTCGTACCGCTCAATCCACCCCTCGTGGGCCTTTACGTTTGCGGCCCGACTGTTTATGGTGAGGCGCACTTAGGACATGCCCGTCCCTATATCACCTTTGATGTATTGAACCGCTATATGACCCATCTTGGCTACAAGGTGCGCTACGTACGTAATATTACCGATGTTGGCCATCTTGAGAATGATGCCGACGAAGGCGAAGATAAAATTGCCAAAAAAGCGAGGCTGGAGCAATTGGAGCCGATGGAAATTGTGGAATTATACACCAACAGTTTTCACGATTCAATGCGTGCGTTAAATAATATTCCTCCGGGAATTGAGCCGCGCGCATCCGGACATATCATTGAACAAATTGCGATGATTGAAAAAATCATTGCTAACGGCTTTGCCTATGAGTCGAATGGTTCGGTATATTTTGATGTGATTAATTATGCAAAAACAAATGATTATGGCAAATTAAGTGGCCGCGTGCTGGAAGATTTAATAGCCGGAGCCGGCAATGAACGACGTGAACTGGAAGGTCAGGAAGAGAAACGTAATTCTGCTGATTTCGCATTATGGAAAAAAGCTTCACCGATGCACATCATGCGGTGGCCATCTCCATGGAGTAATGGTTTTCCTGGGTGGCATATTGAATGTTCTGCAATGAGTGGGAAGTATCTTGGTGAAACTTTCGACATCCATGGGGGTGGCATGGATTTGTTATTCCCACACCACGAAAGTGAAATTGCTCAGTCGAAGGCTTCGTGCAACAAAGCTCCGGTGAAATACTGGCTGCATAATAATATGATCACCATCAACGGACAAAAGATGGGCAAATCGCTTGGCAATTTCATCACGTTACGTGAGTTCTTCAGCGGTGAACATAAGTTGCTGGAGCAGTCTTATAGTCCGATGGCTATCCGTTTTTTCATTCTGCAGGCACATTATCGCAGCACACTTGATTTCAGTAATGAAGGATTAAAGGCGGCCGAGAAAGGTTTTCAGAGAATGATGGCCGCTGTAGCCTTATTGCCCAAACTCAAAGTATCGGAGACTTCTACAGTCAATATCGCTGATCTGAAGTCAGCATTGTATGCCGCGATGAATGATGATATGAATACGGCAATCACGCTTGCTTCTTTGTTTGAGGCGGTTCGCATCATCAATAGCGTGTATGCAGGTTCTGAAAAAATTACATCTGCCGATCTCGCTGCTCTTTCCGAACTGGTAAACAGTTTTGTTTATGAAATTCTCGGATTTAAAGAGGAAGATAAAGGGGATAACAATGATCTCGATGGCGTGATGCAATTGCTGATCGGAATTCGTAGCGAGGCCAAAATGAAAAAGGATTTTGCTACTTCAGATAAAATCCGCGATGAACTGATCCGGTTGAATATACAGTTGAAAGATGAAAAAGATGGGACAACCTGGACGAAAGCATAATCTATTGCTTGCCGCAGTAATTATCTTACTGTCCGCCTGCAATAGTTCTACTCAAAAAACGGACGAACCCGTTAAACCTTCCGAAGTGAAGAACGTCATAGTTCCTCAGTTCAATGCTGATTCAGCCTATGCTTATGTGGCCAGGCAGGTAGCTTTCGGACCGCGCGTACCGAATATGAAGTCGCATGTTGAATGTGGTGATTGGCTGATTGATGAGTTGAAAAAATATTGTGATACGGTATATGTTCAGGCATTTCAGGTGCGATCATTTGATGGAAAGATGCTGAACGGCAGAAATATAATTGGTGCTTTCCAGCCGGATGCCGGTAACCGTATTATGCTGGCTGCACACTGGGATACCCGTCCTTTTGCTGATCAGGATACAGAGCGGAAGAATGAGCCTATTGACGGTGCAAACGATGGCGCAAGTGGAGTCGGTGTTTTGCTCGAAGTAGCCCGACAGTTGCATACAGCCGGAAGTAAAATGGCGGTCGACATCATCCTTTTTGATGTGGAGGATTATGGTCAGCCGGATGACAGTAAGCTACCGCAGATGCAGGATAGCTATTGTTTAGGTTCACAATACTGGTCAAAAAACCTGCATGTACCTAATTATTTTGCGCGCTTTGGAATATTACTCGACATGGTAGGAGCTGAACGCAGCACGTTTACACAGGAAGGAACCTCCATTCGTTATGCACCGGAGATTGTTAACCTTGTCTGGAATACTGCATCCAGTGTGGGCTTCTCTGATTATTTTGTACCTGAAAAAACCAAAGCAATTGTAGATGACCATTTTTATGTTAACGAACTTACACACATTAAATGTGTAGATATAATCCATTACGATTACAATACCCCTTCGAACTTCTGGAAACATTGGCATACGCATGGTGATTCGATGGACAAGATCGATCGCAACACGTTACGTGCAACCGGTCAGACTGTATTAGAAGTGTTATACCGCCAAAATTCCTGAGTTGATGATGTATCGATTGCTGGTTGCCTTGATGTTGATTAGTGCTGGAGCGTTCAGCCAGTCGGGTCGCCCTGATTTTAAGAACATGACACCAGCGCAGCGTGACAGCATGATGAAGAAAGCACCTGCAATCGGAAAAGTAATCGGTGTATTGCGTGATTCGGTGAGCCGTGCTCCGCTTGAATTTGCATCGGTAGCTTTAATCCGGCTGCGCGACACCTCGGCTGTAGGAGGAAGTCTTACCGACAGCAAAGGACATTTTAATATTTCAGAAATTCAGCCGGGTAAGTATAAGCTGCGCATTAGTTGTATCGGATACCGGACCTTTGATACAGCCCCTTTCATGATTACCATGCAGGAGACGGTTAAGGATTTTGGTTTTCTCAACATGCCTCCCAACATGCGCACGCTAAAAGAGGTAGACGTTGTGGAGGAGAAGCAAGAATATACAAATACCCTCGACCGTAAAGTCTTTAATGTAGACAAGAATTTGATCAGTACCGGTGGTTCGGTGAGTGATGTCCTGCAAAATGTACCTTCCGTGAATGTGGATATTGACGGAAATGTAAGTCTGAGGGGAAGTGAAAACGTTACAATTCTGATTGATGGCAAACCTTCTGGTCTGACCAATGAAAACAGAGCTAATATCCTACGTCAGCTGCCGGCCAGCAGTATTGATCAGGTGGAAGTAATTACGAATCCGGGTGCCCGTTATGATGCCGAAGGGATGTCGGGTATCATCAATATTAAAACTAAAAAGGACAAGCGGAAAGGCTTTAACGGCACTGCTTCGGTTGCGGCAGGGACAAGAGATAAATATAATGCCTCGCTTAATCTGAATCAGCGTTCCCGTTTGTTTAATTTTTACGGCAATTACGGATACCGCAGGGATGATCGTTTTAGCGAAGGAACAAGTTACCGCACCAATTTTTATGATACGACTTATATCAATAGTATTAGTGATGGTCTCTCCCGGAACATTTCGCATACGTTAAAGGCGGGGGTCGACTGGAGTATAAACGATTACAATGTGCTGGGAGTAAACGGAGGATTTAATTTGCGTGATGAGAGTCGTAATGATAATGCTACTACGGAGATTTTAGATCCTTACAAAGAGTTGCAAAGTGGTTTTACCCGGTATACGCAATCACCGGAAGACGGATCAACCATTGATGCGGCCATGGATTATAAAAAAACATTTCCGGGAACAAAGCGAGAGTTATCGGGAAACCTGAATCTTGCCAAAACAAAGCGAAGTACTACCGATCTATTTTACACCTATCCCTATGATGGATCAGTAGTGAGCGATCAGCGTCAATTGAATGAAAGGGATAATTTTAATTACGGCGGGCAGCTCGATTACATTCATCCTACTTCAAAGGTTCGGTATGAAGGTGGATTAAAACTTACCGTAAGGGATAATAATACAATGCAACAGCTGGATCGTTATGATGCGGATAAGGCTTTGTGGATTACCGATCCGCTTACGATCGATGAATTTGATTACCGTGATGAAGTATATGCAGGATATATTCAGGCCGGAGGTAAAATTGGTAAAATTGAAACGCAGGCCGGTTTGCGAACGGAATATACACGGATGATTGGTTCATCTTCGGATACTGCATTTGATCGTGATTTTATTGACCCTTTTCCAAGTCTTACCTTTAAGTATAACATCAAAAAAGATCAGGATATTCAGATTGGCTATAGTAGAAGAATTACGCGTCCTGATGGCCGTCAGCTTAATCCATTCACGAGTTTTTCAGATAGTTTAAATCTGCAGAGAGGAAATCCGGGCATTAGCCCGGAGTATATTCAAAGTATTGAACTGGGCTATCAGCTAAAGGTGAAGGATCAGAATTTTGCCGTTACGCTTTATCACCGTTATATTGATAATTATATTCAGCGCTATCGCACCATTGATGAATCAAACGGCGTATCGCTGACAACCTTCGTTAATTTTGATAATGCTCAGAATACGGGCTTGGAGGTGATCATGCGTAATCAGTTGGCAAAGGGCATCACCCTGAACACCACTTTTAACGGGTATAATAATAAAGTGGATGGTAGTAATATTGAAGAGGGTCTGACGAGCGAAGCGTTTACCTGGGATATCCGGGTATCGCTGAATACGAAAGTTTTGAAAAGTACATCGGTGCAGTTAACTGGTAATTACATGGCGCCAAGGGTTGGACCACAGGGTACTTTTGTAGGAATGCAGGGCATTGATATTGGAATACGTCAGGAATTCAAAGGTGGTAAATGGAGTCTGAACCTGGCCATCAGCGATATTTTTGACAATCGTCGTTTTGAAATTGAAAACGACACCGATCAGTTCTCGCTGGATTCGATCCGGAAGAGAGAGTCGCGTGTAGCAACGCTTACCCTGAGTTATGCGTTTGGCTCGACCGATGGCAATCCGTTTCAGCGTAAGCGTCAGAACCGTCAGGACCAGCAATCGCCGGATATGATGGATTTTTAAGGAGATGTCAGCTGATTTTCTGACCACGTACTGTACAAATTGGATACTTTTGGCGTTGAAGCACTATGTCATCCTGGTTTAAAGTTCGCCCTATCCACCGCAACTATGTGCGGGCTCTATGGATTATTCTTTTAGGTCCTGTACTGGCCGTCTTTCTGCTTGTTGGATTAACGGCGGCCGGACTTTTCGGTGAGCTGCCTTCTTTCGAGGAACTGGAAAATCCGAATAGCAGTCTGGCTAGTGAGATTTACAGTGCCGACATGAAAGTGCTGGGGAAATATTACATCCAGAACAGGAGTAATGTTCATTACGGAGATTTATCGCCCAACCTCATTAATGCACTCAAGGCTACAGAAGATATCCGTTTTGAGAGTCATGCCGGGGTGGATATTCGCGGATTAATGCGCGTGCTGGTAAAAACAATTATACTTAATCAGGATGCGGGTGGTGGAAGTACTATAACGCAGCAGCTCGCAAAGAATCTTTTTCCGCGTGAAAGTGGCAATAAGTTTAAAGTTGCGTTTCGCAAGCTTAAGGAATGGATTATTGCGGTAAGGCTTGAACGTAATTATACCAAGAGTGAGATACTGGCCATGTATCTGAACACGGTTGATTTCGGCAGTAATGCATATGGGATAAAATCTGCCTGCAGTACTTTCTTTAAGAAGGAGCCTAAGGACGTAAATCTTCAGGAAGCATCGTTGCTGATTGGTTTGTTAAAGGGGCCTTCATTGTACAGTCCGGTTCGTAATCCAAAAAATGCTAAGCAGCGGCGGAACGTGGTGATCGGTCAGTTAGAGCGTTACAGTTTTATTACGGAAGCGCAGGCGGATTCACTTATGAAACTTCCCATCATTCTAAAGTATGAACAGGAAGGTCATACGGAAGGACTTGCTACTTATTTCAGAGAAGAATTGCGTCAGGAACTGTTGAAATGGTGCCGTACCCATACTAAGGCGGATGGTACTCCTTATAATTTGTATCGTGACGGAATAAAGATTTATACAACGATTGATACGCGCATGCAGCGTTATGCAGAAGAAGCAGTGAAAGAACATCTGTCGGAATTGCAGAAAACATTTTATGATCACTGGAAAGGACGTAAAGCCTGGGAAGATCAGCCGCAGATCATTGCTGATGCAGTAAAAAAATCGGAGCGTTACATTGCCTTACAAAAGGAGGGGAAAAGCGAAAAGGAGATCAATAAAATTTTCGATAAGAAAGTTCCAATGACCGTATTTACCTGGAAGGGGGAACGCGATACCGTTATGAGTCCGCTGGATTCGGTGAAGTACTATAAGATGTTTCTGCAAACCGGTTTTATGTCGATGGAGCCGCAAACAGGTTACGTTCGTGCGTGGGTGGGCGGCAATAACTACCGGTATTTTCAGTATGATCACGTGAAAGAAGGAAAGCGGCAGGTTGGATCTACCTTCAAGCCATTTCTGTATACACTGGCCATGCAGGAGGGGTATTCTCCCTGTTATGAAATTCCGAATGAGCCGGTAACAATTATTGATGGTAACGGGGAGCCTTGGACACCCAGTAATTCGGACGGAAAGTATGGCGGAATGTTATCATTAAAAGAAGCGCTGGCAAACTCCGTAAATTGTATTTCGGCATATCTTATGAAGCAGTTCGGACCCGAAGCGATGATTCAGGTGGCACGTAAAATGGGAATACAAAGTCCGTTGGAAGCGGTTCCTTCGCTTGCATTGGGTACAGCAGATGTTAGTGTGTATGAAATGACAGGCGCTTACAGTACGTTTGCCAATCAGGGTGTTTGGAGTGAGCCGCAGTATATACTTCGTATTGAAGATAAAAACGGGGTGGTGTTGCAGGATTTTGTTTCGCGCAAAGTAGAGGCGATAAGTGAGGAAACGGCTTATCTGATGCTGAACCTGATGCAGGGTGTTACGCAGTTTGGTACGGGTGCGCGTTTACGGGGAAGTAAGTATGGATTTACTAATCCGATAGCCGGAAAGACTGGAACAACTCAAAATAACAGTGACGGCTGGTTTGTGGGGATCACTCCTGAACTCGCGAGTGGCTGCTGGGTTGGTTGTGAAGACCGTGCCATTCATTTCAGAACCACACAGCTAGGTCAGGGTGCAAATACAGCGCTTCCGATCTGGGGACTTTACATGAAAAAAGTTTTTGCAGACCCTACTCTGAATTACAGTAAAGATGGCTTTGAAAAGCCTGAGAAGCCACTGGGTGTTGAATTGGATTGCAGTAAATACCAGAATCCCGGTCAGCAGCAGAACAGCGGGAACGATTTTGGAATCTGAGCCAAAAGCGTTCAAGGTTCAAGTTTCAGTGTTCAAGGGAATCTACTCTCATTGATATCGGGAGTTCATGGAGTTCAAAGACGAAAGTCAGCAACCGTCAATTTACCACAGAGTAACACAATGGTTGCGCAGAGGAAGCGCAGAGGAAAAGCTATATCTGATATCTGATTTCTTCCTGACCACTGGTTTCTTATAATTAGCAAAGCGGGTAAATGCTTCCCGGTCCCTGTAGTTCGACAGGCTCACTAACCAAGCGTGAAACGGTCGGAGGGCTGATCCCTGATTTCTGATCTCTGATTTCTTCATAGTCCCTGGTCTCTGGTCTCTGGTCCCTCTTTTCTTTATTTTTAGGGCATAATTTGCAGCTATGAACAAAGTAGTGAGTGATGCCGCGGAGGCAATACGTGATATTGAGAATGGGGCAGTATTGATGCTGGGTGGTTTTGGCTTATGTGGTATTCCCGAAAACTGTATCAATGCTCTGGTGAAAAAAGGCGTAAACAACCTCACGTGTATTTCCAACAATGCTGGCGTGGATGATTTTGGGATTGGATTGATGCTCAAGACACGGCAGGTGAAGAAAATGATCTCCTCTTATGTTGGTGAGAACGCAGAGTTTGAGCGTCAGTTGCTTAGTGGTGAACTCGAAGTAGAGTTGGTACCACAGGGAACGCTTGCCACGCGTTGTATGGCAGCAGCGTATGGTATGCCGGCCGTATGGTTAAAAGCGGGTGTAGGAACTGAAGTAGCGGAGGGTAAAGAAGTTCGCAACTTTAATGGAACAGATTATCTGCTCGAGTATGCCTTTGAATGTGACTTCTCCATTGTGAAAGCCTGGAAGGGTGATCGTCACGGCAATTTGGTGTTTCGCAAAACCACACGCAATTTCAATATGCCAATGGCGATGGCCGGAAAAATTACCATTGCGGAAGTGGAGCATCTGGTGGAGCCGGGAGAAATTGACCCGGACCATGTGCATGTTCCCGGAATTTATGTTCACCGTATCTTCCAGGGAAGTAACTATGAAAAACGAATCGAGCAAAGAACAACGCGCAAGCGGTAATCTTAATCGTTTGTAAATGTTTAGAAGCGAATTATCGATATCATCTGCATTAATTTCGCATTCGTAAATTGGCTTTGATTTGACAATTTGACGATTTGATAATTTGACGATTAACACCAGATAAAATGAGAACTGATAGACCGGATAATATAATAGTCAATTTAACATTTGATTTTTCTTTGGGGATAATTGAGTATTATGAAAACTTATTAAGCATTAACCGGTTTAAACTTGCAGATCAAATATTTCGTTCAGGTACAAGCATCGGTGCTAACGTAAGAGAAGCTCAGAATGCTGAAACTCCAGCGGATTTCATTCATAAGATGAAGATAGCAGCAAAGGAGAGTGATGAAACTGAATATTGGCTTGAATTATGCGATAGATCCGGTGTATACCCCAAAACTACGGAGTTGAAGAAAGATCTAAAGTCTATTACAAGAGTATTGGATAAAATCATATCCAGCTCAAAGAAAAATCACACTTTCAGATCATCGTCAAATCGTCAAATTATCAAATCGTCAAATCAGATAACTTGACATTTCATTAATCATAGAAAAAACACATTGAAATGCTGGATAAAGTTGGAATAGCAAAAAGGATCGCACAGGAAGTAAAAGATGGTTATTATGTCAACCTTGGAATTGGTATTCCTACTCTGGTTGCGAATTATATACCCAAAGGGATCAACGTAACACTTCAATCCGAGAATGGGATGCTGGGTATGGGCCCCTTTCCTTTTGAGGGGGATGAGGATCCGGATTTGATCAATGCAGGTAAACAAACTATCACGGAAGTTCCGGGTACTGCTTATTTTGATTCGGCCACCAGCTTCGGGATGATCCGTGCCGGGAAAGTTGACCTTACAATTTTGGGGGCCATGGAGGTGAGTGAGAATGGCGATATCGCCAACTGGAAAATTCCGGGGAAGATGGTGAAAGGTATGGGTGGAGCAATGGATCTGGTTGCTGCGGCAAAGAATATCATTGTAGCTATGCAGCATGTGAACAAAGCCGGCGAATCCAAGCTGCTTCCTGTCTGCTCGCTTCCGTTAACCGGTGTGCGTTGCGTGAAGAAAATTGTTACAGAGCTGGCCGTTCTTGAGGTAATTCCCGGCCACGGTTTTAAGTTGCTTGAGCGCGCACCTGGTGTAACGGCGGAGGATATCCAAAAAGCTACAGCCGGCAAACTGATTATTGAAGGCGACATTCCTGAAATGCAAATCGACTGAAAACTATGAATCCTGCCTTATCTGTCATTATTCCGATTTATAACGAAGAGCAGAACATCCCTGTTTTATATTCAAGGATGAAGCAGGTGTTGGATTCATTGGGTCTAACCTATGAATTGTTATTTATTAATGACGGCAGTCGTGATCAGTCGATGCTCCTGATTCGTGAGCTTGCTGCAAAAGATGAGTCAGTTCATTTTATAAATTTCAGCAGGAATTTTGGTCACCAGATAGCCGTTACTGCCGGACTGGATAGTTGCAAAGGCGATCAGGTAGTGATTATAGATGCCGATCTGCAGGACCCTCCTGAACTTATTGCCGAGATGCGTGCGAAAATGTCGGAGGGCTATGAAGTAGTATACGCAAGAAGGAACAAGCGTTCGGGAGAGAGTTTTATGAAACGCTGGACGGCAAAAATGTTTTATCGGATCTTAGCTAAGATCACCTCCATTGATATTCCGCTCGATACCGGTGATTTCCGGATTATGGACCGCAAGATTGTGGATGTGCTGAAAAATATGCCGGAGCAGCAAAAGTTTTTGCGCGGGCAAATTTCCTGGGCCGGATTTCGCCAGACTTTTATCACCTATGATCGTGATCAGCGGAATGCCGGTGAGACAGGATATACGTATAAGAAAATGATACGTCTGGCGCTGGACGGAATTACTGGATTCAGCAACTGGCCATTGAAAGTGGCAACCATTTCCGGGTTTGTGGTTTCCGGGATTACTTTCCTGATTGCACTCTATGCGTTGTATGCACGTTTCGTCAGTAAGGATTATGTACCCGGCTGGACATCCCTCATCCTTGCTGTATTATTCATCGGCGGAGTACAGCTGATTACCATCGGAATTATTGGAGAATATATCAGCAGGCTGAGCGCGAACGTGCGAAACCGGCCGCTTTATATTATTAATGATTCGAACTTATAGCAGCAATTCCGCCTATTGCATGAATTAACATTGCTATTTTACGGTGCTTATGTATATACACGACAATCGCAGCTTACGACAAATTGTAAAGATCACATTCGTTATACTGTTATTGTTGGCAGTTTACTTCCGTTGGGTAAATCATGGTTGGGAAAATATTGTACAGAGTGATGGTCGTGGGTATTATGCTTATCTGCCTTCCATACTAACTCACCAGGACCTCAGCTTCGGTCATTATTTAGATTCTACCCAGTTTAAGGAGGAGTATAAAAACAATTTTCTTTATATTATCGATGGTCGTTATGTAATCAAGTACCCAGCGGGTGTAGCTGTGATGTTAACACCTTTTTATCTTGTAGCGGATTTGATTACACGTGCAGCGGGATTCGAACCAAGCGGCTATTCCTTTTTCTATATGGTGTTCGTTAGCCTTGGCGCCATTAC
>Ga0315906_10007642_pt1 | contig 13121 bp, 11 predicted proteins | sample LakEriMetagenome_4_FD_203526 | JGI IMG/M metagenome (GOLD analysis project Ga0315906, IMG submission 203526) | Freshwater fungal communities from buoy surface, Lake Erie, Ohio, United States - Buoy 2 MA122 | ecosystem: Environmental > Aquatic > Freshwater > Lake > Lake biofilm | place: USA...
GGCATGCTGACCGACAAGGTGAGTGCCTTGCTCAAATCGCTGCCCCAGAAAGTGCGCAGGCATCTGCTGCCGCTCGACGCCTGGGCCGAAAGTTTCGTGGCGCGGCAGGATCAGACCGAGCCGAACGGGCCGTTGCTCGCTGCGCTCATCCAGTCGCTGCGTGAGCATGCCGGTCAACGGGTGACCGAAAGCGATTTTCGACTGGAGACGCTGCCAGCCCATCTGCTCATGCATTTCAGGGTGGTGGATGCGCATGGCCGTTTTCTGGCGGCCTCGCGCAACCTGGCCCAGCTGCGTGCGCAACTCGGTGCGAGTGCACAGGGCAGTTTCCAGGCGGCACTGCGCCAGGCGGGGGTGCAGGCCGCTGCACCACCGCGTCCTGATCGCCCGCTGCCCCCTGATCTTTCTGAGGTGAGCGCGCAGGCTGAGGCACCGCAGTCCACGCATGCCGCCACGATTCGCCGCTCCGGCGAACGATTCACCGCCTGGACCTTCGAGCCCTTGCCTGACTTGCTCGAGTTGCAGGGCATGGGCGCCCGCGGCGACGAAACGCTGGTGGGTTATCCGGCGCTGGTCGACCGGGGGGATGCGGCCGAGTTGCAGGTCTTCGATGAGCCCGATGTGGCCGCGCGGGAACATCGCGCAGGATTGCGCCGACTGTTCGCTTTGGCCTTGCGCGAGCCTTTGCGGTTTTTTGAACGCAACATCCCGGATGCTCAGCGGCTGTCGATGGCGTATGCGGCGTTTGGCAGCACCGATGATCTGAAGCGCGATCTGGTGGCGGCCCTCCTGGATCGCACCTGCCTGGCGCAGCCATGGCCTGCCGACCGTGAGGCGTTCGACGCACGCACGGCCGATGCACGCGCGAAAGTCACCCTGGTTGGCAACGAAGTGGCCCGCACCCTGTCGGGCATCCTCGTCGAACATGCAGGCCTGGTTCGCAAGCTGGCTGCGTCCAAGTCGTTTGCACAGGCTCATGCCGACATGACCCAGCAGCTTGCGGCGCTCCTGCCGCCGCGCTTTGTCGTTGAAACCGACGCCGCGCGTCTGGGCCATCTGCAGCGGTATCTGAAGGCTTGCGCTGCAAGGCTTGACAAGCTGCGCGCCGACCCGGCGCGCGATGCCCAGCGCATGGCCGAGCTCATGCCCCTGCTGGCGCATTTCAATCGTGCGCGTTCCGCGCTCAAGGGGCGGTACGATCCGAGGTTGGAAGAATTTCGATGGTTGCTCGAAGAGCTGCGCGTGTCGCTCTTTGCGCAGGAGCTGCGCACCCCGATCCCTGTCTCGGTCAAGCGTCTTCAGAAAGTATGGGAGTCCATTCAATGAAGCACACCTTCGCAGCGAAGCTGCCTGTTGCCTTGCGCCATCGGCCTGAACGCCGCGCTGTGAGCGCCGCCATGCTGGGTGTTCCCGGAGCCATGGCCCTGGCGGGCTGGCCGGCTGCGTCGGCCCGAGCCGATGCGCCCAGTGTCATCGTGCTCAATTCAGGCGACGCCTCGCTTTCATTGATCGATCAGACCACCTTCAAGGAAACCGGGCGGCTTGCGGTGGGCAAGGAGCCCCATCACCTGTACCTCACGCCTGATGCCCGCACGCTCATCGTGGCCAACGCGGTCAGCAACGATCTGCATCTCGTCGATCCGCAAACCGGCCGCATCAACGGCCGGGTGCGCAATATCGATGATCCGTATCAGCTCGCGTTTTCGCCGGACCAGAAGTGGTTTGTCACTGCCGCGCTGCGCCTGGACCGGGTGGATCTCTATACGTGGGACGGCAAGGACAAGCGGCGGGTCAAGCAGATCGATCTGCCCAAGGCGCCCAGCCACGTCTGGTTCACTTCAGACAGCCGATGGGTCTTTGTCACGCTGCAGGACACCAATGAAGTGGCTGCGATCGACATGCAAAGCCAGACCGTGGCATGGAAGCACAGCGTGGGGCCGCAGCCGGCCGGAATCATTCTGTCGCCTGATGGCAAGCATCTGTTCGTGGGCGTCATGGGGGCCGACTATGTCGAGGTGATCGACTGGAAGGCGCGGCGCACCGTGGCGAAAATCCGCACGGGCAAGGGCGCCCACAATTTCCGTGGTCTGGGCGATCAGCGTCGTCTGCTGGTGAGCAACCGCCTTGAAAACACCATTTCCATCGTCGATATGGCTGATCTCAAAGTCACTGGCGAATTCAAGGTGCCGGGTGGCCCCGACTGCATGGAAATCACTGCCGACGGCAAGCAGTTGTGGGTGACCTCGCGCTTTGCCGGCAAGGTGTCGGTCGTTGACATGGATAGCCGCAAAGTTGTGCAGTCGATCAAGGTGGGTCGGTCGCCCCACGGTATCTACCTGCACAACCGGGCGCCGTTGCTGTGAGACCGGCGGCGCCAGGTGTCGGGTGCAGCGCAGCCGCGGTGATGCTGCTGCTCGGCCAACTGCTCGTAACGATGCCTGCGTTGGCCGCGCAGCCGCTCGTGTCACTTGCGCAAGCGACTGTTGCACAGGGGGCAGCGCGTCCGTCAGGTGGGGCGGGCGCGGCCTGTTCTGCGGGCACGGTGTATCTCACACTCGATACCGGCAGCATGCGACATGCCGAGCTGATCGCGCAGATCCTGCGCCGCCACGATGTGAAAGCCACCTTCTTTCTGGCCAATGAAAAGACGCCCGAGGGCGATTTTTCGCTGGATGACCGATGGCGTGGCTATTGGCGAGACCGGGTCTCCGAAGGCCACGCGTTTGGCAGCCACACCTACGATCATGTCTACTTTCGCAGTGCCAGTGCAGATGGGCGAATGAGCGTGCGCCCGCAGTTCGGCGAGCAGGCGGGCCGAACGCTCCAGTGGGATGCTCAGGCTGTGTGCGGTGAGATCGACCGGGTTCAGCAGCGATTCAAGGCGCTCACCGGGGCCGAGCTTGATCGTTATTGGCGCGCGCCAGGGGGCAAGGCGCCGACGCCGGTGCTGTCGGCTGCGAAGGCCTGCGGTTGGGCACATGTCTACTGGGCACAGGCCGGTTTTCTGGGCGATGAGCTCCCCTCCGAGACCTACCCCAATGACAAGCTGCTGCGCCAGTCGCTGGCTTCGATTCGGGGCGGCGACATCCTGATGGCGCATCTGGGCATCTGGTCGCGCCAGGACCCGTACGCCCCCATGCTTGACCCGCTGATTGCAGGGCTCAAAGCACGCGGGATGTGCTTTGCCACCTTGCGCGAGCATCCTGACTACCGGCGATGAATCCACTGGACCTGCTCAGTGATGGGGTGCGGGCTGCACAGCAGTTTCTGTTTGAAACGCTGGTGCTGCCGACCCTGTATTACATCGGAAAGATGGGTCTGGCCGAGCCGATGTTCGAGTTCACCGAGTGGGTAGTGCTCGGGATCATTGAAGTTGCGGTCCTGGCTGTCGTGCTGGGGGCCATGGAACGGCGTTGGCCGGCTGAGGCGGTCATCGATCGTGCGGCGGTGCGCACCGACATCCTCTACACCCTGCTGCATCGATTAGGCGGATTTGCGCTGCTGGTGTTCGCACTGGCCAGACCGGTGCTCGATGCACTGGAGTCGCAGTTGCGCTGGTGGGGCCTGTCCCGGGTCAATATCGATCAGGCCTGGCCGGGCGTGACCGATACGCCGCTGGTGAGTTTCCTGCTGTACCTCGTGGTCCTGGATTTCGTCGATTACTGGTTGCATCGCGGGCAGCATCGCATCGAAGCATGGTGGTCTTTGCATGCAGTGCATCACAGTCAGCGCCAGATGACGTTCTGGAGCGATCAGCGCAACCATCTGCTCGATGACCTGTTACGCGATGTCGTCATGGCGCTGGTGGCGCTCATGATCGGCGTGGCGCCCGGGCAATTCGTCATGCTGATCATCGCTTCACGGGTGTTGCAGAGCCTGCAGCATGCCAATGTGCGGCTGCGCTGGCCCGGCGTGTTCGAGCGGTTCCTGGTCAGTCCGAGCTTTCATCGATTGCATCACGCGATGCGCATCGGGCACGAAGGGCCGGCGCGGGGTGTGAATTTCGCAGTGCTCTTTCCGGTCTGGGATGTACTGTTTCGTACAGCCGATTGGCGCGTGGGCTTCGTGCCCACCGGCATCCAGGACCAGCTCGATGGGCGCGACTATGGTCGCGGTTTCTGGGCACAGCAATGGCGGGCCTGTGCCCGCTGGTTCGGGCGGGCCTGACCCGCTCAGGAGACAGACATGAGTCAGGCGTCCGAACGGTTCGGGCTGATCATCGTGGGTGATGAAATCCTGTCGGGCAAGCGCCAGGACAAGCATCTGAGCAAGGTGATCGCACTGTTGGGGGATCGTGGACTGGCGCTGTCCTGGGCCCGCTACGTCGGTGACGATCGTCAGCATCTGACCGACACCCTGCGCGACACGTTCGCAGGCACCGATGTCGTATTCAGTTGCGGAGGCATTGGCGCCACGCCGGATGACCACACGCGTCAGTCAGCGGCTGCGGCACTCGGGGTGGCGTTGACACTGCATCCGCAGGCGGGCGAGCTGATCACACAACGAACGATCGAGATGGCTCAAGAGGGCAAAGCAAACGCCGACATGCGCCTTCCTGAAAATCAGCAGCGCCTGAAGATGGGTGAGTTTCCGGCGGGCGCGCACATCATCCCGAATCCCTACAACCGGATTCCGGGGTTCAATGTCGCGCGGCACTGGTTTGTGCCGGGCTTTCCTGTCATGGCGTGGCCCATGATCGAGTGGGTCCTGGACACCCACTACGCCGAACAGTTTCATCGCCAGCCCGTGGCAGATCGCTCGATGCTGGTTTACGAACTGGCTGAATCCACCCTCACGCCCCTCATGGAAGCGGTGGAGCGCGAATGTGCGCAGGTCAAGGTCTACAGCCTGCCTTCAGTGGGAGAGGGCGGGCAGCGTCGGCATATTGAATTGGGCGTCAAGGGCCCGCCCGATCTTCTGGAGGCGGCGTTCACGCGCCTGCGCGAGGGCGTTCTGGCGCTTGGCGGTTCGTTGCAGGCCTGAGCGGCGACTCGCCTGCAGGCCTGCTGACGGCGAAAAAAAAGCCCCGCGCAGCGCTGGCTGCACGAGGCTCTGATGAACGCAGGCCTTTGGTCAGGCTGCGCGCTTGCCGTTGGCGGCCGCTTTGGAAACAGACTTTCCAGCGGCGGTCATGTTGGCTTCAGCCATCTCAACGACCTGACGCGAGGCGCGATTGAACTGGTCGAATGCGGTGCTGGCCGATGAAACGGCCTGCTTCACGAAGCTGACCATGCCTTCGGTGCCGGCCGGTGCATTGCGCGCCATGGAGTCGATGACCGTGTGCAGCTGGCGGTTGCTGTCAGCCATCTGCTGGTCGACGACCTTCACGAATTCGGCGCTGGTTTCGCTTGCGATGTCATACACATGCTTGGCATAGGCCGTGAGCTTTTCGCCCACCGGCTGCACCGCATTGACGCTGAGGTCCGTCACGGCTTTCACGTCTTTGGCTTCCAGCAGAGCTTTGACTTTCTCGGCGGCTTCGTCGACGGTTGAGCGGGCAGCGGCGATATTGAGCTGGGCCAGACGCTCCATGCCTTCAAAAGACGAAGCGGTGAGTGCTTGCAGGGAAGCCAGGTTGGCTTTGTGCAGTGCGAGAAGCTGGTCAGGGGTCGCGAACATAAGGAACCTCCGTTAAAAGTGCGGGCGCATCGGTATTGGTGCAACGCAACAAACCGGAGTATAGAGGCCGCTTCGGCGCAGTCAAGCGAAATTTGTTGCGACGCAACAAGATTGGGGTCAGGCGCTGAGTCGCACGGGGTTGATGCGCACTGCCTGGGAGGTGGTGCTCCCGTGTGGCGCCACTTGAAGTGGAGACTCGACATCCGCCTGCAAGTCATTCATTGCGCTCTATTTTTTCGCACCAGCGCAGTGCCGTTTGGTACACTGCCCCCAGATTGCAACGGAGCGAGCGGATGATCCGAGCTGTGCTGAAGAGTGGCTTTTACGGCATGTCCGCCGGTCGGGTGTCGTCGCTGGGCTGGATTCTGTGCGCTGCAGTGTGCATGGCGTCGGCCCCGAGCTTCGCTGCGGGCAAGGCCGAGGGGCGGTCTGCTGCACCGCCTGCCTCCTCCAAGAACGTGGTCAAGGTGAGCGGCAAGTCGCAGGCGCGTACCGTGGGTGCGGGCGCCACGCCTGCAGCCGCCCCCGGTGCGCGCAAGCGTGAGGGCAGCACGGTCGATCGGCGCGTGAACGATCAGCGTCCGATGGACAAGCGCGCTGCTGCGACGGCGTCGCGGGTGCCGACCCAGGCCGATGCGCGTGGTCAAACACTGCGGCATGCTCAGGGCTCTGAGCGGCGCGGCAAGCACGATGCGCGATCGCTCAAGGACGATGCGCGCGCACAGAAGGCTGCCCTCTCTGGCAAGCCGGCCGCGCCTGGTGCGCGCTCAGGTGTACGCACGGCGGATGTTGGTGCGGGGCAGGGCGCACGTTGGATGAAGGCCAGCTTCGCTCCCCGTATTGTCGAACCTGCGCGCGTATCGATCGGACAGGCAATCGGGCTGCACCAGGTGGGCGATCCGCTTGAGCTGCGCTCATCGGTGGCCATGGTGCTTGATCAGCAGTCCGGTGAGACGCTCTACCAGAAAAATGCTGACGCAGTCTTGCCGATTGCATCCATCACAAAGGTCATGACTGCGATGGTGGTGCTGGACGCCGGGCTCGATCCTGCAGAGGTGATTGAGGTGAGCGAAGCCGATCGCGACACCGAGCGCTTCAGTGGGTCGCGGCTGCCCATTGGCTCGCGGCTCACCCGTTCCGAGCTCATGCACCTTGCGCTGATGTCGTCGGAAAATCGCGCAGCGCATGCGCTGGGGCGCACCTACCCTGGCGGCCTGAAAGTGTTCATCGATGCCATGAATGCGAAGGCGCGCGCCATCGGCATGGAAGACAGCCGCTTTGCGGACCCCACCGGGCTGTCCAGTGGCAACGTGTCCAACGCCCGCGACCTCGCGCGCATGGTGCGCGCAGCACACGCCTATGGCCAAATCCGGCGATTTTCGACGGCCACCGATCTGACGGTCGATCTGGGCCCGCGCCAGACCGTGTTTCGCAGCACCAACCGCCTGGTCGATACCCCGGGTTGGGAGATCGGTCTGCAAAAGACCGGCTTTATTTCCGAAGCGGGCAAGTGCCTGGTCATGCAGGCACGGGTTGATTCGCGCTCGGTAATCATCGTTTTGCTGGATGCGGCCGGTTCGCAATCCCGGTTTGCGGACGCACAGCGCCTGCGCAAGTGGTTGCTCGAACGTCCGAACGAGGTGACTCAGCCTCAGGATCCACTCCAGCGCAACGCAATGCTGGGCGAGCGCTTCTGAGGAGCGCTCGCAGCGACGCTCAGACGTCGCTGGTGTCGTATCCGATGGCCGAGGAGATCTGGGCCGCAGTGCGACACAGCAGATCGATCCAGTCGTCCTGCAGAAAATCTGATGGCGCCGAGATCGACAGGCCGGCCACCAGCTTGCCGGCATCATCGCGTATGCCCGCAGCAATGCAACGTACCCCGAGCTCGAGCTCCTCGTTGTCGCGGGCATAGCCGCGCGCACGCACCAGAGCCAGCTCGCGCTCAAGCTTGGCCGGATCGGTCAGGCTGTTCCGGGTGTGGCCGGCCAGGCCTGTGCGAGTCGCGTAGGCCCGCACATTGCGGGGATCGTCGATCGCCAGAAAGAGTTTGCCCACCGAGGTGAGGTGCAGTGGCGCACGCCCCCCTACCGCCCGCACCACCTGCATGCCGCTGCGCTCTGAGACCGCACGTTCGATATAGACGATCTCATCGCCCTGACGAATCGACAAATTGACCGGCTGGTGCGTGGTGCGGTGCAGCTCGCGCATGGGCCCCAGGGCTGCATCACGCACATTCAGGCGCGCCTTGACCAGATTGCCCAGCTCGAGCAGCCGAATTCCCAGCTGGTACGTGCCGGGCTCCGAGCGATCCACCAGCCGGGCGGTGACCAGATCGTTCAGGATTCTGTGGGCCGTGGAGGGGTGCAGGCCGGTGCGCTGCGACAGATCCTTCAGGCTGACCGCTTCGGGATGCTCCGCCAACGCATCAAGAAGTGATACCAGGCGGTCGATGACTTGAATGGCGGTGCGGGCGTTGCCGGTATCCGCTGTGGAAGCGTCGTCTCGCGGTCTGGGCATCTGAAGGTCGGGAACCGGAAATGAGGGGGTCGTGATCGTGATACGTTATATCATCCTGTGAAATTCATGTCGAGGAGCCGCGGTTGCGAGTCGCGTTGTTCATCACCTGTCTGGTCGATCTGATGCGTCCGGAAATCGCTGAATCCAGCGTGACATTGCTGGAATCGGCAGGCTGCACAGTTGAAGTGCCGATGTCCCAGACCTGCTGCGGCCAACCGGGCTTCAATTCCGGCGATACGGCCGCGGCGCGTGAACTCGCACGCAAGTTCCTGGCCGAGTTCGAGGGCTTTGAGTATGTGGTGGTGCCATCAGGTTCCTGCGGCGGCATGATCCGGCATCACTACCCCACGCTCTTTGCAGATGACCCGGATCTGCGCCGTCGCATTGATGATCTGAGCGCACGCACCTGGGAAATCACCGCGTTTTTGCATGATGTGCTCAAGCTCAAGCAATTGCCGGGTCGCTTCGATGGGGCGGTGACGTATCACGACTCCTGTAGCGGGCTACGAGAGCTGGGGGTGCAGGCACAGCCCCGCGCTCTGCTGGCGCTCAATCCGTCCATCCGCCTGACCGAAATGAAAGACGCCCGGGCGTGCTGCGGTTTTGGCGGCACCTTCTCGGTCAAGTACGGCGACATTTCCAGCGCCATCGTCGATGAGAAAATCGACCGTATCCGGGCCAGTGGTGCGCCCTGCGTGGTGTTGGGCGACCTGGGCTGCATGCTCAACATCGAAGGACGCCTGCGTCGCACGGGCGACACCACCACGCGCGTGCTGCATGTGGCGCAAGTGCTTGCAGGTGATGTGGGAGGGGCCGACTGATGCAAGTCCAGTCCATGCATTTCAAGGCGCGCAGCGGTCAGAAGCTGGCCGATGTGCGTTTGCAGCAGAACCTGAAGATTCTTTCGCAGCGCTGGACCGTGGGGCGGACCAACGCGATCGCCGAACTCGATGATTTCGAGGCGACACGCGATGCGGCCGTGGAGCGGCGCAATCGGGCTCTGGCCCATCTGGACGCCTGGTTGGAGCGCTTCGAGGCCGAGGCCACGCGCCGTGGCACGAAGGTCCTGTGGGCCGAAACGCCCGAGCAGGCCTCGCGACTGGTGGTCGAGATTGCCCGGCGTCATGGTGTTTCGAAAGTCACCAAGTCCAAGTCGATGGTCTCGGAGGAAATGGCGCTCAACCGCCACCTTGAGGCGGCTGGCATCAAGGTCGTTGAGACTGATCTGGGCGAGTACATCCTGCAGATCAATGACAACGAGCCGCCTTCGCATATCGTGGCACCGGTGGTGCATAAGTCGAAGGATGAGGTGTCCGATCTCTTTGCTCGCGTGCACCAGCGTCCGCGCCTGACTGACATCCCGCAAATGACCCGCGAGGCGCGCGAATTCTTGCGCCCCCATTTCCTGTCAGCCGACATGGGGGTGTCTGGCGGCAACTTCATCATTGCCGAGACCGGCTCGGTGGCGGTCTTCACCAACGAGGGCAATGAAGGCATGTGCACCGTGCTGCCACCCAAGGTGCATGTGGCCGTGACCGGCATCGAAAAAGTGCTGCCCACGCTGGATGACCTGGCCACGGTTGCGCGTCTGTTGCCGCGCTCTGCAACCGGCCAGTCGATTTCCAACTATTTTTCGCTGCTCACGGGGCCGCGTGCGCCCGGTGAACAGGATGGCCCGGAACACGCCTACGTGGTGCTGGTGGATGGCGGGCGCAGTGGGCTGCTGGGCGGAGAATTTCAGGACATGCTGCGCTGCATTCGCTGCGGTGCCTGCATGAATCACTGCCCGGTCTATCAGAAGATCGGCGGCCATACCTATGGCTGGGTGTATCCGGGGCCCATGGGATCGGTGCTCACGCCATCCTATGTGGGCATTGAAAACGCGCTTGATCTGCCGCAGGCAGCCACGATGTGCGGCGAGTGCCATGTGGTGTGCCCCATGAAGATCCCGCTGCCCGATCTGCTGCGCAAGCTGCGTGAAAAGCAGATGGAGCGCGGCCTTCGGCCCTGGCGCGAACGGGCCGGATTGCGGGTGTGGTCCTGGGCTGCGCGTCACCCGGCCGTGTATCGGCCTCTGACTCGGGTGGCGTCACGGGTGCTGCGCTGGATGGGTGGTGACACGCGGCGCATTCGCAGCCTGCCGCTGGGTGCAGGCTGGTCCGACTACCGCGACATGCCGACTCCGACCGGGCTCACGTTCAAGGAACGCTGGGCGCAGCGCCAGCGCTGACGCGATGATCAAGCGCGTGCGGGATCGCTGCGCCAGTCCGAGGCCCGGCCGCCTGCGTGTCCCAGCGTTGCACCTTTTGCCATGAACCCCGGTCGGCCGTGCGCCCCGCTTGCGGCGTAGTCCTGCTGCAACATGACGCGGACCTGATCCGCCCGTTGGCCATCGATCTGCACAAGCCAGTCGTGCAGCAGTTCCATTTGCGTTTCCAGTGCGATGCGATGCGTGGCGGCTGTGCGTGCATGCAACCAGTCTGAAAACGCCATGAAGCGGGCAAACGGACGATCACTGAGCAGCGCAGGCAGTGCGCGTGTAAACCGTCCGGAGTTGCCGTAGAGGTCCCAGTAGCGGGCAAAGCGTCGGATACGGATGAGGTCCTCGGCAGACAAGGCGGATGTCTCGAGGACCTCGTACGGAGCCTCGGTCGCATAGCGCATGCCGTGCTCGAGCGTGTGTCGTGCAATCGGTGCACCGCGCAGTCGCTTCAGCCCCCCGACCTGAATTTCGTGCGGGTTCAGCGCCCTCAGCCGATCAAAGCCGGCACCGAAGCTGGCGAGATCCTCGCCCGGCAGGCCGGCGATCAGGTCGACATGCAGATGCGCCTGAGTGTGTGCGCGCAACCACTGCAGATTGGCAATCGCCTGATCATTGTCCTGACGACGACTGATGCGAGCCTGCACCTGCGGATTCCAGGTCTGGATGCCGATCTCAAACTGCAGCGCCCCGGCAGGAAAACGCACGATCACTTCTTTCAGCACATCGGGCAGATGGTCGGGCACCAGTTCGAAGTGTGCAAAGACCGGGTCGTTCGGTGAGCGCTCGATGCGCTCCAGAAAAAACGCGAGGATGGCGCGGCTGGTCGCAGGCTTCAGGTTGAAGGTGCGATCGACGAACCGGAACCGGCGTGCGCCGCGTTCGTAAAGACGCGTGAGTTCGTGCAGTACGGCTGGCAGCGGAAACGGCCAGGCGGTCTTGTCGAGTGCAGACAGACAGAATTCGCATTTGAAGGGACAGCCCCGCGAGGCCTCGACATACAGATGACGATGCGCGATATCGGTGTCGGTGTAGAGCGCATAGGGCAGGGCGATGTCCGACAACTCGGGCTGACTGCCGGCGATCACCCTGTTGAGCGGGCGCGGACCTTCGAGCAGTTGTCGGGCGAGCACTGCAAAGCTGATGTCGCCTGGGCCTGTGATCACATGATCGGCCATGCCCACGATGGCCTGGCCCTCGGTCTCATGGCTCACCTCGGGGCCGCCCAGCACAATCTTCAGATGCGGCGCAGCCTGTCGCAGCAGTGGGATCAGTTCGGTGGTGCGGGCCACATTCCAGATGTAGATGCCCAGACCGAGCACGCGCGGCTGATGCGCCAGCAGGCGATCGACAACGTCCTGCAGTGGCGTGGAGAGCGTGAATTCCTCGATGCAGGCGCGGGCCTGCAGATCGCCGAGGTTGGCCATCAGATAGCGCAGCCCGAGTGCCGCATGGGTCCAGCGGGCATTCAGGGTGGCCAGGACGATATCGCTCATCGTTGGATTGTAGGCGGGTCGGTCCTGGATGTTTGTGCCAGTGCGAGGCGAATTGCCGCCTCTTGCAGACCTTGCCTCGCGGGCCGCGCCCTGCGACCATGCTGCTCTCACAGAAGAGGCTCAGATGTCCGGTAATCATCCCCATGGCAGCACGCTTTCCGAGATGGATGTGCGGGTGCGTGCGCTCGAAACACTGCTGATCGACAAGGGGTATGTCGATCCGGCCGCACTCGATGCGCTGATCGAGACCTATGAAACCCGGATTGGGCCGCACAACGGCGCGCGGGTCGTGGCCAGGGCCTGGGTCGACGCTGACTATCGCGCACGACTGAAAACCGATGCCACTGCCGCGATTGCTGAATTCGGATACAGCGGTCGGCAAGGCGAGCACATGGTGGCGCTCTTCAATGAGCCCGGCATCCATCACATGGTGGTGTGCACGCTGTGCTCGTGTTACCCGTGGCCGGTACTCGGTCTGCCGCCCACCTGGTACAAGTCGGCACCTTATCGCTCGCGTGCAGTGATTGATCCGCGTGGGGTACTGCAGGATTTCGGGCTGCAATTGCCTGCGCAGACCGAGTTGCGTGTCTTCGATTCCACGGCTGAACTGCGCTATCTGGTGGTGCCGATGAGGCCTGCAGGCACAGACGGATGGGATGAGGCGCAACTGGCCGCGCTGGTGACGCGCGACGCAATGATCGGCACGGGCGTGGCGCTCACGCCTGAAGTCGTGAACGGGAAGGTGACGCCATGAACGGGGCTCAGGATCTGGGCGGCATGCAAGGCTTCGGGCCCGTCACACGCGAGCATGACGAAGAGCATTTCCACGAGCACTGGGAGCCGCGCGCCTTTGCACTGACGCTGGCCATGGGCGCCACCGGAAGCTGGAATCTGGACCAGGGGCGATTTGCGCGGGAGTCACTGCCGCCTGCGCAGTACCTGGCCAGCACGTATTACCGCATCTGGTTCGAAGCGCTGGTCAAGCTGATGCTCGAGCGCGGACAGATCACCGAGGCTGAGCTGGCCGATGGTCAACTGCGTGAGGCGCCACGTCAGCTGGCGCGTGTGCTGCGGGCTGATGCGGTGGCACAGGTGCTTGCACACGGTTCTCCGACGCAGCGCGCGGAATCGGCTGCTGCGCGCTTTGGGATCGGTGATCTCGTGATGGCCCGCAACATGCATCCGAGCACCCACACGCGTTTGCCCCGTTATGTGCGCGGCAAGTG
>Ga0315906_10007644_pt1 | contig 13121 bp, 10 predicted proteins | sample LakEriMetagenome_4_FD_203526 | JGI IMG/M metagenome (GOLD analysis project Ga0315906, IMG submission 203526) | Freshwater fungal communities from buoy surface, Lake Erie, Ohio, United States - Buoy 2 MA122 | ecosystem: Environmental > Aquatic > Freshwater > Lake > Lake biofilm | place: USA...
CTGATTCCTGCCGGAACCGGAGTTCGTCGCTATCACGATCTTGTAGTTGCCAACAAAGAAGATCTCGAGGCGCTGAAGAGCCGCAAGATGGCGGAAGAAGAGATTGGAGACTGATTTCCCTCTCAACATATCTAATAGAAAAGGGCCGTCGGAAGATGGCCCTTTTTGCTTATTTCATGTCAGATTGAAGTGGTGGAATCCAATGCAGATATTTCTCTGTAGGTGAGACTGGAGCCTATTCGATTGATGATTCCCGCTTGCCCTTGCTATAGAGATAAACGTCTGCCGAAAGGGAATTTTTCTGTATCCGAATGGCGCTTATATCCACCTTTTCGACTAATTAGTGCGATTAATGGAGAAAAATAACAGATATGTTCATTGTCAGTGTTTTTGCTTTAGTAAAATGGACAGGTGGGCAATTCAGGATATAAATCCGGCCTATGAGTTTTCCTAAATAAAACCTTCCCATCGGGCAGGCTCAGGTGGCATTTTTATTGTACGCCAATTCATATTTACAAAAGCCATGAACGCTGATTAAATACTGAACTCCAAAGCAAGGTCCAATGCATGAGTCCGGTTAACTCAAGCGACATAAAATTTGCGTCTCCAATAACAGAGTAATCGCTTGGGATGCCAGGATTAGAACTTGAAACTATCGAATTAATTGGAGGGCAGGAGATAGTCCGAAATGACCCGGAATTAGATTATTCCTGAATTTTTTCTCCCATCTCAGACTTATAGCCAAATAGGCGTTTCTCTTTAATGATCGAATCTACGTAGGTCGGAACCATATTCTCCCAGCCCCTCTCACCATTTCGTATCATGCGGAGGCATTCCCGCGAGTAAATGCCGAGCATAGACTCATCAACCCCTGTAATATCTACAATACGCCTGTTATACGCCATGTAATCGTACAAAGGGCGAATGCGAGGATGTATCGGCATGTTGGCGCTTGTTAGCACTTCTCCTGTGCTTTCGATCTTCCAGGGGTATAGATAAATTTTTAGGTCGCGCGATAACATAATGCCAAAAGCCTCCATGATACCGCCATTTAAGTGGCGATAGTACTTTTCATTGTACACTTCTATCATGTTATTCACGCCCATTATAATACCCATTCGCTTTCGGGTGAACCCGGAGAAATACTCAACAAGTTTGTAGTATTTCATAAAGTTTGAGATGAGTACCGTCTGACCGAGTGAACATAAAATATCGGCCCGATCCAGGAAGTCTTTTTCATCGATATCTCCCTCTGCACTGAGATTATTTAGCGTAATTTCAAACAGTACCTGCACATTGGAGGGATCTACCCGAACTTCTTCGCAGAATATCTTATGCCCCCTCATAATCATGTCGATATTCACCTTAGTAACAGGACGGAAACTTCCGCGAATAGCGAGTATATTCTTTTTGTACAGCACATCTGCCGCCTGCAGATTCTCCCCGTCAGGCGAGAAAATTACCGCATCTGTCATCCCGTGTTTTACGAGTTGAAGACTCATTAAACGGTTATCGACTTCGCTCATGTCCGGCCCGCTGAATTCCACCATGTCGATTTCAATCTGATCCCGGCTAAGGTTATCGTAAAGTGAAAGAAGCAGCTCTTTGGGATTCTTGTAAAAGAAGAAACAGCCATACAGCAGATTCACACCCAAAACCCCGGCAGTGAGCTGTTGCTGCACTGCGTCGTTTTCGTGGAAGCGAACATGAATAATGACCGTATTAGGAGGCGTATTTGTACCGGTTTGAAAACGAAGACCCATCCAGCCATGGCCCTGAATTGTCTTCTGAAAATTGATTGTGGCAATGGTATCGGCGAAAGCGAAGAACTTTTTAGTAGGATGGTTTTTTCTCGTAAGGCGTTCCTCCACTAATTGATACTCATGGCCAAGCATGTTCAGCAATCGGGATTTGCACACATAACGGCCATTGGCTTCTACACCATAGATAGCATCGGAAAATTCTTTGTCGTAGGCAGACATTGCCTTGGCTATGGTGCCTGAAGCTCCGCCGGCCTGAAAGAAATGCCGCACCACTTCCTGGCCGGCGCCAATTTCCGCAAATGTTCCGTAAATCTCCTGATTAAGGTTAATCCGGAGTGCCTTCTGCTTGGCCGATAAAATAACCCTGTCCAGTTCCACGATACGCGATAATGATTGCAAATTTACCTTCTTTCGTTCAATCTCCCCGAAAAAAAACCGACTACCTTTACAGAATTTATTCGAAGATAATCTCCATTTTGCCATCGCCGTTAACCATAACGTTTTTAGGAACCGGAACTTCACAGGGCGTGCCGGTAATTACCTGCGATTGTGAGGTCTGTACATCTGCCGATTTTCGCGATAACCGGCTGCGAACTTCGGCAATGCTGAGTTACGAGGGTAAAAATATAGTAATTGATTCCGGCCCTGATTTTCGCCAGCAGATGCTACGGGCAAATGTTCAGAGTCTGGATGCCATTGTTTATACTCACGAGCACAAGGATCATGTGGCAGGCATGGACGATGTGAGGGCCTTTAACTACAAGCAGCGCAAAGCAATTTCGCTCTACGGTAGCTCGCGCGTAGAAGAAGCCATTAAGCGAGAGTTTCACTATGCCTTTTCCGATTCGCGCTATCCTGGTGTTCCCGAAGTGGAGTTCCATACTATCGGTATGGATTCTTTCCGCTTATTGGGGCTCGTTTTTACCCCGGTGGAAGTAATTCATTTTCATCTGCCGGTAATGGGTTTCCGTATTGGCGATTTTGCATATATCACAGACGCTAACTATATCTCACCCGCTGAACTGGATAAACTCAAGGGAGTGAAGGTACTTGTTCTCAATGCCCTCCGCCGTAAAGTACACCCAAGCCATTTTAACCTGGAACAGGCACTTGAACTGGTAGAGATAATTGCTCCCGAACAGGCCTGGTTTACGCATATTTCTCATCTATTGGGATTGCATGCACAGGTTGAGGAGGAATTACCCAGGCATGTGAAATTGGCTTACGACGGACTTTCTTTCGATATTCCCTATTTCGGGTGAAACCGAACGTTATAGAGTAATTCGTACGATTTCGTTCAAGGATGATTCTTTGGATGTAAGGTTGGAGAAATACTATGCGAAATCTAATTTCATGCGCTACGGCTAATTGGTTCTATTATGGTTGTAGCCTCCGTTCAATCGAAGAGGGAAGAGGAGGCGATTTTAAGTGCCAGTATCTCGCGAATTGATTTTTTTCAGTAATATATTAATCGGATGGATTATATGGGCTCCATTGGGGAGTAGGCAAGAAATACCGAGTTTATATGAATTTAACAAAACGTTTGGTAATCCAGATAAGTTTAAACCGCATTGTGGAGTCCTTACTACATGCAATTTTTCAGAAGAGAACATCTCTGCTTATAATCGAACTTAATAAGCAGAATTTAGTTGGCGTGGGGAGGTAACAAGATGAAAGAGACTGCCTTATTGAGACAGCCTCTTTCCCTTGGAGTGATCCCGAAGGGATTCGAACCCCTGACCGTCTGCTTAGAAGGCAGATGCTCTATCCAACTGAGCTACGGGACCATGCAGGCGTCACTACCCGAATTGAGGGCTCAAAAATACACCCTTTTTTGAAAAGAGGATCTATTTTACGACCCACATGTATGGAATATCCAAAAAAAGTACGACTTTTGCCGTCCGATTTACTTTGTTGTATTCGGGAAAAGGTTCGGGGTGTAGCGCAGTCCGGTTAGCGTATCTGCTTTGGGAGCAGAGGGTCGCAGGTTCGAATCCTGCCACCCCGACGAAGAAAAAGCTCAAATTTGCGAGGCAAATTTGGGCTTTTTGCATAAGAAAACCGCCAAGCTTGCTTGAGCGGTTTTCTTATGCAAAAAGCCCCATCCGACCGCAGGGCGGATGGGCTTTTTCTTCGACAACTCCTCCACCAGGCTCACGCAGTAATCCTGCCTTGAATAATTATCAGATCGTTTTCTTATGCAAAAAGCCCCATCCGACCGCAGGGCGGATGGGCTTTTTCTTCGACAACCCCTCCACCAGGCTCACGCAGTAATCCTGCCTTGAATAATTATCAGATCGTTTTCTTATGCAAAAAGCCCTATCCGACCGCAGGGCGGATGGGCTTTTTCTTCGACAACCCCTCCACCAGGCTCACGCAGTAATCCTGCCTTGAATAATTATCAGATCGTTTTCTTATGCAAAAAGGCTCTATCCTACCGAAGGGATAATGGATTCTTCCTAACGACAGGTAACTATTTCTTCCGCCTCTGAAGAAATAGTTTGCATGAATACGGAATTACGACCTATTGAGCTGGTTCTTTTTTCCAATGAATTCTGAATAGAGCAGCCAGGCGGCTACCGAAACATCCACGATATTCCATAGTGTGCGTCCCAGCGCTATTTTAAAGAAGGGCTGAAAGAGCAGTGCCAGTGCGATATAAATGAAAAGGAGATGTTGATTTTTCTCTTTCGAAGCGTCCAATGCCAGCCAGGCAAATCCTGCGGCGGCAACAAACCGGACAAATTGGTAGAAACCATAAGGCCACTCAGCGAGACAAAGCAGGAGGAGAACAGCTAAGGCAATCTTGATAGTACGCATAGGCTGATAGCGTTTCTTGCGAAAATATGAAAAGCTAATAAAAGCACGAAATGTACCTTGTGGACCTCAGCAAGCGACAATTTGTTTATGCCAGATGGATGATTATGCATAGCTTACAGTATGAATATCCTGTTGGAATTTTCGACCTTTTAGGCAGGACGCATCATTCCTTGAGAGCCGCGGTGGCAATTCCTGTCTTAGACCGGCAATAGGAAATTGTAGTAGCTCCTATTTATTCTATGGGGAATTGAGGACCGGTGCAGATTTAAACATTCAGTTTATCCTGGGATTTGATTCTTATACAGGTAGCTGTTATTTCTTATTCCAGTTGCGGTTGCATGCCTGTTTATTGGCCAGAATATTTCCAATATCCATGTTTAGCTAGGTAGTTAGCCGAAATGTATGTTTCCATCGGTGGAAAAGCAGCCAATTTTGGAATGATTGTTGAAAATGCCTAGCTTCACATCGAAAAGTAAATCAGCGATTTGCTGCGATTTTTCCGCTTATGAAACAAAGCTTATTTATTCTTTTATTGGTACCATCCTCCCTGTTGCAGGCGCAGGTGTATAACGATTATATCGGTGCCGGCCATAGCAATGGTATTACTGTAACTACCAGCAATAACGCATTGCTTTCCGATGGCATTCATACCATAGACGGATTGGGGCTTAACACCCATCTTACAGAGGCTTCTAGGTTGCTTTCACAGGCTTCTTTCGGGGCTGATTGGGAAACCATAGAGTCAGTGGCGACAATGGGCCCCGAAAACTGGATTAACTATCAGCTTTCCCTGCCGCCCATGAGCTATCTGGATACCACCTGGATGATCTGGAATCATTTTGTTGAAGAATATGTTGACTATTGGGGTCAGGAGGAAATCGTAGGCAATCCAAACATTATGCCGGGGTTTATTTACTTCCGGCAGGCATGGTGGAATAACACCATGAAAGGAGAAGATCAGTTGCGACAGCGCGTTGCTTTCGCTCTGAGCGAAATTCTCGTGATTTCAGAGAAATCACAGTTGGAGGCAAATGGCCTTGGAATTGCTGATTATTATGATATGCTCTATCACAACGCATTTGGCAATTACCGCGATATACTTGATAGCGTTACCTTACATCCGGCTATGGGTTCATACCTCAGCCATCTCAATAACGAAAAAACCGATGTTATAAATAATATCCGCCCAGACCAGAATTATGCCAGAGAAATAATGCAGCTGTTTACCATCGGTCTTGATATGCTAAATGAAGATGGAACCTTGCAACTCGATGGCGAAGGCAACGCTCTTCCTACCTACGACAATACTGATATCGAGGAGCTATCGAAGATATTCACGGGTTTAGGTCCGGCGGAATACTGGAACCAGTGGGAAGACTGGAGCGGAATACCGGTGTTTTGGAATGACAACCTCAATACCGTTCCGAACATCAATTTATTCCTGCCCATGCAAATGTTTCAGCAATGGCATGAACCCGGGCCCAAGTATATCGTTAATGGCGGTGTTATTCCGGCGGGGCAAACGGGTATGGAAGATATCGAAGACGCCTTGAATCATTTATTTGACCATCCGAACGTAGCTCCCTTTATTTCCATTCGTCTTATTCAGCGTTTGGTAAAATCGAATCCCACCCCAGAATACGTTTCCAGAGTGGCTGCGGTATTTAATGATAATGGAGAAGGAGTAAAAGGAGATTTAAAGGCCGTTATAAAGGCAATACTACTTGATCCGGAAGCGCGCAATTGCGATTGGATTGATATGAACGACAGCGGTAAGATGCGAGAGCCGCTCATGGAATATACAGGATTTATGAGGGCCTTTAATGCAGCCAATGAATCCGGTAAACTATGGAACCTGGGACTGATTTGGGAAAATTTGATTCATCAGAGTCCTATGAGTGCCCCCAGTGTTTTCAATTTTTTTCAGCCATCTTATTCTCCTCCCGGCCCTATTGAAAACGCCGGACTCGTAGCGCCAGAATTTCAGACGCTTACCCACAGCGCTTCCATCAATTTTGTGAATCTGTTGTACGCATGGCTCGTAGTGGACGCCGGCTACATGGAGGCTTCTTCACAGCCTAATGAGTTAATCCCCGGTATTCCCGAATTTACCTACAATAACATCGCTATTGAAGATCGCGTTTTTCCCGATTTCAGTGATGAGATTGCCCTTGCTGATGACGGTGCTGCGCTGATGGATCGTCTGGACATTTTGCTTACGGCCGGGAATATGTCCGCCGCAACTAAAACCAATATCCGCAACACTATTTCCACTATGGCGCTGTTCGATAATTCGGTAGCTGCCAGGATGGCGATTTTTCTAACCTTGCTTTCACCCGATTACGTAATCCAGAAGTAAACAACTATGTCTCGCAATAAAATATCCAGGCGTCAGTTTTTAGGAACCGCCAGTTGCGCTGCAGTGGGGACCACCACACTGCTTTCGTCTATCTTGAATCTGGGTGCCGTTAACGCTCTCTCTGCCAAGGCGCTGCGCGCTCCTGTTCGACCACTGCTAACTGGAAATTATAAATCTATGGTTTGTATTTTGCTCGGTGGCGGTAACGACAGCTACAACATGTTGGTGCCAAGAACCTCCGAGCAGTATAATCTGTATGCAGCCAGTCGAAGCAATCTGGCCATCCCCCAAAATGATCTACTCCCGCTAAATTATACCGACAACAATGGTTATCAGTTTGGGTTGAACCCTGCGATGCTTGAAGTTCAGGAATTGTTTAATTCAGGAAAACTGGCATTCATAGCGAATGTAGGCACTCTTGTTGAGCCTACAGCGAAAAGCCAAATTATAGGGGGAACTGCCAATTTGCCGCTCGGACTTCTTTCACATTCGGATCAGGCGTATCAGTGGCAAACGTCGGTTCCTCAAGCCCGCAATGCGAAGGGCTGGGGAGGCAGACTGGCGGATATTCTCATGACGTTGAACGAGAATCAGAATGTTTCGATGAATATCAGTCTTTCGGGAACGAATGCCTTTCAGGTAGGAAATCAGGTTATTGAATTCGCTATTCAGAATTTTGGTGCCGGAAGCGTGGGCATTCAGACTTTCGACTTCGATGATCCTTTTAATCAACTGCTCAGTTCGGGTATTAATAACATCTTTAACCAAACGTACGCGGATATATTTAAGCAAACTTACCGCGACAAAATCGTTAATGCGCAGAGTACTCACGAAGCATTTAGTTCCGCAATACTCGCGGTTCCTCCTTTTGGAACACCGTTCTCCGATAATGGCCTGTCGCAAAGCCTGCAAATGATTGCCAAGAGTATAGCCGCCCGGGAAACCCTCGGCCATGATCGCCAGATATATTTTGTTACCTTCAACGGATGGGATCATCATGATGAATTAACGAACAATCAGGCGCTTATGCTCGGCACACTTAGCTCAGCGTTAAACGAGTTTCAGTCGGCACTTGAAGAACTCAACGTCGCTGATTGTGTTACTACTTTTACTATCTCCGACTTCGCCCGCACCCTCATTTCCAATGGAAATGGCACCGACCATGCCTGGGGTGGTCATTGTCTGGTTATGGGCGACTCCGTAAATGGCGGTCAGATATATGGAACCTATCCCCAGCTCGATCTCGGCGGTCCGCTGGAACTTGGCGGGGGAATTCTGCTGCCAACCTTATCTACGGATCAGTACTTTGCGGAACTGGCTATGTGGTTCGGTCTGTCGAATTCTGATTTTCCCTATGTTTTCCCCAACCTCCTTAATTTCCACGATATCAATAACGGACAGCCTTTGGGTTTTATGAATATCTGATGCCATGAAGAAGATCAGCACACGAATACTTACAGCTCTATGCGTGATGGCAGTGCACCACGGGTTCACCCAATGCGAAATAGGAGAGCATTCTACAGAGGTAACGGAGGGATGGCTAAGCTGCAGTGTTGGAGCGAACCCTAATCCTCTTCGCGGCAATTCGCACTGGATTTTGTACGATCTGAATACTACTTACGAGTTAAGCGAATCACATTTCTGGAATTATAACGTTGCTGGCAGCACTGGACGAGGTATCCGTAATTGCTACATTGATTTTTCCGGCGATGGTATGAGCTGGACAGAATGGGGGAGTCTGGAAATTCCGCAAGCCACGGGATCCGATTTATATACCGGGACAGAAGGTCCCGATTTCGAAGGGGCAATAACACGCTTTGTACTAATTACCGTTATTGATACCTGGAATAACGACGGCTGCGCCGGCCTCGCTGAGTTGCGCATAGATGGCAATGCGGTAAGCGTTGACATAGACGAGCCCGAAATGCTGTGGATGGAAATGTGGCCTAATCCGGCGAGCGATGTGCTCAATTTGCGAAGCCTGAGCCATGGTTTCAGCAACCTTGAAATCTGGAATTCCGCAGGCGAGCTGGTGCATAGCAGTGCCATAAATCTCGGAGTAAAGACTATCTCGCTGAGCAATTTGGCGGAAGGACTCTACATCGTAAAGGCCTCTGCCCCGGGTAGTAAGGCCTTTATTCGCCGATTCGTTATCGCTCGATAAGCGTTGGCTCAGAGGCAAATGCTATTTTTGCCGTTCTATGGGTAGCAGGATTCTGTATTACGCACTGATTTGGCCTCTTTCCAAGTTGCCATATTCTTTGTTGTATTTATTGGCGGACCTTATCTATCCATTCTTGCGGTATTACCCCGGCTATCGCTTAAAGCTGGTTAAAAAACACGTGCGCGATTCTTTTCCCGGCTTGACCCCGCAAAAGCATAATGCTATTGTTTCCGGATTTTATCACCATCTCTCCGATATTATTGTGGAATCGCTGAAAAATTTCAGCCTTGAGGCTAAAGATGCCGGCAAGCGCATTATATGTCGGGATGCTTCCTTACTGGACAGATTTGCCGATGAAGGAAGGAATGTAATTCTTGTTGCCGGCCACTATGGTAATTGGGAATTATATGCTATCGCCGGCGCATCACACTTAAAAGGTCGATTGGTGGGCATATATAAAAAACTTAAAGATCCCTTCTTCGATCGAAAAGTAGCCTCGTCGAGAGGGAAATACGGATGTAATCTTGTATCTACCAAACAAATAGGAAGAGCGTTTACTGATTTTCAAGCACCTTTCTTAGTGGCACTTATTATGGATCAGGCACCTGTCAGTTCGTCTAAATCGTATTGGATGGATTTTTTGGGTCAGGATACTGCGGTAAAGTTCGGGGCGGAGAAATACGCCAAGGAGTTTGATATGCCGGTAGTGTATGGCTGTATACACAAGGTAAGGAGAGGATATTATGAAGTTACCTACGAGTTGGTGGAGGAATTTCCTCGTATCAGCAGCTACGGCTTCATTACGGAGAAAATGACCCGACTTCTTGAACGGGATATTATTGATAAGCCGGAGCATTGGCTGTGGACGCATAAACGTTGGAAACGGAGGCGCGACGACGGAACATAATGCAGCAGCGACCTGACATTCCTTTGGCTGAACGTATGAGGCCGGGCAGCCTTGACAAATATACCGGTCAGGCTCATCTGGTGGGAGAAAATGCTCCCCTCCGCAAAGCCATACGCAGTGGGCAGGTGCCTTCGTTTATCCTCTGGGGTCCACCCGGAGTGGGAAAAACTACCCTCGCTCATATTATTTCCAAAGAAATAGAGGTGCCATTTTATACCCTTAGCGCTGTGAGTTCTGGTGTAAAGGAGGTGAGGGAAGTTATTGAAAGGGCAGCAAATCAAGGGCTTTTTGCAAGAGGGCGACCGATATTGTTTATCGATGAAATACACCGATTCAGTAAATCGCAGCAGGATTCGCTTCTAAGTGCCGTAGAGAAAGGCGTAATAACCCTTATTGGTGCCACAACCGAAAATCCCTCGTTTGAGGTTATTCCAGCGCTTTTGTCCCGTTGCCAGGTGTTTGTGATGAAGTCATTTGGTGAAGGCGATATGCAAGACCTTCTCGACAGAGCGTTGCGCGAGGATGACTGGCTCCGATCCACAGGTGTAAAATTACAAGAGTACCAGGCCCTAATGCGTATTTCAGGAGGCGATGCCCGAAAATTACTTAATGCACTTGAAATAGTAATCTCTTTTTCGGGTGAACCCGGAACGCCTATTACCGATGAGCTCGTTATGAATGCTGTTCAGCAGAATATTTCGCTGTACGACAAGAGTGGCGAGATGCACTACGATATTATCTCGGCATTTATAAAATCTATTCGCGGAAGCGATCCCGATGCGGCGGTATATTATCTGGCTCGAATGGTTGAAGGGGGAGAGGACCCGAAGTTCATTGCCCGCAGACTGCTAATACTGGCTGCCGAAGATATAGGCCTTGCTAATCCATCCGCGCTGGCACTTGCCGATGCTACTTTTTCAGCTGTAGAGAAGATTGGTTGGCCGGAATCGCGGATTATCTTATCGCAGTGCGCCATTTACCTTGCCACCAGCGATAAGAGTAACAGTGCGTATGCAGCGATTGAAACGGCGATTTCCGAAGTGCGTAAAAGCGGCAATCTCAGTGTGCCGATTCATCTTCGCAATGCCCCCACGAAGTTGATGAAAGACCTTGGCTACGGGCAGGAGTATCGGTATAGTCATGCTTTCGAGGGTAATTTTGTTCAACAGGAATACCTTCCTTCAGAGCTGACGGGAAGCGTATTTTATGAGCCGGGTAAAAATGGGAGAGAGCAGGCGATAGGGGAGTGGCTGAGGAAAAAGTGGAAGGGAGCTGAGCACAACGAAAAAAAGGCAGGGGAATGAATGGTAACAGGTCTGTCCTTCAATTTTTCTGGATTTTGTTTGCACACCGATAGCTTATAAGTTATTACAGGAGAAAGGTAATTGTATGGTACATCGTATAAAGCAGCAGAATGGCATAATTACCTGATTACCTTAAACCAGGAATTTTAATTAGCTTATTAAAAAAGTAAAAAATATTAATTGTAAAAATAGTATCAATTATTTCAAGTTTAAAAAATGGTCGGGGCAAGGATTATTTTGATGTTTTATGGAGCTAGAACGTAATTGTATTTCAGTATTAAGCCAATGGCCGTTAAAGCTCGAGATGGCAGCGATTACTACGTTGGCTAAGACTCCTGCTTACGTTGTATCGGAAGATCAGCTGGTAAATAACCTAAAGGCCTTTTCCCGCTTTACTGGCGGGGCAGAAAGAGTGTTGTTTCCGGTAAAAACAAACCCATCACTTACCGTGCTGCAGGTTTTGGCAAAACATGGTGCCGGAGCCGATTGTGCCAGCCAGCAAGAGATAGATTTGGCTCAATTCGCTGGAATTCCTATTACGGCCATTTCGTATAATAGCCCGGTGCAGGATGTTAAGCTCTGCCAGAGGCTTTTAATGGTCGGTGCGCGGGTAGTTATGGACGATCCCGCGGCTCTTTCAGAACTGCAGCACAATATGGGAGATACTCCCTTTCCGGGAAAATTGTTTCTGCGAATTAATCCGGCTACGACGATAGATTATGCCGTAAAAAGCGATAATCAGGAATTGATGTCGCATGCTCATTCCTCTTCAAAATTCGGCATTCCTTCGGAAGAATTGCTTGATTTGACGGGAAGCTTAAAACTTGCAGTTTCGGGATTGCATGTGCATGTTGGAACCCAAATGGATAATACCGGGAGTTTCCGAAATGCACTGTTAGTTTTAAACGAGCTGGCGGTTGAATTGCGAAAGCAGGGGCATCCGGTAGAGGAGATTAATATCGGCGGTGGTTTGGGAATAGCCTTTTCCGAGAATGATCGGTTTCCAGGTATTGATGAATGGGCGGAAGATTTGCTAAAGTATAAAGATGGCGCGTTTCGGTATTCTGCAGAACCCGGGCATGCACTGGTTGGAAATGCAGTGGTATTGCTGGCTAAAGTGCTTTCTGTAAAGGCTTCCAGGGGCAAGCGCTGGGCTATTTTGGATGTAGGTACAGATCAGTTGGCGAAGGTAACCTTGCTTCGTTGGCCGCATCGTATTTTGGATTCGGAAGGACATGCATTGAAAAAAGGAAAAGATGCAGTGGCTGGTCCATTGTGTTTTGCTGGAGATACGCTTACTCAGGATGTAGATTTAGGGAATATACAACCGGGAGATATCGTGAGAATTACGGAGGCCGGCGCCTACACATATTCCTTATCAAATCGCTTCAATGGTCGTTTAGGGCCATCGTGGGTTCTTCTTTGTTCCGACGGCACGTTACAGCTCATGGAAGCCGCGGAAGGACGCTACGATAATTTGCAATTGCCTGGCTTTCGATGGGATTATACCTCGAATAACCAAAGCAACACTCCTCTCGATCTGGAAGTTCTAAAAAATCTTTCCAGCAACTACCTGAAGGAACAGGCCAGTGGCGACCGGTTTGAAGTTACTGCTATACATCGTAATTCGGCCAGGTCGTATACTTTTGAAGTTTCCTTGCATTCTCCGGTGGAATTTCTTTCTATGCCTTTCGCTATAAGGGTTTTTGGCGATGCCACTATTATAGCAATTCTGCATAGTATGGGTTATAACAAGAAAGAACTTCCTGTATGGGGCAGAAAGTTGAGTATGGATTTTCTGGGA
>Ga0315906_10007646_pt1 | contig 13118 bp, 12 predicted proteins | sample LakEriMetagenome_4_FD_203526 | JGI IMG/M metagenome (GOLD analysis project Ga0315906, IMG submission 203526) | Freshwater fungal communities from buoy surface, Lake Erie, Ohio, United States - Buoy 2 MA122 | ecosystem: Environmental > Aquatic > Freshwater > Lake > Lake biofilm | place: USA...
CCTCGGCCAAGATGCGCTGCTCAATGTTAGCAATGAGCCGATCACAAAATGCCTCTTCTGTTTCTCCTGGTTGCCCGTTTTTGGTGAAGTGAGGCGTGGTGAGATGGATAAAGCCTGGCAGCGGTAAATTGAATTTTTCGTGCGCGTAGCTGGCCCCAGTGAGGCTTGCGGCGGCAATGGTGTTGCCGTGGTAAGCCAACAAATGCGACATGAATTTCTTTTTTTCGGGTTGGCCTACAGCGTTCCAGTAATACCAACACAGTCGAGCCGCACAGTCGATCGCTTCTGATCCCGTGCTAGCAAACCATATTTTGGACATGGGGGCCGGCGCCATGGACAACAATTTTTCAGCCAAAGCAATGACAGGCTGGTGGCTTTTGTGATTGGTGAGTGGGTAATAAGCCAACTCCAACATTTGCTTGTGAGCGGCATTGGCCAAGCGTTCATTGCCATAACCCAAGGCAATGCACCACAAACCAGACATGCCTTCAATGTAGTCGCGGCCATGAATGTCCTGCACCCAAACGCCCTTGCCAGACTGAATGACGCTGGCGCCGCGCTGGGCATGAAGGGACAGGTTGGTTAAGCCGTGAACTACAGCTCTGGCGTCTCTCAAGGGAAGAGAGTTGATGTCTGACATGTATGACTCCTTTGATGTCGCTGCCTACAACATCTTAGGGGATTCTCTAAATACTGCGGACATCAAGTGCATAGCACCGCAAAGTGAAACACCGTAAGCACTTGCGTACTTACGGTGTCAATTTGGTGGCCTGGACTGGAATCGAACCAGTGACACGCGGATTTTCAATCCGCTGCTCTACCAACTGAGCTACCGGGCCTTGGAGAAGCGGGATTATAGCATCAGGAAAACGCCTGCTTTTAGGGGAAATCAGGGAGGAGGGATACCCCGAGGGGGTGATAAGGTGGGTTGGTGAATACCGCATCATCCCTCCAAGCCGACGCCTCCCTCATCGACTCGGCCTACGCCGCTCGCCGTCTCTTCATCACGCTTCTGCTCATGACGCTGGGTGGCAGCAGCATGTATGTGGTGTCGGTGGTGTTGCCTGAAGTGCAAAAAGAATTTGGTATTTCTAGGGCCGATGCATCCTTGCCCTACACCCTCATGATGTTGGGCTTTGGGGCCGGTGGCCTGGCCATGGGCAAATTGGCCGACAAATGGGGTGTGCATGTTGCCCTTTGGATTGGCGCTGTGGGAGTGGGCAGTGGCTTTATTTTGGCAGGCATGGCGTCCAACATTTGGTGGTTTGCTTTGGCACATGGCCTGCTCATGGGGCTCTTGGGCAGCTCATCCACATTTGCGCCCTTGCTGGCCGACACCTCACTTTGGTGGGACAAGCGCCGCGGCATTGCTGTGGCCGTTTGTGCCAGTGGCAATTATTTGGCGGGGAGCATTTGGCCCGCACTTGCGCAGCAAGGTGTCGAACTTTTGGGCTGGCGCGAAACTTATATTTGGATTGGCATTGTGTGTGGCCTTGGCATGTTGGGCTTGTCGTTTTTGATGCGGCAACGTCCGCCCCTGATGGTGGTGGCTGCGCCGGGCAGTGTGCAATCAATGGCTTCAGAAAGGCCATTTGGTTTGCCCGTCAATGCCGCGCATGCTTTGCTTTGTGTAGCGGGTGTTGCCTGCTGCGTGGCCATGGCCATGCCGCAAGTGCACATCGTGGCCTACTGCACAGACCTCGGTTTTGGCGCGGCGCGTGGATCTGAAATGTTGTCGCTCATGTTGGCGTGTGGCATTGTGAGTCGGCTTATTTCGGGGGCCATTTGTGACCGCATTGGGGGCCTTAGAACCTTGGTGCTCGGATCGGTCCTTCAGGGCGTGGCCTTGCTTTTGTTTTTGCCGTTTGATGGCATGGTGTCTTTGTATGTGATCTCGGCTTTGTTTGGCCTGTTTCAGGGCGGTATCGTGCCGTCTTACGCCATCATTGTTCGCGAATATTTTCCGGCTAAGCGGGTGGGTGTTTTGGTGGGCGCCGTCATCATGGCCACCATGATTGGCATGGCGCTAGGGGGCTGGATGTCGGGCAAGGTGTTTGACTTAACGGGGTCTTACCATGCAGCCTTTGTGAATGGGGTGCTGTGGAATGCCTTGAACTTGTGCATTGCTTTGTATTTGTTATGGCGCTTGAAAAACAAAAAAAAGGCGCAATCCTGATCGGATAACGCCTTCATTGCCCTTGAAACAAGACTTGTTAATTCATGGATTATTTAATTTGAATAAATAGGCCGACCATTGGCAGGTTGAATGGGGCGCGCATTCATCTTGAATGGGAAATCGGTTACCTGCTCTTTGCTGATGTTCACTTGCGTTTTTAAGATGAAGAACTTCACTTTTTCTGTGCAAGGGGGCGTGGTAAGTGAGCCGTCGTAGTGGAAGAAATCTAGTTCTTTGGGCAGCAAGTTGGCTGGGTTGAACATCACACCGTCAGGCACAACTTCGGGGCCTTCAGTTTTGGGGGCGTGTGTCCATAGGGTTTTGATGCCTGCATTTTCGTTGCCTTCGCGCAGCATCACGCCCAGCACAGCCAGTTCGCCTTCCATGTTTTTGTGCACGAAGTGAACCACCATGGCAGAGGGTTTGCCGTCGATGTGCTCTTCGCTAGGACGGTGAAAGTGAAATTGCACCAGGTCGTAAGGTCTGCCATCGATTCGAATTTTGGAACCATTGGGCACGTTCACTTGAATGGTGTGGCCGTTGTTCACAATTTTGAGTTGGCCTTGTTTGTAGTCGGGCGCAACGCTGTAGCGAACCTTTTCAAACGGACCTTTGATGTTCAAAGGTGCTTGCGACTTGCCTCTGCCGCAAGTGGGAAAGTCTTTGCCCCAATTCTCTGGGCCCATGGCGCCTTCGTATTCCCAATGCACTGCGTGTGCATCGGCAGGTCCGTGGGCACCCTTCTTGTCTAATTTTTTATCATTTTTTTTTTCGTCTTTGCTGTGCGCGTCTTTGGCATCAGCTTTGTCTGTGGGCGCTTCTTTGGCGCCGGCCTTGTCGCCACCTTTGCCAGAAGCAGCCTCAGGCTGGCATTCCGACATGACCTTCACTTTTTCGCCAGCTGCGGCCAATGCATTTTGAGCGGCGCAAATGACTTTTTGCTGGCCCTTCCAGTCGGTCATTTCCAAAGCTTTTTGGAAGGCCTCTACGGTGGCGGGATCTTTGGTGCCATTGGTTAAAAGGCGAACACCTGCCAAGCCCAATTGGCGCTCGGGGGAAAGTCCTTTTTTCTCTTTGGCATAGGCGGCTTCAAGGTCTTTCAACACCAGGCCAGAAGCAAAAGCTGCTTTTACAGCTTCGAGTTCTTGGGCTTTGGTCATCAAGGCTGGCAGTTTTTCTTTGCTAGCAGCCAACTCTTCCTCGGTAGCCTCGATCTTTTTATCTGCCTCTTCTACTTGTTGAGTGAGCTCAGCCACTTGCTCGGTCGCTGCAGCGCTCGACTTCTTTTGGGTCCAGCCAAAGTAGCCCGCACCAGCTGTAGAGATGGCGAGCAAGATGATGGCGATAAGTTTGATCATGGTCTATTCCAGAATGTAATTTCCGTGCTTAGACAGATTCGTCACTAAGCTTGAAAACTTGAATTTATCGATCGGCCTTGAAACTAATGCCTCGGCCGTCCGAAGTGATGCCTACCAAGTAGAGGCGTTGTGTTTTGCCTGCAACAGGGCTTGTCGTGATGAAGGCTGCGCCGGTTAAATCTTTATTTCCCAATTTATTTTGGGTGCATGAAGTCGCATCAGGAATGCTCACCGTCAATTTGTAAAGATTGGTTCCGTCAAAGTTAGGCTTGATGTCACCTTTAGTGAGTTGACAATCGCCCCAAAAGGACTGAGAGCTACTGAGTGCCCCAGTCGACGAGATGCTGATTGAGTAAGCGTCGTTGGAGCCATTGCTGTATGACAGTGCGCCCTGCCAATTGCCCTGAACGGCACTCAATGTTGCAGGTGAGTTGTAACTGTAGCTTGTTGGAAATTTGAGCTCTAGGTCTTTTATTTCCAGGGCATTGTCCGAGTTGATCAATGGAAAATTAAGCGAGGCATTCACTTTTCCAGAACTGAGGCTGTTCAAGGTTCCTGAGCCAGTTCGAATGAGTGAGGCGAAATAGCGCTGATATGAAACTTCAGCCAAAGAGGCTGAGGTTTTGCCTGTGATTTGCCCAGTACCGCTGTAAATATCAGGGTTGGCATCGTCGTAATGCAAGGCATAAAACTTGGTGATGCCGCCAGAGGCCGGCTCGGTGGGCAGCAAGATGGCCACAAAGTCTTTGGGCAGTTTGTCCAATTTGCCAGCCAAAGTGCCGACATACGCGCCAGCCGTGATGACTGAGGCTGCTGGTACTTCGGGTGTTGTGGCAGGTGGGTTGCCACTGCCAGCATCGGTTCCGCCTCCGCCTCCGCAGGCCGTGATGCCGGCGGCCAAAAGACAAGCTAAAAAAGAAGCTGCCACAGGCCGCTTCCAAAAACTCACGTTTTGGAAGCGGGTGTTGTAGACGGTGGGAGTAAGGTGGTTCATGTCATGGCTCTTTTCAAGATCAGTGCGCTACTTTATAGTAGGGCGCATGAATACCAAACCCCATCTTCTGAAAAATTCGGCTCTCCCACACGCTTGGGGCGCTATTTTGAATGTTGGCTTGGCGCTTGCGGCCAGTTTGCTTGTTCTGTTGGCACCGCTTTCTGCCCAGGCCGAGTGGAAAAAAGTAACCACAACCGATTCGGGCATTATTTATGTCGATGACGGCACCATCAAACGCAACGGTCCCATTCGGTCGTTTTGGAGCTTGCTCGATTACAGAACACCTCAAAAAGCGCAAAGAGGTGCATTTTTTGTATCCACTCGCACGCACATGGAAATGGATTGCCGCAAAGAAATGGTTCATATTTTGCAGTTTTCCATGCACAGCGGCCCCATGCTCACGGGTGAAATTGTCGACTCCCAGGGTGTGATGCGCGAGTGGCAAACCATTCCCCCCGATACGCCCTTGGTGGCGCTCTACAAATTCATTTGCGGTAAATAAGCGCTTGAGTGCAGTCATGGCCGCACCCATCCGGCCTGAAGCCAGTGCCTGTACTGGGCCGAAAAATTCCAAGCAAAATCTTTCACCGACACCCCAGTTGGAAAAACGTCTTGCGTTAAGTGATCCAGCCAGGGGCTTTGCGCATCCAATTGCGTGAGCCAATGTTGGTCGTGCCAATCGGGATGCCGAACCGGCAAATGACTTTCAAGCGCAATGGGCCGCGTGCAAGGCCCAGACATTCGATCGTGCAAGCTGCCCCATTCTCTGCCTTTGAGTTGCACCTTGAGTTGTTTGAGCCGGCGCTCTACTTGCTGCCAATCGGTGGCCAAGTTTTGAAATCGCAATTGGCCTAAGACATTGTCAAAAAACACACAGGCCTTGGGATGTGCTGACAGCACAGCGTTTAAGTCTTGCAAGGCATCGCGCGTGTGGCAATGAAGTTCTGTGCGTGTGGCCTGAAGAGCTTTGCCATGACGCCATTTGAACAGCAGGGCTGCTCTGGGATCGATGTCAAAAGTGTCTACTCTGGCAAACTGCTGAAGCCATGAGTCAGACATCATCCAGCCCGCACTGGCACCAATGAGCAGCAGGCTTGGGCGGCTTTCTGGGTTGCGGGGTGAAGAGCTTTGAGCCGTCGACAAAAGCCATTGTTCAATGGCTTGAGATGTGGGTGCCCAACGTGCCTGAGAGCGCCATGCCAGCCAGTGCCAAGCCAAGCCGCCAGTGAGATTCATGACATGGGCTTGAGGTTGAACTGCATCACACCCAAAGCATCCATGCGGCGTTGGTCTTTTTTATTCTCTTCACGTTGCACAGCCATGGCGTTTTGATCGGCCAAGGTTTGCATTTTGATGCGCTCGCGCTCTTGCACAATCAATTGTTCTTTGATGCCAATGATGGCGTTCTCGGTGTACAGAATGTCGGTTTTAACACGCTGCATCAGGCTTAAAAGTTGTGACATGAACTGACGCTGGTTCATGGCTTCCCGCATGCCCATACTTTGGGTATCAGACTGGGTGAGGCCATCGCGGTATTCGTCGTACATTTTTTGAATGCGCTGTTCACTGGTTTGAAGGCTTTGAAGGCGTTGGCGCGCCAGCATCAATTCATTTTGAATGAGCGCAATTTTATCTTCGGCCTTTTGCGCCAAGATGGTCCAGCAGGGGCGAGCCACCACAGTGTCGTTCATGCCAACACCGCCATCATGTTGCGAATGTCTTCACGGGTACTGGCTTCGTCTTTGCCTTCGTGCATGTCTTGGCGCAAGTACTGCTCCATCGATTCACGCAATCGAATGGCTTCATCCAGGGTGGGGTTGCTGCCTGCTTCGTAGGCGCCCACTTGAATCAAATCCATGTTTTGTTGGTACAAAGACCACAGGCGTCTGAACTTGTTGGCCATTTTCAAATCTTCGGGCGACAGCAAACTTTGCATCACCCTGGAAATAGAGCCATTCAAATCGATGGCAGGGTAGTGCGCCGCATCGGCCAATTTGCGCGACAGCATCACTTGACCATCCAAGGAAGCGCGGGCAATGTCTACAATGGGATCGTTGGCGTCATCGCCCTCAGCCAACACGGTGTAGATGGCGGTAATGGAGCCATGACCATGCCGGCCTACGCCTGCGCGCTCAATCAGGTTGGGCAATAAAGCAAACACCGATGGTGGGTAGCCTTTGGCAGTGGGCGGCTCGCCAATGGCCAAGCCAATTTCGCGCTGGGCATGGGCCACGCGCGTGAGGCTGTCGACCAACATCAACACATTCAAGCCTTGATCCCGAAAATATTCTGCAATGACATGGGTCATGTGCGCCGCCTTCAAGCGGAGCACGGGCGATACGTTGGCAGGTGCTGCCACCACCACCGACTTGGCCAAACCTTCTTCACCCAAAGATTCTTGAATGAAGGCCTGCACCTCGCGGCCTCGTTCGCCCACCAAACCAATTACCACCACATCGGCTTTGGTAAATCGGGTCATCATGCCCAGCAGCACACTCTTGCCTACGCCAGAGCCGGCTACCAAGCCGACGCGTTGGCCGCGGCCCAGTGTCAATAATCCGTTGATGGCTTTCACGCCTACATCCAGCACGCTATCAATAGGGCCACGCTCCATGGGGTTGATAGGCAAGCCCAGCAAACTCAGACGCGCTTTGCATGCAGGTTTGGGTTTGCCATCCAAGGGCTCGCCGCGGCCATCGATCACGCGGCCTAAAAGTTCGGGGCCCAAGCAGGCAGTGCCCAAGTCATACGCCATGCGCACCGAGGCACCAGGGCCAATACCCACAGGCTCAGTGAGTGGCATGAGGTACAAAGTTTTGTCGTTGAAGCCCACCACTTCGGCTTCAATGCGGTGGCCATCTTGACCAATCACTTCGCAACTAGAGCCTACCGGCGCCATGATGCCGCGCGCTTCCATGCGCAGGCCCACCAAGCGCACCAAGGTGCCGCAGCGCTCGGGGCTTGAGGCCCGTCCGATGGACATGCTGCGAGCAACTTCAGCGGCAAAGTTAGTCATGCGCTGGTCCTGCGTTGTCTTCATCGGACTTGGGGCTTGTTTCGGGCAAGTCTAAGTCTGGCAAATCTAGCGACGATAAATCCAAGGGCTCTGCTGTTTCAAACCTAGCGCTGGCATCGCGTGGCAATGCATCTTCTACGGTTTCGGCTTTGCCTCTTCGAGCGGCCAAGCGTTCGGGCTGGAAGGCTGTTTGCGATTGCCAAGGCTTGGGATTCTCTAACAGGGCATGCGCCAAAGTTTCAAGGCGGTGCTCAATGAGATCGCTCACCACCGCATCGTCTGCGCGCACGCGCACACTGCCAGGTAGCAAATGAGCGTCTGCCACAAGGCGCCACTGATGTGTTTTTTCGCCAGGCGCAGCTTTGTGGTTTTGCAATAAAGCCATGTCGTTGGGGTTGAGTTCAACCACCACACTGGCGGCCGATTGAACATCCAAGGTTTCAATGCAGCGGTCAATCATGGTTTGAATGGCATTGGCAGAAATGCTCAGCTCAGTGAGCGTGAGTTGTTCGGCCAAATGCAAAGCCAAGCGCTTCAAAGGTTCGTTCCAAGCGGCGGGGTTCTCCTGCAATGCCAAAACGCCTTGTTCAATGTTGACCAAGAGCTGGTTGGCTTTGTCGGCCAAGGCCGCCAAGCTGTCAGCTTGGGCTTGTTCTGCGGCTTGCACGGCAGCTTCTTGCTGAAGTTTTTGGCCATCGAGCACACCGCGCTCATAGGCTTCTTTTTTAATTTGCTCTAGGGTTTCGGCGTCCATGCCGGAAAGCGCCACAGCTGTGGATGAATCTGCATCCTCGTGGTTTTTGTCCACCACGTCGGTGATGGTAAGCTCTTCTGCTTCTTGTGCAATTTTGCCGGCGGCCAGTTGTTCTTCAACCGTCCACAAAGAGAAGTGTGCAGATTTGCCTCGCAAATATTTCTCTTGCACAAACCCCGCGTTTTGCAACTCGACCGGCTTGAGGGGCTTGAGGGGTTGCCACACAGGCGCACCCTTTGGCAAACCCAATTTGGCTGTGGGGCCAGATGAAGCGTTATACAAAGTCGCCTCCGCCTAAGACCAACTCACCAGAGTCAGACAACTTGCGGGCAGAGCGCATGATTTGTTTCTGCGCTTCTTCCACATCCGACAAGCGCATGAGGCCTTTGGCATCCATCTCGTCTTTGAACATACCTCGGGCACGCTCGGACATGTTGTCGAAGAAACGTGCTTTGACTTCTTCGCTGGCACCCTTCATGGCAATCATCAGCTGGTTGTTGTCCACTGCACGCATCAGCACCTGAATGCCTTTGTTGTCCACAGCGCTGAGGTTTTCGAAAGTGAACATATTGTCTTGAATGCGCATCATCAAGTCGGCGTCGATGCTCTCCAAGCCCTTCATGATGGATGCTTCCAAAGCGGTCTTGGTGGAGTTCATGATCTGCGCAGCTGCTTTGATACCGCCGAAGCTGGAAGACTTCGAGCTGGTATTGGTAGAGAACTGTAACTTCATGATGGACTCCAGCTCTTGCATGGCTGAAGGTTGAACGGTTTCCAAGCTGGCCACGCGCTGAATAATTTCGGGACGAGTTTCGTCGGGCAAGAAGTTCAACACGTCGGCAGCCACTTGGTGGTCTAGCACCGATAAAATAATGGCCGTCACCTGCGGGTGTTCGGTTTTGATCATGTCGGCAATGGCACGTGCATCCATCCACTGCAATATTTCTAGGCCCTTGGTGCTTTGACCCGGCAAGATGCGACCCAATACAGATGCCGCTTTGTCGTCGCCCAAGGCGCGCTTGAATACTTTTTCGACATAGTCGGTGGTGCCCAAACCCAAGCTGGACTGCTTTTTGATGGTGGCCACAAATTCGTCTAAGATTTCGTTGACAGCTTCTTGTGACACATCAGACACCGCCACCATAGCGCCGCCCAAAGCTTGCACTTCGCCGGGGTTCAAAAACTTGATAATTTCAGAAGCTTGCTGCTCGCCCAAGAGCAACATCAAGACGGCGGCACGCTGTGCGCCACTGATGTTGGCCATTTCGTTGCGAAGCTTTTCTGCAGCTTCGGCTTCTGCGGCAGACAATTGAATTTCTTTTTCGGCCATGGTATTTCCTTAGGCTACTTTGATCATCTTCTTCAGCACACTGGCCACACGCGAGGTGTCTTCCGCCACAATCATGCGCACCAAAGCCACCTTGTCGTCGTAAGTGTTGGCCGTGTCCAACATCTCCATGGAGATGCTCGATTTCTTGGGCTTGAGTTTGGCCTTGATGTCTTCCAAGGTTTCGCCTTCGCCCAACTGGATGGCGCTCATGTCTTCTGCAGACAACTCGCCATCGGCCAGCGCAACCTTGGCGGCTGCTGCAGCGGCTTCTGCGGCTGCGGCTTCTGCTTCCAGTTCTGCTGGTGTTTTGAGCAAGCCCAACATACGCAGCACAGCAGGGCGGATGACCAGCATGAGGAAGGCCAAGAACACAACACCCAAGGAGCCACTCTTGATGTAGGTTTGCAAAGATTCGTCTTTGTACCAAGGAATGCTCAAGTCGTAAACAACTTCAGGTTCAAACTTGGCCTGAACCACAGTGACCACGTCACCCCGTTTTTCGTCATAGCCCACAACACCGCGCACCAAATTTTGCATGCGGGTCAGTTCATCTTCAGTGTAGGGGTTGGGCTTGGAGTCGGTCACTTCGCCCTTGTCATTTTTAGTGACTGTGGGTGCGCGTTCGTTGATCAATACAGCCACACTCAAACGATCTACTGTGCCAGTGGCATTTTTGACATGGCGCACAGAACGGTCAATTTCATAATTGCGAGTACTGCGAGCCGTGGTGCTGGTGGTTGTACCCCCAGCGCCTGCCGTGGTAGCTGCAGATGAATTGGTGGTGGCAGAAGGTGCAGGCGGAGGCGTGTTGGACAACGTACCAGGAATGCCTGCAGCTTCAGCGGCGCCATTTTTGTCTTCGCTGACAGCTTCAGAGCGGGTCTTTGGGCCTTTTTCGCGGGTGTCAAAGTCTTCGGTGGTGACTTCGGTTTGTGTGAAATCCAGTGCCATGTTCACTTGTGAGCGAACATTGTTGTCACCTACGATAGGGGACAAGATTTGCATCACGCGCTGGCGATACACATCTTCCATTTTTTGCTTGTGTGTGCTTTGTGCCGATGTGAGGCCCAAGGCCGCTGCATTGCTAGAGTCGGTAATGAGCTTGCCTTGGTTGTCGACCACCGCTACGTTTTCTGGCGTCATGAGGGGCACGCTAGAAGCCACCAAATGAACCAATGCTTGCACTTGGTTGGGTGATACAGAACGGCCGGCATAAGGGGTGATGATGACCGAGGCTTTGGGGGGAGTGCGATCACGCACAAACACCGATTGCTTGGGCATGGCCAAGTGCACACGGGCTTGTTGAATGGTGTCAATTTGCATGATGGTGCGCGCCAACTCCTGCTCCATGGCCGAGGTGTAGCGCACTTGCTCCATGAACTGGCTGGTGGTCATGGCAGATTGGTCCTTCAAAGACTCCATGCCCAAGTTGCCAGTTTTTGGAATGCCTTTAGAAGCCAAGTAAATACGGGCTTCGTGGTACTTGTTTGAAGGCACTGTAATTTGACCAGAGGCGGGATCCATCACGGGCTTGAATTCGCTGGCCTTCAGCGCTTCCATGGCCGTTTGCTGATCGGCTTCGCTCATGTTGACCATGAGAGGACGGTAGCTGGGCATGTTGATCCACACATACATGAGTGCAAACAACAAAACACCCAGGCCCATCAAGATGAGGGGCATGGCTTTTTTGACGCCCGGCTGCTGCATCATTTGCTGCACGGAGGCCAAGGGGCCGCCATTACCGCCTGAATAATTGTTGCCGTTGGCTTGTTGCACATCCATGCCAGGCGTGAAGGTTGCCAATGCACCACCCGCGTTGGAACCTGCGCCACCTGTGGTGGCAAGTGCGGTGCTGTTCGAGCCACCCGTGGCCAAGGCCGGGGTGAAAGGAGCTGTTGTAGTGGCCATGTTTGGAATCTCTCAGTCGTATCTTTTAAAGTCGCTACTCGAAATGAGCCTTAAACAGGCATGTTCAAAATGTCTTCATAGGCTTTGAGCACCTTGTTGCGCACCTGCAAAGTGGCTTCAAAGCTCAAAGATGATTTCTGCATGCTCAACACCACGTCTGTGAGGGGAACGCCTTCGCCGCGTTCATACGAAGCTGCAATTTTGGAAGCGTTCATTTGGTTTTCATTGACCTTGTCGACCGTTTGACGAACCAGGTCGCCAAAGCCCGCAGGGCCCAAAGTTTTGTTGGAACCATTGAGACCATTCAGGCCGCCTACCTTGTTGCCTTCGTCGTCCATGCCGCCAGCGGCTTGGGACTGGTGAGAGCGGAGGGTTTGCAACATCGCTTGAATGTTGCCTTGGGAATTAATTTTTTCGATCATGAGTGTTCCCCTTAAGCGGCCCAAGCCATAGAGCCGTTCTCAGCTTTGAGCTTGGCGAGTTTGTAACGAAGCGTGCGTGGGCTGATGCCCAGTTTGGCAGCGGCTTCCATGCGGCTGTCTGTGGTTTGAATGGCTGCCAAAATCATCTGGCTTTCACTTGACTTCACAGCCTCTTGCAAGTTGGTGGCAATGTTGGTGTTGTCTTCAGTGTTGCTGGTGTCGGGAAATGGCAAAGCCTCTGTTGGCATGCCATAACGAGACACAGACGAAAACGTCGCAGCTGGTGCAGCCGATGAATGGGCCACAGGCGCTGAAGCAACGCTAGGCATTGTGTGGTTGTAGGTTGAAGATGCATGGACCTGCGTGGTCTGCGCTTCATCGCTCATGTGCAATGACAAGTCGGCGGCATCGTCAAACATCAAGTGGTGCGCTTCAATGTGCTGGTCGGCACACAAGACCACGGCGCGTTGCACCACGTTTTCTAGCTCGCGCACATTGCCTGGCCATGGGTAGGACAACAATTGAGCTTGCGCCTCTTCACTCAAAGTGAACTCTTGGGCATTGGGTGTGTGACGCAGCAACAAGCTGGCCACCAAGGGCAAGATGTCGCCCTTGCGCTCATGCAGTGGGGGCACACGCAACTTGAAAGTGCTGATGCGGAAATACAAATCTTCACGGAACTCACGCTCGGCAATGGCCACGCGCAAGTCTTTGTTGGTGGCCGCAATAATGCGAACATCGATGGCCACTTGGCGCTCAGAACCAAGGCGCGTTAGTAGGCGCTCTTGAAGCACGCGCAACAGCTTAGACTGCAAGTGCATGGGCATCTCGCCAATTTCGTCCAAGAACAAGGTACCGCCTTGGGCTTGTTCAAACAAACCTTTGAAATCTTTTTGTGCGCCAGTGAATGCGCCTTTTTCGTGACCAAACAACATGTCGTCAATCAGGTGCTCTGGCAATGCAGCGCAGTTCAAACCCACAAATGGGCCACGTGCACGCTTGGAAGACTCGTGCAACACACGCGCCAAAATTTCTTTACCAGCACCGGTAGGGCCTTCAATGAGGGCAGTGACGTTGGCTTGTGCCACGCGCTGGGCCAAAGCCAACAAGTGACGGCTGGCTGGATCGACATAGACCACGCTTTTTTGCGGGGCGGCTTG
>Ga0315906_10007648_pt1 | contig 13117 bp, 9 predicted proteins | sample LakEriMetagenome_4_FD_203526 | JGI IMG/M metagenome (GOLD analysis project Ga0315906, IMG submission 203526) | Freshwater fungal communities from buoy surface, Lake Erie, Ohio, United States - Buoy 2 MA122 | ecosystem: Environmental > Aquatic > Freshwater > Lake > Lake biofilm | place: USA: Lake...
ACTGGATGGAAGCTCGAACCACTCCCCAATCCCGTCGGGCAGCCGTCCGCGAGGCACGCCCGGAATAGCGCGGGACCAGGTCACCTGGTCGACCTCATTCCCATCGGGCCCCAGGAGGGCCAGGCGATCCCCCGTCGCTGCCAGTCGGAGGCCGAGCCGATCTGGGCCCGAACCCCTGTCGGCCTTCAGGACCACAAACCCGCCACCCCCGACATGGATCGGGGTCCGTAGACGGAACCACGCATTGCTCGTGGTCAGACGGCATCCGCGCAAGGCCACGGGTTCCAGACCGGTGTTGTGGACCTCCAACCACTCCCCCTCACCCGCGCCATCGGCCACGACCTCGTTCAGCCGGAGGGAGGATACGGATCCGAGAACCGACCGCTCGTTGGGCCCGCCCGGCGTGGGATCGCAGAGGGTCCAGACCCCATCCACCCAGCCCAGCGAATGCTGGGCCACCGCAGGGCCGAAGGTCGCGGCGTGGATACGGTTCGTCGTGGGGTCATAGAGGGCGAGCGTCCCTCCGTCGCGGTCGAGTCCGAATCCCGTCGCCAGGGAACCCGCCGGGGCTCCATCGCCACAAAAGACCTGGAGATATCCACCCGCAGGGATGGACACGCCCGGGGGAAAGACCCAGCGGCGGGGATTCGCCGAGTCGCTGAGACTCCATCCCGCCAGGGACATCGCCATCGCCCCCGGGTTCCGGAGCTCGACCCATTCGGGCTCCGGTGGCGCGGTGGACAGGATCTCGCTCAGCCGGATCGGGGGCAGCCCGGGAACCGAGTTGGCAACCCCGGGAGTTCCATCCGCCGGGACGCTGGCCTGCCAATTCGCCGGATCGCCCGGGTCTGCCATCGGATCCAGCAGCTCGAGGGATCCGCCCCGTCCATCAGGGCGGGTTGGCCACGGGGCCGCGTCCCCATAGGTCACCGACACCATCACAGCCCCATCGCGATCCAGCAGCCGGATTGTCTCCCCTCCATTGTCGAGGGATCCGGAGAACCAGCCCGCGACCTCCACCCGGGGATGACGCTGCTGGAACGCGGCCGGATTGTCGTCGCTCGCCAACACCAGGCGGGCTCCCGGAGCGAGGACAGGGCCGGGCATCGGGAACCGAAACCCGATGCCGGTGAACACGCAGTCGGAGAGATCAACCGGGACGGTGCCCGGGTTGAGGAGTTCCAGGAACTCGAACCGGTCCTCGTCGACCGGATGGTAGTGGATCTCGGACACCACCAGCACCGGGGGGGCCTGTGCGACCCGGAACTCCGCATCGGTCAGCGCGCTCCACTGGGTGCCATTCAGCGAGCGGGCCCGGATCCGGACGTTCCGGGTCAGCACCAGAGGCTCCCCATAGACGCGGCTCGAAGGCGACGGGATCCCGTCGAATGCGACCCGGGGATCCGATCCATCGGTCGTGTAGTGGATCGGACCAAGCTGGTTGCTCATGGAGAGGACGAACCCACTGGAGACGAGTCCTCCATGGCGGGAGAGGACGGGGGCATTCGACGACAACAGGAAACCCGCCTTCTGGAACATGTTGGTGGTCCAACGGCGACGGCTGTTGATCCAGGTGCCGACGGCATTGTTGAAACCCGTGATCGAGGGGGCGACCCGGGCCCGCATGCCCTCGTAGCGCCAACGGATCTGCTCATCGGTCAGGGGGCCTCCATTGAAGAACGCCCGGTGGACGCGGTCGGCGAACAGCAGCTTGAACTCGGGGGCCTTCCTGAGGGCGTTGAAGATCTTCTGATAGTCGGCGTTCCCCCAGGGCGGGGAGGTGTTGGAGAGGGTGAGCGCCAGGGTGTCGTAGCTGACGGAGTGCCCGGAGAACCCGAATGAGAACTCGGCGTCCCACGGGTAGAACCGGAACCGGGAGCCCGGAACCCGTTCGCGTGCGGCCCGGGTGTTGTTGTGGGGCCAGTCGTCGTTGTCGGCCCAGAGCAGCGGCAGCAGGTAGTCCACGAAGTTCTCCAGATCCATGCGCGCCGCGATCGCCTCGTAGTTGGCCCGCACGGTCAGATCCTTCAGGGCCGCCGCCTTCAGTTGATTCCACGCCACGGCATCCCCGCGGACGACCGCCGACATCGCACCAATCACGTCCCAGTCGCCTCCGCCGCCGTGGTAGCGCTGCAGGAAGTCGTCGTCGACACGCTCGGTCGGGTTGTAGATGCCCTTGTAGACCCCGTTCAGGAACAGGTTCACGAAGGTGCCATGGCAGGCTGTGATGCCGACGTCATCCGTCAGGGCCCGGACGAACTCGTCCTTCAGGAACGGGTTGGAGGGGTCGTTCATCCCCGCCCGCAGATGCAGGCTGTTGAAGGAGGAGACCGTGGTCCTCGGGAACATCGGATAGTCCAGCTCGCCGGGTCCATACTCCCCGCGGAAGTAGAGACGATAGGAGTACTTGCCCTCCGGCGGGGTGGATTGGCGGTAGTTGTAGCGCTCCCGGATGTAGTCGCCTCCCGCGACCCGGATCCCGGCATCGATCTGGAACCCCCCATGATCCTCCGGCCGGATGAGCTCCACCGACACCGGACGTTCCCACGCAGGACCATGCTTGGTCGTGTTCCGGGGACTCGACTCCATGATGCCCGAGCTCCCGTAGAGATGATTTGTCGCGGTCACGAGCGACAATGCCGGGAGGAGGCGTCGGTTCGCGGGGATGTTGAACAGGTAGGTGTGGGTTCCCACCTGGGACGGCACGAGGTGGGGGGCGAAGGCCGCTGCACGGATGACCCGACTGCTGGTGAGCGTCAGGGGCGCTCCATAGACGAAGCCCGTCGTGGGAGTGGGTGCCGACCCATTCGTCGTGAAGCGGATGGTCGCACCCGGGGTTGGCGTGGCCAGGGTGAGCACGAACGGCCGGTCGAAGAAGCCGCGCTGGACACTGAAGTGGACCGCCTCGGCCCTGCCGGTGACGGTGCTGATGCCGTTGGAGCTGCCTGGCGTCGGAACCCTGAAGTACCGCCATGCATCCGAGTTGCCCACCTTCTGGACGCCATAGGAATAGTCGGGTCCCTGCTCTGGATACTGGACCCCGCTCAGGATCGGCGCCGGCCACTCGGGTCCGAACAGGCGCCAGGTGTCCCCCGTGGCGTTGAGCTTCGAGTCAAGGTGGAGGGGCACCCCCGGGGTGGTGGGACGACGATCCTTGCCCGACGCGAAGACCACCAGAAACCCTCCGCCAGGGATCTCGACCTCCGGGAACAACCACGCATCCGAGCCGGTGGAGCCCGACCCCAGCGACCATCCCTTCAGCGACACCGCCTCCACCCCGCGATTGTGCAGCTCAATCCAGTCCTCGGCGTCGCCGTCCTCATCCCGGAGACCGTTCGCATTGTCCGCCAGCAGCTCGTGGATCACCACCTGCGGCACCGCCCGCTTGGAATCGACCGCGACCTGCCAGTCCCCACCCCGGAAGGGATGAGGTTCCGGCTCGTCAGAGACAATCCCATGGCCCGGCCTCCAGGAGAACACGGCTGGTCCATCCGGGACCTCCGGGAACTGGAACCGATAGGGACCCGGGCCGAGGCCAGTCACCGAAAGAGCACCGATGCCGTTGCACCGGAGGTCGGAGGCCTCCACGCCGAGCACCGACCGGGTGAAGGTGACCTCGACCTCGCCCAACTGGCGCACGACAACCCCGGCGACGGGGCGTAGCCGACCCACGGCAGGGCCTGCAGGATCAAGGACCTCATAGGCCCAGACCGATCCCGGGGCCCCGCCATCGAACCGGTTTGGCGGGACATCCAGATCCTGGATGGCATGAAGCGTGCCCCAGCTCATCACCACGCCGCCGGGACCCGGCTGGGGAAACGAGAACCGATAGGTGGTCCCGGTCCCCGACACCGACGTGGCCGGGACGCCATTCACCAGGAAGTCGCCCGCTGCGACACCGGAGACGGGCTCCGAGAACGTGACCACCACCTCCGTCAGGTTGGTGACCAGCCCGGGAGCCGGGGTGACGGCGACCACCCGGGGCAGCATCGAGGTCACTTCGGTGGAGACCAGTTCGGCGTCGAAGACAAGGTCGCTGCTGGACAACGAACCGTTCAGGACGACCACGGCCAGCACGTTCTCTCCCGGCACGAGCAGGGATGGGGCGTCGACCAAGGTCTGGGAGGTCTGGACGTATTCCTGCGCCGAGGTTGCGAGGGAGTCGAACACCGGATCCGTCTCGCCGAAGTTCAAGGCGGCGACACGGGTGCCGTTCAGGTAGGCGACAAACCCGTCATCGCAGATGGTGTTCAGGTCGAGGCTCTGGATCCCCTTGGGGTTCGCCACCTGGAACCGCCTGCGGAGGAAGACGGTCGAGTAGCGGTTCTGCATGTCCGTGAGCTGGGTCCCGGTGAATCCCGCCTCGCCATAGGAGAACGGGGCGATCCCCTTCTCCCACGATGCGTCGTTGAACCCCACCCGACGCCACGCGACCGGATCCGCCGGAGAAGGCGCATTGGTCCCGCGAAGGAACGACCAGTCGCTCCCTGTCGGGATCAGCGTGGCACCCAGGGCGCTGGAGGCCGGAAGCCACGCCAGCAGGAACCAGGACACGAGACGGGACAGGATCCGGGGACAGTACATGGAGAGGTTGGAACCTGCCCCAGACTCGGGCCCGGGTCCAAGGAAGAGGTGCAGTCCGGACCGGTGCTGATCCTTCCCAATCTCCCGCAGCCTCCGTACCGTCCGCGGGTGACCTTGACCGAACAGATCACAGGGCTCGCGACGGCGGCGAAAGGCGCCTCCCGGGCCCTCGCCCAATTGACCGCCCAGGAGCGGGACCAGGCCCTGATCGCCATGGCGACAGCGCTGGAGGACTCTGTCCCCCCACTGTTGGAGGCCAACGCCAAGGACCTCGAAGTGGGCCGCGGTCTGGGTCTCAGCGCGGCGATGCTGGATCGGCTGATGCTCAACCCTGACCGGATTGCCGCCATGGCCCAGGGCGTCCGGGAGGTGGCCACCCTCCCCAACCCGGTGGGCCGCATCCTGGACGAACGGACCCGACCCAACGGTCTCCGCCTCCAGAAGGTCAGCACCCCCATCGGCGTCGTGGTCATCATCTATGAGTCCCGTCCCAACGTGACCGCCGATGCCGCCAGCCTCTGCTTCAAGACCGGCAACGCCACCATCCTCCGCGGCGGCAAGGAGGCGTTGAACTCCAACCGGCTCATCGCACGCCTGATGGTCGAGGCTGGACGACAGGTCCTCCAGAAGCGGTTCCCGGAGGCCGCCATCCAGGTCGTACCCACCACCGACCGCGAAGCCGTCCCGATCCTCCTCTCGCTCACCTCCCTGGTCGACCTCTGCATGCCACGCGGTGGCGAGGGGTTGATCCGTGCGGTGACCGAGTGCTCGAAGGTGCCCGTCATCAAGCACTACAAGGGGGTCTGCCACGTGTACGTGGACCGCGAGGCGGACCTCGACATGGCCGATGCCATCCTCTGGAACGCCAAGGTCCAGCGTCCCTCCGCCTGCAACGCGGCCGAGACCGTGCTGGTCGACCGGCCAGTCGCCGCAGCCTTCCTGCCCAGGGCCGCACGACATCTTGCCGAGAAGCCGGTCGAACTCCGGGTCGACCCCGAATCCCGCGCACTTCTCCAGGACCTCGGCACCTCCAGCCCGGTCCTGAAGGCCGCCACCGAGCAGGACTACAACACCGAATACAACGACTACATCCTCAACGTCCGGGTGGTCGACGGTGTCGACGCGGCGATCGAGCATATCCACCGACACGGCTCGGCCCACAGCGACGCGATTATCACCCGCAACGAGACCACCGCCCGGCATTTCCTCCAGACCGTCGACTCGGCCGCCGTCTACTGGAACGCCAGCACGCGGTTTACCGACGGCGGCGAGTTCGGGATGGGGGCTGAGATCGGCATCAGCACCGACAAGGTCGGGGCCCGCGGACCGATGGGCCTCGACGAGCTGTGCAGCTACAAATGGCTGGTCTGGGGGAACGGTCAGGTCCGAGGCTGAACCCGTCGCCCCATCGTCCCCCTCGACCCAGGAGATTATCCCATGCGCGCCCTCCAGCTTGAACGCCCCCAGTCCTTCCGGTTCCTCGACGTTCCCGAACCGCCTGCACCCGGTCCCGGCGAGGCCCTGCTCCGGGTGCATCAGGTCGGCATCTGCGGCACCGACTACAGCGGCTACCTCGGCAAGATGCCGTTCTTCAGCTACCCCCGTATCCCGGGTCATGAGCTGGGCGTCGAGGTGCTGGCCGTGGGCGACGGCGTCACGAATGTCCGCCCCGGGGACCGCTGCTCCGTCGAGCCCTACATCAACTGCCAGCGCTGCTCCGCCTGCCGTCGGGGCCACACCAACTGCTGCGAGTCGAACCAGACCCTGGGGGTCATGTGCGACGGGGGGCTCCAGGAACGGATCCTCCTCCCCGCCCGGAAGCTGCACCCGGCCCCGGCGCTCTCGGACGAGCAGGCGGCCCTCGTGGAGACCCTGGCGATCGGATGCCACGCCGTGGACCGGAGCGGTCTCAGGTCAGGAGAGACGGCCCTCGTGATCGGCGCGGGGCCCATCGGGCTCGCCGCGATGGAGTTCACGAAGGTGGCCGGGGCCAGGACCATCGTCCTCGACATGAACGCCCAGCGCCTCGCCTTCGTGCGCGAGCGGATGGGCATCCCGGATACGCTGCTGTCGAGCGGGGACGACACCGAGGTCCAGCGCCTGGCCGATCTCACCGGTGGTGAACTGGCCCACGTGGTGATCGATGCCACGGGATCCAACAGGTCGATGAGCCAGGCACTCCGGTTCTGTGCCTTCGCCGGCCGTCTCATCTATGTCGGTATCACCCAGGCGGAACTCACCTTCCCGCACGCCCCGATCCTGCATCGCCGGGAACTGACCCTGATGGCCAGCCGCAACGCACTTCCGCGCGACTTCACCCGGATCATCTCGCTGATCGGATCCGGCCAGCTCGATACCCGGCCCTGGATCACCCATCGGGTGCCGTTCTCCGGGGTGATCGGGGAGTTCCCGAAGTACCTCGAGCCGGGATCGGGCGTGATCAAGGCCATGATCGCCCTCGAATGAACGCGGGACCCGCAATCCGGCCGGGTCGCCCCCCGTCCACCGGGACGGCGTTCACCCTGATCGAGCTTTTGGTGGTGATCGCGATCATCGCGATCCTCGCCGGCATGCTGCTGCCGGCGCTGGGCCGGGCCAAGTCGCGGGCCCAGGGCGCGGCCTGCCAGGCCAACCTCAAGCAGCTCCACCTGGGATGGAAACTCTACGCCGACGACCACGGCGACCGGCTCGTGAACAACCACGGGGTCGGGGAGACCCGGGCACGCCGGAACAACTGGGTTAACCACGTGCTCAACTGGGATGACTCCGAGGAGAACACCAATACCCTCTACCTGACGGAGGCCAAGCTTGGCAGCCATCTGGGGCGGTCGGTCGCCGTCTTCAAATGCCCGTCCGACCTCTCCAGGAGCACGGTCGGCCTCCGGACCCGGAGCTTCTCGATGAATTCCCTGGTCGGCGATCCCGGCGAGCTGACCAACCGGTTCAACCCCTCGTTCCAGCAGTACTTCCGCGAGGCGGACCTCCAGAACCCCTCGACGATCTTCGTATTCCTCGACGAACACCCCGACACCCTCAACGACGGGTTCTTCATGAACCGTCTCGAGGAGGCCCCGAAGTGGGGCAACCTGCCGGCCAGCCACCACCAGGGTTCTGGCAACCTCGCCTTCGGCGACGGACACGTCGAAAACCACCGCTGGCAGGTGACCACCGGGCCCGGTTCCACGCTGCGCCCCAGCGTGAAGGGCGGTGCCGGCGGCATCTTCCCGGCGGAGCCCACGACCGACTGGGATTGGCTGCGGGACCGGTCTTCGATCCGACGTCCCTGAGCGGTTTTCCAGGGGTCCGATCAAACCAGACCATTTTCCTCCGCTTCACGGATTGACACCCGGAGTGCCCCGCATAGCTTGGCCGGAACAAGACCGGTTTGGTCTGATTCACCGATGCAAGTCACCCGTGCGAGCGAGTATGCGATGTTGGGCCTCCTGGCCCTGTCGCGTCGGCCCGCCGGGGCGGTCGAGATGGTGGATGTGCTGGCCCACGAGGAGGGAGTGCCCCCCTCATTCCTCGGCAAGATCTTCCAGAGCCTCTCACGGGCTGGAATCGTGAGGTCGGCCCGGGGTTCCGGCGGGGGCTTCTCCCTGGTCCGGACTCCGGCGGAGATCACGGTCCTGGAGGTCATTGAGGCGGTCGAAGGACCGATCGCCCTGCAGCGCTGCCTCGAGACCGACACCGACTGCACCCACCGGGAGGGCTGTGCCCTGTGTGGCCTGTTCTCGGAGGCCCAGGACCGGGTGAAGGAGGTCTTCGGCCGGACCTCCGTGGCGGAGCTGACCCGCCGTCACACCTCCTTCGTCGAACATCAGGCCAGGACGGCACAAACCGGGCCCAAGCATTCCCGGACTGCGACCGGCGCGAAGCCGAAGCGGTCCAAGACCCTCAAACTCTCAACGTAAGCGTCGAACCATGAGCGAAACCTACACCCTGTATAATTCCACCGTGATGGACCACTTCATGCACCCCCGCAACATGGGTGACCTGAAGGATGCCGATGGCGTGGGCGAGGTGGGCGCCGCGGCGTGCGGCGACATCATGAAGATCAGCCTGAAGATCAAGGACGGGAAGATCGAGGATGCCCGGTTCAAGACCTTCGGGTGCGGTTCTGCCATCGCGAGCTCCAGCATGGCCACCGAGCTGATCAAGGGCCGCAGCATCGACGAGGCGATGAACTTCACCAACCAGGAGGTCGTGGACGCCCTCGGCGGCCTGCCCCCGGTCAAGATCCACTGCTCGGTCCTGGCCGAGGAGGCCCTGAAGGCCGCCCTCGAGGACTACATCCGCAAGCATCCGGAAGCGGCCTCGAAGCTCCAGAAGCCCGAGCCGGCCGCGGCCTGACCGGCCCCGCCCCACACCTCCGCGGCCCACGGATTCCCGTGCCGCCGCGGATTTTTTGTCCCCGGATCGCCAATCTGGCATCCGGTTCGCCTCCTGCCGATTGACGGCTACCCTCGACCCCATGCGCCACGTCTATCTCGATCACCAGGCTGCAACCCCCCTCCTTCCCGAGGCCTTCGAGGCCATGAAGCCGTTCTTCACGGAATGGTTCGGCAACCCGTCCTCCCTCCACGAGCACGGGCTCCGGGTCCGCGAGGCGCTGAAGCGTTCCCGGGAGCAGATCGCCGCACTGATCCACGCGGGAAACCCCGACGAGATCTTCTTCACCTCCGACGGCACGGAATCCGCCAACCTCGCCATCAAGGGTGTCGCCTACGCCAATGAGCGCCGGGGCAAGCATCTCGTCGTCTGCGCCACGGAACACCCCAGCATCATCAACTCCGTCGAGTTCCTCGAGAAGCAGGGCTGGACCTGCACCCGGGTCGGAGTCGACGGCGAGGGACGCATCCGGCTCCAGGAGCTCCGGGACGCCATCACGGCCCAGACGGTCCTCGTGGCGGTGCACCATGTGAACCATGACATCGGGACGATCCAGCCAGTCACCGAGGTGGGTCGGATCTGCGCCGAGAAGGGCGTGCCGCTCTACGTGGACTGCGAGGCCAGCGCGGGCTGGCTGCCGATCGACGTCGAGGCCTGGGGATCCGCCATGGTCAGCTTCTCCCCCCATCGGTTCTACGGACCCAAGGGCGTCGGCGTCCTCTACCGCAACAAGAAGGCGCGCCTCGTTTCCATCATCCACGGCGGCGTCCAGGAAGGCGGGCGACGTGCCGGAACGGAGAACGTGCCGGCGATCGTCGGTGCCGGCGTGGCGGCTGAGGCGGCACGACGGGACCTCGAGGCCCGGATCCGCCACACCCGGGAAATCCAGACCCGGCTCTGGGAGGGGCTCGAGAAGCACGTCGAGTTCATCAAGCTCAACGGCCCACGACCCGGACCCGACCGCATCTCCACAAACCTCAACCTCTCCACGGAATTCATCGAGGGCGAGGGCCAGCTCCTCATGTGCGATCTCGACGGGATCGCAGTGGCCAGCGGATCGAGCTGCGTCAGCAAATCCCTCAAGATCTCCCACGTGCTCGCCGCCATCGGACTCGATCACGCGCTCGCACAGGGCAACATCATCATGACCCTGGGCAAGGACAACACGGTCGAGGATGTCGACTACGTCGTGCAGACCTTTGCGCGGATCGTCGAGAAGCTCCGGGGCATGTCCCCGATGTGGGACGAGTTCCAGCGGGGAATCATCGATTCGGTGGTCAAGCCGACGGGCCGTGGCAAGTCCTTCAGCCAGCACGCGGCAGATGTCTCTGGTAAACCAGCGCACTAAGTAGCAACGCTCCGGAAACCCGTTTCGGAACTCCATCCGCCAACGCAACTTCCCCATCCCATGATTTCCCAAGAGGCCGTCCTGCAGATCCTCAAGAACGTCAAGTACCCGGGATACAGCCGCGACATCGTCTCGTTCGGCCTGATCAAGGAGATCCAGGTCGAGGCGACCGCCGTCGGTGTGCTGATCGAGCTCACCTCCCCGAACCCCGAGATCGGCGAGCAGATTGCGGATGCGGCTCGACTGGCCCTCCGCGACGGGATTCCTGGACTGGTCGACGCCCATGTCCAGGTGAAGGTGCCCACGGCTCCGCAGGCCGCCACCGGACCGGCCCCCCGGAATCGCCTCCCCCACATCAAGCGCGTCATCGCCGTGGCATCGGGCAAGGGCGGTGTCGGCAAGTCGACCTGTTCGGTGAACCTCGCCTGTGCCCTCCGTCATGTCGGCGCCAGGGTCGGTCTCCTCGATGGCGATATCTACGGTCCCAGCATCCCCCTGATGATGGGCGTGCAACAGCGGCCAGAGATCACGGAGGAAGAGCATCTGGTCCCGCCTTTCGCCCATGGGGTCCGCCTGATGAGCATGGGATTCCTCATCCCGGATGATCAGCCTGTGATCTGGCGGGGGCCGATGATCCAGAAGACCATGCAGCAGTTCATCCACCAGGTGGACTGGGGAGAACTCGACTATCTGCTGGTCGATCTCCCTCCCGGCACCGGGGATGCCCAGCTGTCCCTCTGCCAGATCGTCCCGCTGGACGGCGGCGTGATCGTGACCACACCCCAGCAGGCGTCGATCGGGGTCGTGCGGAAGGGAATGGCGATGTTCGAGAAGGTCAACGTGCCGCTTCTCGGCCTGATCGAGAACATGAGCTATTTCACCGCTCCGGACGGATCCCGCGTGGAGATCTTCGGACACGGCGGCGGCGCCGCGGAGGCCGAGCGCAAAGGAATTCCGTTCCTGGGTGAAATCCCGATCCTCCCCGCCGTCCGCGAAGGCGGCGACCGTGGGGTGCCGGCTGTGGTGTCGGATCCCACCGGGCCTGCCGGACAACCGTTCATCCGGATCGCCCAGGCGCTGCGCGAGCGTCTCGGCTGAACCCGCCACGACCGGGATCCACCTTTGACGCCGTCCAACGCACGGTTCAGTCTTCCATCCATGTTGGAGACTCCCTCACGCGTCAGGCTTTCGATCGCCTGTCTGGTCATCGCGGGTGCCCTCTGCCACCACCCCGATGCCGGCGAGCCCGCGCAGGTGTCCACCCCCTCCAACCGCAAGGGTCCCGCCGAGCTCCCAAACCGCAGGAAACAACCCTCGTTCCGCCCGCTGGACGGCAGTTCCATGGGAGGTGTGATGGATGGCAAGGCCAGCGACGCCATCCCGCAGGTGGATCCAGTGCTGCCGGACGCCCGGAAACAGCTCGAGCTCTTCGAGCGGCTCGACAAGAAGCGGAACTTCCTGCTGAACGACCCCTCCACCGGCAGCGGCGACAGCAAGGGGGAGATGCGTTCCTTCGACAAAGGGGACACTGGGACGGAGGACACGCTGTCCGTTGGGCCCCGCAAGCCCCGCACGGCGCTGGAGCGCCGGCTGAAGGGCGATGCAGAGGCGGCTCGGAACCCGTCCAGCCGGAGCACCGCGTCCGAGGACAACCGCAGTCCCGCGGAGAAGCGGTACGCCGACAAGGACAAGCCGATGGAGCAGACCGACCGGGACGCGCGCACCGGGACGGAAAGGGAGGACGAGGAGGAGACGCGGGACAATCCGAAGAGCGGGGAGACCGCCGATCCGGCCCAGTCGTTCCAGAAACAGCTGGAACCGGACAAGGGCAACAACCTTGAGCAACGCCTCTCCAAGCCAGGCACCTCTGCCGGCATCAGGATCGGTTCAGAACCGGATTCGCGTACCGAGAACCTCCGCTTTCCCTCGTCGAATCCCGGAGGGCGGGGCTCCTTGGTCGACGACCTGAGCCGGCAACGTTTCGAGCGTTACCAGCAGGTGACCGGAGGCGGCAGCCTGCTGCGCTCCGACGAGACTTCGGAATCCTCGTCGTTCGGTCGAGGCCGTGAGATGAGGGTCGACGCCTTCGGACCGGTGGGCGTCTCTCCAGCCGCCTCGAAGCCCGGGAGCGGACTTGCGACGCCCGGAACAGAGGGGGCAAACCTCGACCTACGTGCCAACCGCTCGAGTCTGGCCGCGCCGCCGTCGACCTTCAGCCTGCCAACACCATCGGCAGGCTCCGGCCTGCTGAGTCCGCCCCCTTCCAGTCCCGCCTCACGCATGCTCCGGGAAAGCCGGCCCGCGCCACCTCGATTCCAGCCGTGATGCGACTCCGTGCCCTGATCATCTGGGGGCTGCTGTCCCTGACCTCCACCGTCCTTCTGGGGGCCGATGAGGCCTCCATCGTCAAGGTCCTCCCCCATCTGCTGGACCTCAAGGGGAAGGCTTCCCTGTCCCCTGGCCTCTTCCAGCGGGATGCCTACCAGGGCCAGCTGCGCAAGGATCCGAAACTGGTGTCGGGCATGCGGTTCAATGTCCAGTGGAAGGCCAAGGGCATCCCGGCTGACGAACTCGTGCTCAAGGTCTGGCTGAAGACCTCGGGACGGAACCCCAACGACCCGCTGGAACTCACCGCACCGGTCCGCGGCAACCGGAAGTGGGGCCGTTGGTCCTCCATTTCCTACGACGGGAACCTGTTCAAGGACAACGGACAGGTCCTGGCGTGGAAGGTGGAGCTGCTGCGTGGGCAAACCGCGCTGGCGACGCAGACCTCGTTCCTCTGGTGAGGTGTTG
>Ga0315906_10007650_pt1 | contig 13116 bp, 14 predicted proteins | sample LakEriMetagenome_4_FD_203526 | JGI IMG/M metagenome (GOLD analysis project Ga0315906, IMG submission 203526) | Freshwater fungal communities from buoy surface, Lake Erie, Ohio, United States - Buoy 2 MA122 | ecosystem: Environmental > Aquatic > Freshwater > Lake > Lake biofilm | place: USA...
ATTATTTTCATTGACTTCATATCATTAATATCATATAGCTATAACCCTTATGAATAAAAGAACACAAGGCATAATGTTTTTTTATGTTTATCATTAATAAAAACTCTTCAGAAGTTATTGTCATTCTTAACAAAAATATGTTGATAAAATATTTGCATATTTTTTTTTCAACAATAAAAAAATTTGTTTCTTCGTATCAACAATTCAAAAAACAAAAACCATGGCAACAAAACCAGCAAAAAAAGCAGCTCCTAAAAAAGCAGCTAAAAAAGCGGCTCCAAAAAAAGCAGCTAAGAAAGCAGTAAAAAAAGCAGCTCCTAAAAAAGCAGCAAAGAAAGCAGTAAAAAAAGCAGCTCCTAAAAAAGTAGCAGCTCCTAAAAAAGTAGCGGCTAAGAAAAAATAATTTTTTAATTGCTTTATTAAAAAGTCTCGCTACAGCGGGACTTTTTAGTTTTAAACAAAATCATAATTCAATAATATAAAAAAATGAAAATTTTCATAAACACTTTATCAATTATAAGTATTTTATTTTTCTTCTCTTGTAATAATCAAACTGAAAAAGTTGAAGTACTTATTACTCCTGCAGGAATGCAATACGTTGATATTAGTTCAAGCGGAATGAATTTAAATATTCTTGTTCCCGATTCAAATAATGGCGTGTTAGATACTATTCTAACAACCTTTGGTGCATATCAAATTAAAAGAGGAAAAGATTTTCAAATTACAATTACTGAAGACGGAGGAACTATTGCTTCTAAAAAAGAGGACAATAAAAATGCTGACTTACTTCAAGTAAAACAATACATCATTGATGAGCCAAATACATTAATGTGGGAAAGTGGCATCGCAGATATATCTGAATTTCATTTTTTTCACTCTGCAAAAATTGGAAACAGAACTTTTGTTTTTGAAAATTTAAAAGATGAAAGTTTCTCTAAAGAAGCAATTCAAAAAATGTTGGATGCATGTAAAAATGTTAGACTGATTGAAAAGAAAAAAGAAAATTAATATTCTATTAAATATTTGAAAGTTTTAAAGCTATTCTATTTTACTTAAACCATATTTAATTCTCTCTTTAATAAATCATTTAACTGGCTGGGAGTTAAATTAGATTTAATATCTCCACTTAAAGATAGTGATACAGCGCCGGTTTGTTCAGAAACAATAATAGCTAGTGCATCTGTAGATTCTGTTATACCTACTGCCGCTCTATGTCTCATGCCATAGTGTGCAGGAAATTGTTCTTTTTCAGTAACGGGCAAAACACATCTTGCTGCAACAATTTTATTTTCATTAATAATAACAGCACCGTCATGTAACGGACTATTTTTAAAAAAAATATTTTCTATCATTCTTTCGGAAATGCCTGCTTCAATAGGGTCGCCCGTATTGATGTATAATTTTAAATCGGTATTTCTGCCTACTACAATTAAAGCGCCGGTTTTGGTTTCACCCATTTTAAAACATGCGTTTATGATTGGTTTAATATTTATTGATGAATAAGATGTTTTTGTTTTTTTTGTATTACGTGAAAATAAAACTTTTAAAATTTTGTTTCTGTTCAAAAACTCATTCGTACCTACAAACAATAAAAACTTTCTTAATTCTTGTTGAAAAACAATAATTATTGCAATAACTCCTACATCAATAAACTTGCTTAGAATTGAGCCAAACAATTTCATGTCTAATGCACGAACTAAAATCCAAATACAATAAATAACAAATATTCCAGTGAATATATTAACTGCCGGAGTGCCTTTTATTATAATATATACCTGATATAGCAAAAAAGCAACCAGTAATATATCAAACGCATCTATAAATTGAAAAGTGATAAAAAGCATATAAAGACGAATATACAAAAATAAGGAAGAGTTGATTTTTAAACAAATTAGAATAATTCTAATTTGTTTAAAAAATCAAAAAGTATTAAACCGACCATTTATCTGGTGCTTCACGCCATTTACGCAATGGGACTAAATCTTTTTCAGTGATATAATTATTTTTTAAGGCCTCTTCAATTAATATATGGTAGTTGCTCAATGTGATTAACTGACAATTAGCTTTTTTAAAATTTTCTACTGCCTCTTTAAAGCCATATGTAAAAATTGCAACCATTCCTTTTACGTTGCATCCTGCATCTCTTAATGCTTGCACCGCTTTTAAACTGCTCCCGCCTGTACTGATAAGATCTTCTATCACAACAACAGATTGTCCAGGCTCTATAACACCTTCAATCATGTTGGTCATGCCGTGTTTTTTTGCTTCACTTCTAACGTAAACAAATGGTAAACTTAAATCCTGAGCAACTAAAGCGCCCTGAGCAATGCCACCGGTTGCAACACCCGCGATTACATCTGTGCTTGTAAACTCATTTTTTATTTGTTCAACAAACTGTTGTCTGATAAATGTTCGTATTGTTGGATAAGACAAAGTTTTTCTGTTATCACAATAAATTGGTGAATTCCATCCTGATGCCCATGTAAATGGTTTATCCGGTTGTAATTTTATCGCTTTGATTTGAAGTAAATAATCTGCAATTTTACGCGAAGCAATATCTGAAGGTGTCATGTTGCAAATTTACCAATCTATAAAAATATAGAAACAAGAGTTATGAACATTTTTACTATTCATTTTAATGAAAAAAAAATAGTATTTACTACTAAGCCAAATTTAAAACCATTTGATAAAAATAAATTGGCAAGTATAAGCTCTGCAATAAGCAATAAAAAAATCAAAGAAGATTTTGAGTGGTTCATTAAACAAAATAAATTCGAAGTAATATACTTTATTGCAGAAAATCAATTAAAAATCAGAACTGACTTTGTAAAACAATTTAATTTAATTGAAGCGGCTGGTGGAGTAATTCAAAGTAATAAAGGAATTTTGTTTATTTATAGAAATAATAAATGGGATCTACCAAAGGGCAAAGTTGAAAAAAAAGAAAAGATAAGTTTGGCAGCAATTCGTGAATGTGAAGAGGAATGCGGAATTAAAGAGTTAGGTATAATTAAAAAGTTACTTCCTACATTTCATTTATACAAATTAAATAACAAATTAGTATTAAAAGTAACGCATTGGTTTCTTATGACTGCCCCTGGAAAACAAAAATTAAAAGCACAAAAAGAAGAAGGCATTACTCGGGTAAAATGGGTTAAACAAATTGATATTCATCAGCCACTTAAAAATACCTATCCAAGTATCAGAGAAATATTTTCGCATATTCATACACCATGATTATTAATTACAAAAAAATTTCTATTGAAGAAACAAATCAGTTTTCTAAATTGATTGTTGATTATTTTAATAATCGTGAAGAACTAAAACCACTTTACAATTATCATTTCTCAAATCCTGATATTCATAAAATTGTTCAAGAATTAAATTTTAATGAAGATCAACGGACAGTTCTTTCAGATGAATTAATAAAGCAGTATGATGGATTTGAAATAAATGAAACTACAAAAGAAAATATTTTAAAACTAAAACTCAAAAACACATTTACCATTACAACCGGGCACCAACTTTGTTTGTTTACCGGTCCACTTTATTTTATTTATAAAATAATTAGTGTTATCAATCAATGCGAAGAATTTAATATTAAATATCCTGAGTTTAATTTTGTGCCAATTTTTTGGATGGCAGGTGAAGACCATGATAAAGAGGAAATTAATCATACACATGTTTTTGGTAAAAAAATAATTTGGGATACAAATCAAACAGGTAAAGTTGGAAATTTTAATACTGATGGAATTGAAAATTCGATTACTGAATTAAAAGAGATTCTTGGTAATTCAAAACATATCGATGAATTAATTATGCTTCTTAAAAAAGCATATTCTTTGCCATCCTTAAATGATGCGACACGATTTTTAGTTAATCAACTTTTTGGCAAATACGGATTGGTTATTTTAAATCCTGACACAGCCATTTTAAAAAATATTTTTGCTGATGAAATAAAAAATGAATTAAAGAATTCCTTTGTTACAAAGAGTGTTGATTCAACCATTTCACAACTTAATGATCTAGGTTACAAAATTCAGGTTAATCCAAGAGAGATAAACTTGTTTTATGCTAAAAATGGAATTAGAGAACGCATTATTTTTTCAGAAAATTATTTTAAAGTCAATAATACTGATATCAAGTTTTCAATTGAAGAAATTAATTCTCTAATTAAAAATGAAATTGAAGTTTTTAGTCCCAATGTGCTGATGCGCCCACTGTATCAGCAAAAATTATTACCTAACCTAGTTTATGTTGGTGGTCCGGGCGAAATTGCATATTGGTTGCAGTTAAAAAATATGTTTGCAGTATCTTCCGTTTTTTTCCCTATTCTTCAACCAAGAAAATTTGCTTTAATCATGAATGAGAAACACATTCAGAAATGGGAAAAAACAGGATTAAGCATTGAATCTGTTTTTTTAAATAGTGAGCTGATTGAAAAAAAATACATTTCATTTGAATACGAGGAATTGAATGATGAAAAAATAATTTCAGATAAATTATTTGATCAAATGAAGAAAAAAACAGAATCAATTGATAAAACATTGATTGCAACTGTTGAGGCAGAAAAACAAAAGTTATTTAAGAGTATAGATTTTATTGAGCAAAAAATAAAACGTGCCATTAAACAAAAAAACGAAATCAATCTTCAGCAAATCTCAACAATAAAAAATATATATTTTCCACAGCAAACAATTCAAGAGAGATATGATTCCATTTTTAATTTTTTAAGCGATAATAAAAATGCAATTGATGAGTTGAAAAAATGTTTTTCAGAAACACCAAGCAGCTTAACAGATTTTGTGATTTTAATTCAAACGAATTATAAAACCAGTAGTTAAAAAGTCCATTTGCAATCTTACTTTTTAATCATATCATCAATATTTATTTAAATTTAAAACAGACTTTTATTCAATGTTCTTATTCGATAATTTTATTTAATAAGTGAATAAAGAAGTTTGCAATATTGTATGGTTTAAACGCGATTTACGCATTATTGATCATGCTCCTTTAAATGCAGCAATTGAATGTGATCAAATGTGTTTTTTGATTTATGTTTTTGAACCAAGTGTTCATTATTTACCGGATTGGTCATTACGTCACTGGCAATTCATTTATCATTCTATTATAGATTTAAATAAAAAATTAACCAACTGTAAAATTGTTTGTTGCTATGGTGAAGTGAAAGATATTTTTGATGAAATAAAAAAATACTATTCAATTCAAAATATTTTTAGTCACGAAGAAACCGGAAACGCATTCACTTTTAAGCGAGACAAAGAACTTAAAATTTATTGCAAAGAAAATAACATCAAGTGGACAGAGTTCGCAACCAATGCCGTTGTTAGAGGTTTAAAAAATAGAAATAATTGGACAGCCAATTGGAAGAATAGAATGTCAGAGCCAATCATTCATCCTGAAATAAAAAAACTAAAAACTGTTGATAGTTCTTTTCTGCTGAAATTTAATTTACAAATTGAGTTGCAAAATAATTTAAATAAATATCCAAAAGAATTTCAACCGGCAGGAGAAGATTATGCGCATAAATACCTGCATAGTTTTTTAAATGGACGTTATATCAATTATACAAAAGGAATTTCAAAACCACAATTAAGCAGAAGTACATGTAGCAGATTATCACCTTTTCTTTCATGGGGAAACATATCATTGAAACAAGTTGTTCATGCTTGCAATGAAAAACTGAAAGAAAATCCTCCTAATAAACGTGCGCTGCACAATTTCATGTCGAGGTTGCACTGGCATTGCCACTTTATACAAAAGTTTGAAAGCGAATGCCGAATGGAATTTGAAAACATCAATCATGGTTTTGATGAATTGATTAAACCAAAAAAAAATAGTTTTATTGATGTTTGGAAAACTGGCAGAACAGGCGTTCCAATAGTTGATGCCAATATGCGTTGCCTAATTAAAACAGGTTATATTAATTTTAGAATGCGCGCAATGGTAGTTTCATTTTTCACGTTCAATCTTTGGCAAGATTGGAGAGAATGTGCGCATTACCTTGCTCAACTTTTTTTGGATTACGAACCGGGCATACATTATCCACAACTGCAAATGCAAGCAGGTGTAACCGGGATAAACATCATTCGTATTTATAATCCAATTAAGAACAGTAAAGAAAAAGACAGCGAAGGTGAATTTATTAAAAATTGGATTCCCGAATTAAAATCAGTTCCTGCCGATTTAATACATGAACCATGGAAAATGTCAGAATTGGAGCAACAATTATACAATTGCATAATTGGTAAAGATTATCCTTATCCTATCGTAGATGTAGAAGCAACGTGTAGACAAGCATCAGAAAAAATGTGGTCGTATAGAAAAACGCCTACTGTAAAAAAAGAAGGTGAACGAATTTTAAACAAACACACGCAACGCAAAAATGCAAAAGAGAAAAAACTATTAGCACCGAATTTATTTAGCGAAAATGAAACATAGAAAAAGATCAGATTTGCCCGAAAAAATTTGTGCGTGTTGCAAACTCCCATTTACATGGAGAAAAAAATGGGAAAGAGTATGGGATGAAGTAAAGTATTGTAGTGATAGATGTAGAACCAATAAATCTAAATACGATGAGAAGAGCAATAGTTTGGTTTAAAAATGATTTACGTTTACAGGATAATGAAACCTTGCAAAAGGCTGTTGAATGGGCAGATGAAATTATACCTGTATTTTGTTACAATGAAAATTGGGATACACAAACCCAATTTGGAACAAAGAAAATTGGCAAGCACAGAAAGCAATTTTTGTTTCAGTCGATGATGGAATTGGAAGAACAATTAGCAGAGCGAAATAGCGGATTAGTTTTTTGTAAAGGAAATCCAATTCATGAAATTTTACGATTGGCTAAATTATATAATGCACAACGCGTATATGCAAAAAAAGAAGTTGCTTACGAAGAAATTACTGAACTAAAAAACCTTAACGAACAACTTTTAAAATCAGGAATTACCCTCGAACTGTACAGCACAAGTACTTTATATCATGCAACAGATTTGCCTTTTTCAATTCGTGATATTCCTGAAATGTTTACAAATTTCAGAAAACAGGTTGAAAAGGATTCCATTGTTCGTAATGAAATTAATACGCCCGATAATTTTAAATCGCCTCAACTTGAAAAAGTTAATTGGTCAGATTATTTCACTCCAATAAAAAATGATGAAAGAGCTTCATTTCATTTTATTGGTGGAGAAAATCAGGCAAACAAACGTTTGACTGAATTTATTCAAGCTGGGCATATCAATCATTACAAACAAAAACGTGATCAATTATATGGCGCAAATTATTCAAGCAAGTTCTCACCCTGGCTGGCTTTGGGTTGTATTTCTCCAAGAACTATTTATCACCACATTAAAAACTTCGAAAATCAGTATGGTGCAAATGATTCAACTTATTGGTTAATTTTCGAATTGATATGGCGTGATTTTTTTCGTTTTTCTTTTAAAAAACATCCTCGTGATTTTTTTCTTCAACAAGGCATTTCAAAGAAAACAATTGAATTCAGTCACAATAAAAATAATTTTGTAGCGTGGAAAAATTCTGAAACAGTTCAAAACCTCATTAATGCATTTATGAATGAATTAAAGGAAACTGGTTTCATGAGTAATAGAGGAAGGCAAATTGTGGCGAGTTATTTTATTTACGAATTAAAATGCGATTGGAGATATGGTGCTTCCTGGTTTGAAGAACAATTGATAGATTATGATCCCTGCTCCAATTGGGGGAACTGGGCATATATAGCAGGGGTTGGAAATGATCCGCGTGGAGGAAGAATTTTTAATATTGATAAACAAGCAGAACAATTTGATAAAGATTTTTCTTTCAGGAATAAGTGGCTTAGCATCTTAAGTTCAGAAAAAAGTTCAAACAACATCGAGTCAAATACTATCAAAACATAAATTTTAAAACAATAGTAAATCATTTTTTACTTAATTTTGTTTTGTGGTAGGAATTGGAAAAAAAGTAGCGTTTCATACATTGGGTTGCAAATTAAATTTTGCAGAAACCTCAACCATTGCTCGTTTATTTGAAAAAGAGGGCTTTGAGAAAGTTGAATTCCCGAAAGCAGCAGATGTATATGTAATAAACACTTGTTCAGTTACCGAAAATGCTGATAAGGAATGTAAAACAGTTGTAAAATCCGCACTTAAAAATTCGCCGGATGCTTTTGTTGCAATCATTGGTTGCTATGCGCAATTAAAGCCTGAAGAAATTGCTAAAATTGAAGGCGTTGATGTTGTGCTTGGAGCTTCTGAAAAATTCAAACTACTCAACTATATTCAGTTATCACAAAAAAATCATGCTACCGAAATTCACAGTTGTGAAATTGATGATGTGCAACAATTCATTTCATCTTATTCTGCTGGCGACAGAACCCGATCTTTTCTTAAGGTTCAGGATGGTTGTGATTACACATGTTCTTATTGTACTATTCCATTGGCAAGAGGCGCAAGTAGAAGCGATACCATTTTGAATGTTGTAGAAAATGCAAAAAAAATTGCTGAATCAGGCATTAAAGAAATTGTTTTAACCGGAGTAAATATTGGTGATTTTGGATTTAACCAACATCAAAACGATCAAGGTAAAAAACAGGAAAAATTTTTAGATCTTATTCAAGAATTGGATAAAGTTGATGGAATAGAACGTTTTCGTATTTCATCTATTGAGCCTAATTTATTGAAAGATGAAATAATCGAATTTGTTGCGCAATCGAAGCGATTCGTTCCACATTTTCATGTGCCTTTGCAAAGTGGATCCAATAAAATTTTGAATTTGATGCGTAGAAGATATTTGCGCGAACTTTATGTTGATCGCATAAATAAAATCAAACAATTGATGCCACATGCATGCATTGGTGTTGATGTCATTGTTGGTTTTCCCGGCGAAACAGAAGAAGATTTTTTTGAAACATACGAATTCATAAATCAATTAAACGTTTCCTATTTACACGTATTCACATATTCTGAACGAGAAAATACAGATGCTGTTTTATTACAGGGCAAAGTGGAAATGAGTGAACGTAAAAAAAGAAACAAAATGCTTCGCATTTTATCTGCAAAAAAAACCAGGGCATTTTACGAAGAGCATTTAGGAAAAACTTACCCTGTTTTAATGGAGCATGAAAATAAAAACGATTTCATGTTTGGATTTACACCAAATTATATAAAAGTTAAAATTCCTTTTAATACTTCTAATTTTAATACAATACTTAAATTAAAATTAGAGAATATTGATGTTGATGGTAATTGCCTTACAAATTGAGATTGATTCTTGATATTACTTCTTTAAAAAAGATGCGTCAAATTGCAAAGGAAGTAAATTTGCTACGCTTTCGCTCACGATTATTTTTTTATCCTCACTGCACAAAATTATTTTAATTTTTGATTTTTGCTTGTACTCATATTCAATCAATGCTTGTCTGCAAGCTCCACACGGACTAACTGTTTGATTGCCAGAAGTGCTTATTGCAATGCATTTGATTGTTACATTCGGAAATGTTGCTCCGGCATAAAAAACGGCAACGCGCTCAGCGCATAATCCGGATGGATAAGCAGAATTTTCTTGATTATTGCCTACTACTATTTCATTATTGTTTAAAAGTATCGCAGCACCAACATGAAAATTGGAATATGGAGCATAAGCCGTTTTAGTAGCTTCTTTTGATTTCAAAATCAATAAATGTTCTTCGGAAGTTAATTCATTTATGTTGTCATAAATAGTGAAACTCGAAATTATCTGCAGCTTTTCCTTACCCATTTTTTAAAAATTATTTTTTTCGAATAATAAACAAACCATCACGAACCGGCAACAATAATTTCTCAACACGTTCATCATTTTTAATAAATGTATTAAACTCAATTATTGATTTTGTGTCTGCATCTTTATTTGATTTTTCATCAAGCACTTTTCCACTCCAAAGCACATTATCAGCAATAATCAATCCACCCTGCCCTACTTTATCAAAAATAAGATTATAATAATTCAAATAATTTTTTTTGTCTGCATCAATAAAAACAAGATCAAACTGCATTTTCAGTTCAGGAATTACAGTAAGTGCATTACCCGTGATGCTTTCGATTTTAGAATTTAAACCTGATTTGATAAAATATTTTTTTGCAATTGTTTCTGTTTCTTCGTTGATGTCGATTGTAATTATTTTTCCATTTTCTGAAAGTCCTTTTGCAAGGCATATTGCAGAGTATCCTGTATAAGTACCAACTTCGAGAATAGATTTTGCCTGAATACTTGCTGAAAGCATGGTAAGTAATTTACCTTGCAGGTGTCCGCTCAACATTCTTGGGGAAAGAAATGTAAGGTGCGTTTCCCTTTGCAGTTCAGATAAAACAATATCTTCCTGGTCCGAATGCTCCAGTGAATAATTTACAATGTTTTTATCCGTAAAGTCCAAATTGTGTTTTGAATTAAATTTCTTTATTCAAAATCCAGGCCCCTGGATGTATTGATTGAATTTCTTTCAATAAAGAAATAGCTGAATCATGATCGCCTGAACTACCAGCACTTACAACATGCAAGCCTTTTTTATTAATTCCTGCAAAAAATGCTTTTTTTCCTTTTTTCTTAATAGATTTTATTAGTTTTTCTGCGTTACTTTCAACAGCAAAACAACCAATTACAATTTGATATTGATCATTAATTGAAAAACCACTCGTGCTTACGCTATTCTTAATACTACTAAAGTAAATTGATTTATCATTGCTGATGGGCAATGAAGAAACACCATTGTTATCTATGCTTGATGTATTATTTGTGTTTGGAATGTAATCAAATTTTTTTGCAGAATAGTTGGTTGAAGTATATGTTGCTTCGTTGTTATTAAATCCAAATGCTGCCGAAAAAACTGAACTTGTTTTTTGTTGATTTAAAATTCCATATGTTGAAAGGGCAATCAATGGTAATGCAATTGCAGCAGCAATTTTCAGGTATTTTTTTCTATTATCATCGCTTTCAACTTTTTCTTTTGAATACAAATCAATTATACCTTCTGTTTTTTCTGCATTTACAGGTCGAACTGTAATAGGAAAAAGACCAAAAGATTCAATTAAAAAATTAACATCGATTTTTGGCTCAAATTGTATGGTTTGATCAGTAAATAATGAAAAAACACCAATGCCATTGATTTCGAGCCGCTTTTTTTCAATTAATGTGCTATTCCATTTTGCAACAGCATATTTAATAGCAGTTGAAGCCTGTTCGTAAGTAATTTTTTCAGTATTCATTACATGATGGATAAGTGAGCCATCATTAATAACAAGGTTTTTATTGAACGAAATGCTTCTGAATGGAGGTCTGAACGACATGTTTTGTTCATCAAAAGCAGCCGTTTCAGTTCTTGTAACAAATCCACCAAAATCCGGAATGATTAAACATTCCAAGTTAAAAAGCAGTTCGGGAATATATTTTTCTAAGGTTATGTTCATTTTTCAAGAACGAATTTACAAAATAAATCAAAACCTCAATAAATATGACAATTATCAATCGCATTATTTTGATATTGAATTTGTTTAATTTTATATTTGTAGATATAAGTTTTAAATCATGGAAAATTTTGATTTTGAAAAATGGTTTGATTCCAAGTTGGAAAAAAACGAAATGATTGAGCCAAAAGATTGGATGCCGGATAATTACCGAAAACATTTGATCCGTCAAATTTCTCAACATGCGCATTCTGAAATTGTAGGAATGTTGCCTGAAGGAAATTGGATAACGCGCGCCCCAAGCCTACGTGCAAAATTAGTGTTGATGGCTAAGGTTCAGGACGAGGGTGGCCATGGTTTATATCTTTATACAGCTGCAGAAACACTAGGAACTTCAAGAGAAGAGTTACTTGATGGTTTACATACCGGAAAAGCAAAATATTCATCCATTTTTAATTACCCAACATTAACTTGGGCAGATATTGGTATGGTTGGTTGGTTAGTAGATGGTGCAGCAATAATGAACCAAGTAATGTTGCAACGCACATCTTACGGACCATACAGCAGAGCAATGATTCGCATTTGTAAGGAAGAAAGTTTTCATCAGCGTCAGGGATACGAAAGTGTTTGCAGATTAGCCTTTGGAAATGAAGAGCAACGCAAAATGGCTCAGGATGCGCTTAATCGCTGGTGGTGGCCTTCATTGATGATGTTTGGCCCTACCGATGATAAATCACCAAACTCAGCAAATGCAATTAAATGGAAAATCAAGCGCGAAAGCAATGATCAGTTGCGCCAACGTTTCGTAAACCAAACGGTTCCTCAGGCTGAATACCTTGGATTAACCATACCGGATCCAAAACTAAAATGGAATGAAGAGAAAAAAGGTTACGATTTTGGTGAACCGGATTGGAATGAATTCAATGCTGTAATTAGTGGATTTGGTCCTTGTAATAAAGAGCGTGTTGCTGCGCGATTAAATGCGCACAATAACGGGGAATGGGTAAGAGCAGCTGCAAAAGCTTATGCAGATAAGAAGAACGAAGTAATGTCTGCGGCATAAAATAATTTCTTAAAACTAATAAATCATGAGTAATAAAGATTCTCAGGGAGCACTGTGGGAAGTATTTGTTCAGAGAAAATCAGGTCAACCATTTGTGCATTGCGGAAGTTTACACGCATTTGATAAGGAAATGGCATTACAAAACGCACGTGATTTATATACGCGCAGAGGCGAAGGAAGTGCTTTGTGGGTTGTTCCATCAAGTGCAATTGTATCTAGCACACCTGAAGATATAGGTTCGTTTTTTGAACCTGCAAACGATAAGGTGTATCGTCATCCAACTTTTTATCAAATTCCGGAAGGTGTTAAACACTTGTAATTTCATTCATTCAAAATTAGCACATGAACAAACAAGAGGCACTTTTTAATTACACACTTCGTCTTGCTGATAATGGCTTAATCCTGTCTCAGCGCCTTGCAGAGTGGACTGGACATGGTCCATTTTTAGAAGAAGATTTGGCATTGACAAACATTGCGCTTGATATTTTAGGTCAGTCGCGTTCACTATACGATTATGCAGCAAATGTTGAAGGTAAAGGTAGAACGGAAGACGATTTAGCGTATACGAGAACAGAGCGCGAATTTTACAATACA
>Ga0315906_10007651_pt1 | contig 13116 bp, 3 predicted proteins | sample LakEriMetagenome_4_FD_203526 | JGI IMG/M metagenome (GOLD analysis project Ga0315906, IMG submission 203526) | Freshwater fungal communities from buoy surface, Lake Erie, Ohio, United States - Buoy 2 MA122 | ecosystem: Environmental > Aquatic > Freshwater > Lake > Lake biofilm | place: USA: Lake...
TAAATACTGGCCTGATTATAATTTTAATAGTGTAAATAAATTAGCAGTAGCACTATCGGATGGTGATGGCAAAAACCAACTTTGGGATGAATGGACGGATGCTGTGTATACCAATGACGGAGAATCTGTTGCAAAAAATTCACATACTAATATAGATGGTGATATTAATGTTCTTTATAGGATGTTAAAACAAGTAGAATTAATGCAAAATTTAAAACCAGCATTATATGGTAATTATCCACAAACAACATATTCAAATGAACAATATACATCATTGATGCATATACGGTGTTTGCATGAAGGACATGATTATGGTCATTCCGGTCCTTTAGAATCGTTTGACATTAAATCTGTTGAATTCATAGGCAGTGGAATGGATACAAACAAAAGATGGACTGATATAATTTCTGCTGGTGGAGATACTTCTTTAGCATTAAAATATAAAACAAATTTTATACAAAGTTTATGGATGTGTGGAAATGCATACGACTATAAATTACCTAAATTAGATAATCAAAATGTATTTGAACCACGTAGGATTTCAACAGAATCATGGGTGTCCGCATCGGTATCAACTAATCATTCTGTTGCTATTGACAAAGATAATAAATTATGGGTTTGGGGTGAAAATACATATGGACAATTGGGTTTAAGGAATTATGACAACTATGCAACAAGTCCAATAAATGTAACTTGGAATAGTGGTGGTAATACTTTCACGCCTAATAGAATACATATACTTTCGACAGGAGAAAGACACACCGCTGTTTTGGTTAGAAAAAGTGGAGAATCATCACAAGAGGAAAGATTTTTATATTTGACGGGTGATAACACATATGGACAATTAGGCTTTACATCAACTAATACTAATAAAAAACAAATATTACTTAAATATATCGAACCTGGTACTGGTGCAACTTGGCTTGACGTGTCATGTGGTGATTACCACACCTTAGCTTTAAAAACAACAAAGGGTCAAATGGAAACGGGAACACTATGGGCTACAGGTAGAGGTGCGAATTATGCTTTAGGTTTAGGTGATACTAATGATAGATTTCAATTTACACAAGTCGGTAGTAAAAACGATTGGAAATACATAAGTGCTGGACCCTACCATAATTTTGCAATAGATTCTTCCGGTTATTTATACGCATGGGGTAATAATGCAAATGGTCAATTAGGTTTAGGTGATACAACTGAAAGAACAACACCAACACAAGTTGGCACTGATACTTGGAGAAAAGTAGTTGCTTGTGGTAATGGTGTTTTAGGGTTTTCATTGGGAATTAAAACAGATGGTACTTTATGGACTTGGGGATATAATGCAGACGGGCAATTAGGTTTAGGTGATACCAATAGTCGAAATACACCAATACAGGTTGGTACATCCAACGCTTGGACAAACATAGATGGCGGACATAGCCATTCAATAGGAACACGATCAACAATAACCGTAGGTATATCTTCAAACGAAATATACACTTGGGGTGCTAATAACTCAGGACAAATGGGGATGTTGTTAGAAGGAGGATCTACATATAGTGATACTCCTTTAAAAATAAGTGATGGTGTATCATACGAAAATGTAATTACACACGCAATACTTGATGTAAAATGGATTGGTGGTAATAATACAAAACATTCTGAGGGTTTATTGGGGGATAGGCACAAAATTAAAGTATCTATACAACCAATGCATACACCATACCCATCATATTATGAAATATTTACAATATATGATATGCAACAAGATGGATCATATAAAAAATGGAAATATAAAGGTTGGGAAAAAACTGTAAAAGTTATATGCATTGGTGGTGGAGGAGGTGGTGCTGGTGCTCCAAAAATACCAGAAACACTACAAGAGTCAGGTGTTATAGTCACGTCTGGAGGCGGAGGCGGAGGTGGTGCAGTATCAATGGCAGAATTTTTAGCTTCACCAAGACGAGTTAGTGGATTCACAGACAACTACCCAACTTTTTATGGAATACCTTCCGAAGTAGATATATGGGTTGGTATTGGTGGATATTCTTCGAGAGTAGTAGATGACACACCACAAATACGGAATCTGAGAGACCAAGCTGACGCACTAACAAAACAAAAGTATGCTTACATAACTGTTTTAGAAGCGGATCTAAAGCAATTTGTAGCTATTCGTCTTAATTACGTTAGATATGATTTAGGATCTAATTCTTTTGTACTAAATAAAACACAATTGGATTTAGATTACCCGGGAAATACATTTAATACCATACAAGATATACAAGATGCTATTAATAACATAAATAATGAAATAGCTGCAGAATATAATGAGATACGTTCAGTTGTAGCACCGATAGACGCACAAATAAAACAGCTACAGGATATTCTATCAATACAAGGTACTAATGGAGTAAATGGTGGATTTTCAAGATTTGGCGAATATCTAATTGCAGCTGGAGGTGATGGTGGTAAATCTGGAAAAAGAATACCATATAATGTGTTAACTGCATATTTTGGTTTGGACGTTAATAAACCAATTGATAATAGGCTTATGGAAGGTACTATAAATACATTATTACTAACAGACGGTGGTAAGGGTGGTGGTAAAGATATTCTAATAAAAACACCAGAGACCGTTAAGGGTAAACACAAATTATATCCGTTTAAAGCTTCAAATACACCAAATTCTGGACTTTCATCCACGTATTTACCGGGTGGAAACGGTGGGTTTGGAGGAGTATTCCCAACAGATGGTAATTATCAAGCAGCACTTAATAAATTAATATACTTATCTGGTACTTCAATACCCGCTGCTGAACAAGACTTACAAGATGCAATAGACTCTGGAATTAATTCCCAAATACAATTAGCTCAAATTAGATTATCAGAATTGCAAATGGAAGAACGGGGAACACGGTTTTTATTTAAAATATATGACTATATTAATACAACACAAGATATTTATGATCAGAATATTTATAATCAAACCGCAGAATCCACATTCTACTCATGCACAGGTGGAGGTGGAGGCTTTGGGTTTGGTGGTTCAATATATGGAACTAAATATTCACATGAATTTCCTAATGACTCAAAAAATGTGGCAGCTATGTTACCACAATCTGTTAAATTAGGTCAAAGTATAATAACAAATGAAAGACGTGGTGTAAGTACTACGGTAAATAGGACAAGTGCATTGGGTGCTGGATTTAAATTAGGATTAGGTGGAGACGGTAGTTTCTATGGTAATAATGATATAGAAGTCGATGGTGTTTACAGTACATCCACCACATTACAATTTGGAAAAAATGGTGGATTTCCTGGTGGTGGCGGTGGTGGTGGTATACCAAGTTTAGAAGACTATTCAAGTGGAACATGGAAATCAAATGCAAGAAGTGGTGGAGACGGTGGTGACGGTGTGGTTATAGTAATTGGAATGTAAAATCTAAAGAGAAAAATATTATGGCATTATACGGATTACAAAATACTTCAAGTTTGGATATAATAAGTCTAATTCAATATGATGGTAGCGGTAGTATTAGCATACCATGGGGTGGATTTCAACTATACTCGGGATCTTATATTCCTGGAACAGACTATATCTTAAACATGTTCACAGCTTCAGAATACAACCTAATAGATGACTTAGATGGTGTTCTAATGGCAACATTTAGAAGTTTAGATGGCGGTGAAGTAATAGGTGTATTAGACGTAAGTGGCTCAGTATCGGTAACTGGATCTATAAACGTAACAGGATCTTTGAGAGTAAATGGTCAAACTATAGCAACAGAACGAACCAAATACGGTGCTTTAGTCTGTGAGTCATTCTTCTTAGAATATACAGACGGTTGGATGGAAAACGCTCCATCATTTTGTGCATTTAGATTGCCATTTGCATCACAAGGGATTAGTAGAGATTGGACTTCACCAAGAAATAGAATACTTTTAGATCAAAACGCAGCTGTTGACATAATAACAAACGATTCTAACTATGCAAATTTAGGTACACCATTTATACAAAAATATGGTTCAGACGCACAGAACTCCGGTGCATCTTCAAATTATTTTTCAAAATTATTTGAAATAATTAACAAAGGACTAACGGATACTATACTTACATTACGAAGTGTTGATTGGCCAAATACATATAAAAAATTTAAGATAAAGGGTGGTACATATTACACATCAAATTATAGCAATTCAGCAATACCATTTGATTTTGCAAAATTAAATTGGGGTGATAATATATTTAATTGGGGATCTATAGACAAAAATTTATTATCAGACAATAACAGATTTACCGATAATTCTGATGTAGATAGATTAATCGGTGGTATTAAATTACAAAATGGTTTAATGTGGCCTGATTATCAGACATACGTTTACAGTAATATAGGTTCACCGAATATAGCAAATTTACATTATGGATACTTTGATCCTAATTTTGGTAATACAACATCTGAGGGATATTTTGACCTTGAAGTTGAAGAAATACAATCAAATTATGAATGGTATACATTAGAATTAAATTCATTAGATCCAACAAATAATACCCCATACTATAGACCAGAACAACCAACGGTACAGCCACGTAGTAGTTTTAGTAATGAATTGGAAAATGATTTATTTTGGATAGATTTTGAAGATGCTCCAGTTGGTAGAAGAAAAGAAATACATGTGATAGAAAATTCACAAGAATTCACAATACCATCTTGGGTAAATAAGACAACTATTTACACAATAGGTGCTGGTGGTGGTGGAGGCGGTGGAACAGCTGGATTTATGCACTCTGATAATTTACCTATTATTAAATCTGGTTGGTCTGGCCGTTATTTTATAACTGGATTACCAAAATCATTTGGTCACGAATTACTGTCCGGAGGTGGAGGCGGTGCAGGCGGGAATGTTTCAGTTGGTGAATTCGATAGGGCAGATATTCCAGCAGGAAGTGTATTGCAATTAATAGTTGGTAGCGGTGGTTTGGGTGGAAGTGGATATGGATTCGCAAATTCTGATAACACAGAGGTCGATACACTTAGAATGGTGGTACAAATAGAAAATCCAAACGATTCATTCGTAGATGTACCCAATAACAGAGATACTTTTGAAACATTTTCAAATTTTTTACAAATACCACAACTTTATAAATTTTTTACAAAACCAGCATCATCAAGGAAACTTGGCGTTGGTTTTTATTATGAATTAAATAAATTCACAAACAGTAACGATGGTAAAAGAGGTGGGTTTTCAGCAGTAATACTAAAATCAACACCATCAAATTCTAATATAATGCGTAATATAATACAAGCGGATGGTGGTTTGGGTGGTAGAACTGGAATAGGTGTTCGTTCATACATCCCTATAGATAAATTAAGACTAATGACCGATAATAAATTGTCAAGAACAGACGACTGTTTTGAATGTGAAACCGATTATTTAACACAATATTGGGTTCCTGGTGGAGGTAGTAGTATCGGATCATCATTCTCGCCACAGAATACAGTATACTTAGGTGGTGCGGGTGGTTATGGTATAACTATGGCATCAGTTACACAAGATTTTGATGTTAAGAGATTAGTAGAACGTTTATATCCAACAAGACAGGGCTATGGTAAAATAGTATCAAAAACACTAAAGAGAAACACAGCTCCACCACAAAAATGGGAAGAAAACATAGAATTGCCAGATTTAAAATTACCATATGGAGATCCTGGATTAAAAAGACAATCACCCGAAACCAACCAAAAATCCACATATCCGGCACCAACAGGTGGCGGGGGAGGTGCTGGTAAGGTAATGTTCGCAATGGAAAACCGATTATTGTCAGAAGAAGGTGCTAAGTATTTGGGTTATTTTAACAGTGATGTATCTGCTGATGTTATTGCAGAGGGTACATATAACAATTATTCATTAAGGGTAATTGATGATACATATGGTGGTAATCCAAAGTTTAATGAAAATATTGGATTTCCAAATAATAGTATTTTTGATGATTACTATAAAGACTTTGCGATAAAAATAAACAATGCAACAACATTGGGTGAAGGTGGAAAATTTATTTCATCCAATATACTGTTTGATGATCGTGACAGTAATGGAGTAAGACACACTGTTAAATTAGGTAGAGGTGGCGATGGTGGATATGACGTATCGAATAATCCACACGCTTCTGTTGCCGGATTTACGTCAAATATATTACCAACAAATGGCAATGGTGATTTGATAAATGGTTTTGGTGGTGGAGGTGGGGGTGGTGCTGCCAGATTTACACCAAACGTTCATTACGATGGTGGTGATCTTTCAACTGTTGGTCAAGATGGAGCTGACGGTGGTAATGGTGTTGTTATTATAATACTTGAATCTTAATATTAGGAATATATCATGTCAAAATATCTATTAAAAATAAGTGGATCCGATGAAATTGTAAATATAATAGAATGGGATGGGATTTCTAATCTATCATTCCCGTCTACCTACGAAATTTCACCATTTTCAGACGAGACCATAGAATTTGTACAAAATCCAACATCATCATTGGATGCAGTGCAAATAAACTATGGATTGTTTGATGGTGAGTTCCAAGGAAATCTATCGGGTTCAATTACAATAGGTAATAAAACGGTAACACATATACTAAATGAAACACCGACAGGACATCTTAAATTTATAAGTGGTAGTATTTCTGATGTTGGATTATTTGATTCAATGTTCTTAGTTGATGATTTAAATAACCCAACACTAATAACATTACCATTAACATCTTCATATAACGATTATAAATACGACTATAGTGGTAGTTTAAACTACGTGTTAAATAATACAGATTATACCAGTTCATTTCAATTACTAACATTTACGAATATTGAAAACCCATTATTAAAGATGGAGTTCATTATAACTGGATCAAATTTAGTAGATGGAAATGTAATATTAAACGTATCAGGTACATACAACTCGGTTTACAATGACATATATTTCGGTGATACTCGTCAAGATTATTTAAGTAGCTTCGAACTAACAGATTGGCACATAGATTTTGATTTTGGCACTAAAACACAAGTTGGTAAATTTTACGGTGATTTAAAGGGTGAAAGTGGTGAATTAGAAACATTAACTGTTAAAAAGAATTTAAAGGTTGATGGTGAAATATCATTAGGCGGACAGAATTTATCAAGTGGAACATCGGGAACAAGTGGTCAGCAGGGGGATAAAGCTGGGTTTCAACTTGAGTATAATGACAGTGGAGTAACTACATCAAATCCTGGAACAGGTAAATTTACATGGGCTTCAAATATAAGTGAAATGGCAATAAATTTCACTACCACAGACGGTATGTTTATTGGAACAGCATTGGGATTTGGTGGCGGAAGTGCATTTGGATTTGCGAATGTATTTGAAACGTGGTCTGATGTATCCCATAATCAAGCAACTATTCAACCACTTATATCTCAATATCTTCGTGGAACTCTAATAGTAATAGAAAATAATAAAAATAATGTTAGTGGTGGCGGAATATTCCGAGTAAATTGGATAGAAGATATACAATCTACTTGGATTAGATTGAATGTATCATTAGTATCAGTTGGTCAATTTAATTTTAATTTAAACAATAATGAACGTTGTGCTTTGAATATAGAGAGACCAGGACAACGGGGTGATAATGGTGGATTAATATACAGATACAATGCATATGCTGATGACGGCAATGGTGTAGCCGTAGATTTCGATATAAACAACGGGACAGGAACCGAACAGGATCCTGGATTAGGGTTTATTAAATTCGGTGGAGAGTTCGATTATGGTGATACTCTAAAAATACAAATGAGTTCAAATCTTTTAAACTCTATGGATTATTTTTGGAATGGCACATCAGGATTGATGGATGTTAGTGATTTACTAAGTAGAGTACAACCAAATTCGTACATGATAATAAAACCAAATTACCATGTAAATAATTCTAAAGGTGTACCACGAATATATGGCACGGGTGGTCAAACAGGCAGGGCTGGAACATCAGGTTGGTTTATAGATTGGCCAGGTGATAGGGATGGTGCTGTAAATTATGATCCAACCCATTATATTTTTAGAATAGATGGTGTTACCAATAATGGAGATTGGTTTACATTTGATGTTACATCATTTAATACTCTGACCGGAACATTAAATGGACAAATTGGTAGTTTAATAAATGATCCTATAGCAGGATCTATGGTTAGTGTAGATTTCCAATCTATAGCAATAGATGGAACATCTGGCACAAGTGGAACATCAGGGACTTCAGGTACAGACGGTACTTCAGGAACTTCAGGAACCGATGGCACGTCAGGTACAGACGGTACTTCAGGAACTTCAGGAACAGATGGCACTTCAGGTACAGACGGAACTTCAGGAACAGATGGCACATCAGGAACTTCAGGAACAGATGGCACATCAGGTACAGACGGAACTTCAGGTACTTCAGGAACAGATGGCACATCAGGCACAGACGGTACTTCAGGAACTTCAGGAACAGATGGCACATCAGGCACAGACGGTACTTCAGGTACAACGGGTTCATCAGGAACTTCAGGAACCGATGGAACATCAGGCACAACGGGCTCATCAGGAACATCAGGAATTGATGGAACATCAGGAACTGATGGAACATCGGGTACAACTGGAACATCAGGAACCGATGGAACATCGGGTACAACGGGTTCATCAGGAACATCAGGAACCGATGGAACATCGGGTACAACGGGTTCATCAGGAACATCAGGAACCGATGGAACATCAGGTACAACTGGATCATCAGGAACCGATGGAACATCAGGTACAACTGGATCATCAGGAACATCAGGAACCGATGGAACATCAGGCACTTCAGGAACCGATGGGACATCAGGCACTTCAGGAACCGATGGAACATCAGGCACTTCAGGAACCGATGGGACATCAGGAACCGATGGAACATCAGGCACTTCAGGAACCGATGGGACATCAGGCACTTCAGGAACCGATGGGACATCCGGCACTTCAGGAACCGATGGAACATCAGGCACTTCAGGCACAGATGGAACCTCAGGCACTTCAGGCACAGATGGAACCTCAGGCACTTCGGGTACAGATGGAACATCAGGCACAGACGGTACTTCAGGCACATCGGGTACAAGTGGTGAACAAGGACATAAAGGCGGTTTGCTATATGACTATAACGATACGTCAGCTATGCCACCTTTTACTACACCGTCTTCTGGTCAATTTACATTTTATTTTGATATTAATAACTTTGTAAATAGAGTTGTTATAACAGATACTACAAAAGATGGTGCAAACGTTATAAACTATCTATTAACATGGGCAGATTCAACATGTCCCATGAAAGGTCATATAATAATAAAAAGTAACACCAACGATGATTCAACGTATTGTATACTTGAAGTATATGAATTAAATAACTTAGGTCCATCTGTAAGTTTTGGTGCTTCATTGGTAAGTGGTACTATACCAACTGATTTAGAAGAATGTGTAATAGAATTTATAAGAAGTGGTGACTGTGGTACATCAGGCACATCAGGTCTACCAATGCAGATAGACACTTATACTGTTACTAACAACAATAGTTTCTTCACTTGGACACGACCCGTTTGGGCAAACGAAATAACAGTAATATGTATTGGTGGAGGCGGAGGAGCCGGAGCAGGTGGAGTTGGTTCGATACAAAATCTACTTGCAACTGAAGAATATAATGAATGGACACAGACCGATGAAATGAATAATAATGTCGCATATGCAATATGTGGTGGTAGCGGTGGAGGCGGTGCAGCTATAGTCATCCAAACATTTTTGGCAACACAAATAGGTGCAACAGCAAATGTGATTGTTGGTAAAGGTGGAATCGGTGGTAAATGGTCTTACGGCACAAGTGGCACAGGTGGAATCGGTGGTGGTATAGTTGGTGGTAGACAAGCATCTCAACCAATAAATGGCGGTGCATCCGTATTTATCAGTAATATTGGTGCTACTTTAAATCAATCTTTAATAACAGTTAGTGCTCCCGGTGGAGAAGCTGGTGTAAATGGTTATGCGGTAAGATTACGAACAGCCACAGAAACATTTTCAGGTTTCGGTATAGAGGTAATTGATTTAGAAGACTTCATAGTAGAACCAAATGAGTATTTCCCAAGAAAAGTTGATTTAACAAGTGGTGTTCCAAACAACTATTACTACCTTTCAGACGAAAAAGATTACTTTAATGGCTTGACAAAGACTGACGCCTCACATGTGTTAAGTGATTTCACTAAAAAGGATAGTAAGCGTTTGTTAATAAGAACACGTATGAAAACGGATGGTGGTTTTGGTGGTGGTAGAAAAAAATATACACCCGTACTTTGGAATTTCCCCGAATATAGTAGAGAATCTATATGGTATGGTGGATTTGATGAAAACTTTATGGGTAAAATAGGAAGAACTAATAGTCAAATAACATCAGATGTTATACCAAACTTTTATCCAATTGGAACGAATTCAAATAAATTTACATCAAATGCTTATACATTAGATAAATCAAATTCTTCATTGGACGGAATGTCAACATACTTTATACCAGGTGGAAATGGTGGTGTTGGTGTTGTTGACGTTGGTGAATTAACCGAAGAATTTAATAGTACTTCTGATATTGATTTTCGTAAAAGACCGGGTCAAGAGCTTGATGTTCCCTTAAATTGGATGCCACATGATGCTGAAAACCTATTTTTCGGATGTACAGGCGGTGGTGGTGGTGCTGGCATAATAGCGGAATATGGTACAAAAAGTTCATATAATGCAACCTATATTGGTGGAAAGGGTGGTTCGATATTTGGTAGTTGGAATAATAATGCAAAATCATTTAATACTGCAACTTCCAATCTTATTGCAAGATTGGGTGGTATCCCAAGTACTAATGCAACTAAAGTGGATGGTGCATCATACCCTGGATACTTAATTCAAAATATAGGATTAGGTGGTGCGGGTGGAACATTCTTAGAATTATCAGGACAATCCAATTTAAAAACCGATGGTGGTAATGGCGGAGACTTTGGTGGTGGTGGAGGAGGTGGTTCCGCACTTATCGGTTTCTTGGGTGCAAATTTCCCAATTCCAGGTGACGGTGGAAATGGCGGTAACGGCATAGTTATAGTTATTAGTAAATAATTTATTAGAGTCAAAATATGGCAATATATGCATTAAGAAACACGGCAAGTTTAGAAGTATTATCTATTGTGGAATATGACGGTTCAAGTAGTTATAGTTATCTAACCGAATTAGGATTGGAGCTATACTCAGGTTCCATGATAGAGGAATTTACCGCACAAGAGCACACACCTTACGATTTATATGATCCTATACATGGTTTACATATAACATCTGAAATTGGTTCGGTTCTAAAGGGATTCAATTTCATAACAGGTTCCGTTAATTTAGTTGGTGATATATTTGCAACAGGCTCTTCTTATTGGGAAGGCGATACTACTCTATTAGGTTCATTTAATATGAGTGGATCTTTAATGAACTTGGGTCAATCACAATTAACAGGTTCATTCTTAGGTGCATTTAAAGGTTTATTAGACGGTACGGCTTCAAATTCCGTATATGCTTTAACAGCGAGTTTTGCACAAAATGCTTCATCAATAGAGGTTATAGGAAAATCTAAAAATTGGATAAAACCATCATGGGCAAAAACTGTTAGGGTAACATGTGTTGGTGGCGGCGGTGGTGGCGGAGCTGCACCCGCTTTAGAAGATACTATGTCACTAACAATCGGTGGCGGTGGAGGTGGTGGAGGAACAATAACCGTTGGTGAATTTGACGCGGATACATTACCAAATACAATATCAATAACTGTTGGTGCGGGTGGTTTTGGTGGAATACACGATGGTGTTAGTCTAATAGGTCCATCTAATGGTGGAGATACTTATTTTGGTAGATATTTAATAGCACGTGGTGGTAATAGAGGATTCAATGGTGGAACTGAAATTGCGTATGCTTATGGCGGTTCTACAATAGCAAATATACATTATCTAAACACAGGTGCCGGCGGAGGTGGTGCGGGAACTGTTGATGGTTACATAGGTTCACCACTATTTATAACTGATGCTTCTGAAGCACCATCATTACCGTTACCAAATAAATATTTGGCGGGTTCAACTGCACCAACATACTACGTAGTTACTCCAACACCAATTCCGTCAGTAATTGCACCCACGGGTGGCGGTGGTGGATTGGGATATGATTTCCAAAATGGTGGCCGTCAAGATGGTATAACTAAAGGTGGTTCTATATCTGCTTATGGATTGACAAATCAGGATAATAGATTTAAGTCATTAAGTCCATTTGAATATAGTTCGGGTAGTTATGAAATTATTGATAGTGAATCAATAGACTTAGGCACATACCCCGCTTATAACACAACTGTTGGTTTGGGTGGACGTGGTGGAAACCCATATTATATTGATATAGATTTATCGAGTGCAATGCCAACTGATGGTACTATTTATGGCGGTGGCGGTGGTGGAGCATTTGGTGGTGGTATTGACGGTAGATATATCAATGGCGAAATAAATGGAACACCTTATAATTTTGGAGCTAATGGTGCTCAGGGTGTTGTAGTAATAATATCGGAGGCTTAAATGGCTTTATTTCAATTAAGAGATATAACAGATAACAGTGTAAAAAATATTATAGAATTGGATAATATATCCGATTATACGCCACCCGATGGATACTACTTATCGGAAGTTACCGATTCTATAACAGAATACACTGATACATTTATAGATCCGATACAAATTTATAGTGGTGAATTCTTTGGTGCCTTTATGGGTGACTTAACGGGTTCACTATCAGGTTCATCATTAGATGCACTGACATCAATATCCGCATCATTTTCCGAAACCGCCTCTTACGCAATGATTGCTGATTTTGCACTTACTCCCGCAGGAACAAGTGGTACATCGGGGGCAAACGGAACTTCAGGTACAGACGGCACATCAGGTACATCAGGTACATCAGGTACAGACGGCACTTCAGGAACTTCTGCAACTTCAGGTACAGACGGCACATCAGGTACATCAGGCACAGATGGTACTTCAGGAACTTCTGCAACTTCAGGTACAGACG
>Ga0315906_10007652_pt1 | contig 13116 bp, 7 predicted proteins | sample LakEriMetagenome_4_FD_203526 | JGI IMG/M metagenome (GOLD analysis project Ga0315906, IMG submission 203526) | Freshwater fungal communities from buoy surface, Lake Erie, Ohio, United States - Buoy 2 MA122 | ecosystem: Environmental > Aquatic > Freshwater > Lake > Lake biofilm | place: USA: Lake...
ACACTTTTAAAAATTCAGTTTTAAAATCTTTTTTGCCGATTTCCTTATCAAAATCCTTAACCAGCTCAGAAGTAGATGACTTTACAATTTCCATGATTCTATTTGTGATGTCAAACTGTAAAAAAGTGATGTTACATTTATCAATAGCATCGAGCTTCACCAGCGTTGAATTTGATTCGAGTTGATAGTTTGGCCTTAGTCGTATTATGGTCTCATACCCAATCTCAATTCGCCTTGGCGATTCTCCTTCTCCACAACTGCCGACAGCTCTCGGGATAATACAGGTACCAAATGCACATGTGGGGCAATATGAAACAGAGAGCTCGTATGCGCCTTTTAATGATAAATGTATTTTATCCGATTTGCCATTAAATTGTAGCGGTGATCTGTTAAATGTATAAGCATACCGAACTCCCTCACAAGGATCTTCTTTCCCGTTAAAGGTTATGGGAACTTTTTGTTCTGCTTCTTTGTAATACTGCTTTAAATCTATGGTAACAGGTATGTGAAGCTGCGAAATTGGCTGTTCCGGTAAAGGCTGATTTTGAATAATAGTACTAAGTGGGCTTACAGATTTACAGGCATATAAGGAAACAAGCAAAACTGTAAAAAATAAATTTTTAATATACAACATGCTGATCTTAATAATCAAATGTCCGTTATTTATTGAAAAACGCCCTTCAAATCTCCTCTATTACTATATTTAAAACTGTAAATAAATCGGTAATACTTGTTCAGCGGATTTAAAATAGCCATACAATAAGATGAAAGCAAAATATATCAGCAGGAAGTAAATCATCGGAACTCTTTCCATGCGTTTAGTAACCTTAGTAAGCAAGTCGTCGGGAAGCAAATGTGTTAAAAAAGCAATGAGCAGCATCCCTAAAACAGACTTGTAATTATCAAAAAATTTCACCCAGTAAACAAAATCAAGATCGAAGATAATTCTGCGGATCATAACCAATGCGCCTTCAAATGTTTCTGCTTTGAAAAATATCCAGCAGAAGCAAACAAAGTGAAATGTAATTAATGCCGTTAAAAATATATATAGTTTTTTTTCTCTTATTGCAGCAAGTGATTTTCCTGTAAATAAAAGCCATACCTTATGAATGGCAAGCCCAACTCCATGTAAAATTCCCCACCCGATAAAGTTCCAGCTTGCTCCATGCCAGAAGCCTCCTACAATCATGGTTGAAAGCAGATTAATGTTTGTACTCAAAGGAGCAATCTTTCTCTCGATAATTGCAGGTAGGGCAAAAAGAAATAAAACTGTAAAACAAACAGTTAGTGAGATTGAAACAGATAGCATAAATATTTTCTGTAATGCAAAAAATAGTCCTGCAAAAAACAAAAGAAAGATCAGCCATCCTGCGATGCCGCTTTTACGGTTCCCGCCGAGGGGTATGTATAAATAATCTTTCAGCCATGATGAAAGTGAAATATGCCATCTTCTCCAAAATTCGGTGATACTTGAACTCTGATATGGAGAAAGGAAATTGACCGGGATGCTAAAGCCTAGCCAGCTGGCAATACCCAAAGCCACATCACTGTATCCGCTGAAATCACAATAAATAACTGCTGCATAGGCATAAACAGCAAATAAGTTTTCAAGTCCGGTATACCTCGACGGATCATCAAAAATAAAATTCACATAATTCAACGTGAGGTAATCAGAGATGATGATCTTTTTAAACATTCCTGATACAATCAGAAAAAAACCCTTGATATACTGTTCATTACTTACAACCCATGGCTTGTTGATCTGTGGTACAAAATCGTTTGCCCTAACAATAGGCCCCATTACCAGCTTAGGGAAAAATGATAAGAAGAGTAAATAATCTGAAAATTTATCAGCAGGTTTAAATTCTCCTCTATATACGTCTATCGTATAACTTAAATTCTCAAATGTGTAGAATGAAATGCCTACCGGTAAAAGTATATTAAGCGGACTTATCCCCGCATTGAAAAAATCATTGGTTAATGCAATGAAAAAATTTGTGTATTTAAACCAGAATAGCAGTCCTAGATTAAAAACGATACTGATCAACAAAAGCAGCTTTTTGTTTATCGGACGCTTTTGCCTGTATATCGCGTTTGAAAGTAAAAAGTCAACTATTGCTGATAATATCACAAGCAGAACAAATGATCCACTGGCTTTATAAAAAAAGTAAAGAGAAAAGAAGCAAAAGATATACCGTCTTACTGGAATATTGTTTCTGAAAGTATAGTACAGAAAAATAAATAAGCTAAAAAAGTAGACAAAGAAACCGTGGTTGAACAACAACGGATTTTCCGGGTCGTACTTTAATTGAGACACCAAAGCTTCAATATCAAGAAACAACAGATTAGTCATGGTTTGTTTTTGCTGTTGTATTTAAATATTTTTCATACTCTCTCTGAAAAGATTGAAAAAGACGTGATCCAAGAATTGCAGCACCGCGGTGATTGGGGTGTACGTAATCTTTATTTGCCTGAGGAGGAGTCATTTTTGCCCAACTTACTATGCTGTTCTCTCCACCCATCGTTTCATAAAGGTTAAAGAATGCTGATTTAGTATTAAAAGCGAGTTCCGCCTGGTTGTAGATTAAAGAATCCAAACCTACTGCAGTTTTGTATTCCTGCCCGTATCGGAATGCACGATCAGCTGCACTAATGATCAAAACATCAGCATCAGAAAAACTGCTTTTAAACTTGTCTACAACCTTTGCAAATGATTTCTGATAGGATCTGAAATTCGTTTCATTGGGTCGGAACAACAAATTAACTCCGTATTGAAGGATGATTAAATCATAATGATTCGCCTGCTGTATCGCCTTTAAAAAATCAGGGCTCATTAAATTAAACTCAATGCCTGTAATTCCACGAAAAGAAAAATTGTCAACAATAACTCCCGACTCTGATTCAAAGCTCACCCCATAAATAGGTGTGTTAGATGTCGGAAAGCTCATCGTTAGTGACTGGTTTCCGTCTTTCGACAATGGAATTCTGTTAAAAGCCGCGGTAGGATAGACCGGGATTGATATTCCGTTGTAACGTATTTGAAAGTTATCAGCGCCATATCCGCATAAAAGACTTTTTTCCATTAAGTAAATGCTATCGTTGATAACATTGTTTCTGCATGTAAAGCCGGCTTGCTGACTTTTAAATGAATAGCCCGACAAAAAAAGATTGGGTGCATTTGAGTTTTTGAAATGAAGCTCAGTCCATTCGCCGGTTGTGGTTGTTCTTGCGGTCATTCGCAAGCCCGACACTATTGACCTTATCGGGACAAAGCCTACACCTGATCCTCCGAACATTTTTTGCATAGAGTCTCTGAAAGTAGACGACATCAAATCGCCTTCAATCATACTGTCGCCGAAATAGGCAATCCTGATTTTTCTTTTTCGCTTTCCCGTCTTATTGTCATAAAGTTTCATAAAGAAATTAGCCATAGACGGAGACGTGGTGTCTGCCTGAAATCCTGTGATATAATCACCTTTATGATATAAAAGAAATTCTTGCCCTGTTTTGGTTGACTGCCCATTTTGTTTGGCAGAAGTACTATCTGATGTTATTTTATCAGCATCTTCTTTTCCTTGTTTTTTCAGAACAAGAGAAAACAGATTGATATTCTGCAAATATTGATTTTGAATTTTCCCAAAATGTAATACGAGTGAAAAAGCAAGATATAGGCCGGTAGATAAAAGCACTAATTGATATACCCGTCTGTTATTATTCATTAAATAAACTCTTTTTCTTCTTTAAATTTATTCTGCTTGTTTTATTCATTAATGATCATTACGAATACACATCAACAAAAGAAAAACATTGTCGGGGCTTCTTTAGGTTTCTTAAAATATTTATATAAAATATTGAAGCGTGTATTTAATGAAAATAATATGGAAATTTATCTTGCGCCGGGATACATTTCATCCAGCTTAATAATCGTTTTCAGAAATTTTGCATTTCGTGTTATATTAAATATTTTATTGTTGCTTATGTTTTTTGTATACCATTCTCCTTCTTTTACACCATAGAGATACTGCTTATCTCCCGGATAAGTATAAATAAAATCAATCCCTCCTTTTGCTGAATAAACAGGTTTGTACTTATATCTGGCGTCAGGATAAAGGGCATCAAGTTTGATAATTGTTGAATTATATTTTGGATCTCTTGAAATATTAAATGTTTTTCCGGTGTTTATATTCCTGGTATACCATTCGTTGTTCATTACTCCGTAATGATACTGGTCATCGCCAGGATACGTATATTTATAGACGACCTTTCTCCCATCTGTTGTCTTAGTTTTATACTGTGCCGATACCGTCTTTGTAAAAGAGATAAAAATGAATAAAAATAAATAACAGTTAAATTTCATTGGTCAAGTTTTATGCAAAATAAGGAAATTGAATTTAGTGTCGAACTCTTTTAAATTTCACCCAAACACCACCGAATCCATCCCTTTTGTCAACAGCTCCTCCCATTCGTCGGCCACGTCCACCATTTCTTTTAGCCCCCCGCATAGCTTTGGCATATCAGCCTTTTGGATTTCCTGTTCGTAGAACAATGCATAAAACTGATCAACAGTATGAACCCGGTAAAAAGATGCCGATTGACGAAGCTGCTCGTTTAACCTCCTGTAAACCTGGTTGCCGGCCTTAAAAAGATAGGCTGATAATTCAAATATAAATTGCCCCGGCCTTTCACTATTCCTAATAACGATCCTAAAAGGCCCCCTCCTGTTGTTGCGATGCGTGAGATTATAATCTCCTATAATTTTAAAATCTTCTTTATCTAACCTGGGCGACAGATGATAGACTCCGTCTGATAAAAGAGCGGCTTGCAGCTGATCCAAGAACTGATATAAATCAGAAACAGTTAACCCAATTGAAGGCATAACAGTAAGTGAAGAACCAGTCTTTTGATATCCCTTAAATGAATCATGATCAAATTTCGAACGCAGATACTGATCTATGCTTAATGGCATCTGATCTACTGCATCTGATGCCGATGCAAGTCCATCTTCCTCTAAAGCCTCCATCTTGTCAAAAGCCTGCGTGAAATGATTCATATTCTGAAAAAGGCGATGAACCTGATTCACTTCAAGTGTTTTTTTCAAATAGGGATAAAACACATGAATGCGCTGATCAAATTCATTTTTCTGATGCGCTACCATGAGCCGGTTGCTAAGAGAATTAATTCTGTCGATTCTTCCCGTACGCTGTTCCATGTCGCTGCTATTCCAGGCAATACCATAGTGATAGATATTCTGACAAAAAGTGTGCAAATCTTCACCTTCCCTGAAAATATCTGTCGTAACAAGCGCATAGGGGTATCCGGGCATCCTGAACTGTGCAGCTATTTTTTCCTTGTTCTTTTTAATACCAGACATCCCCTTTACCGGCGACTGAAAAGTAAGCTTGCTTTCAATTTCACGGTAATTATTTTTATTTGGAAAATTAACAGCCTGCAAAAGTGAAAAATTAGCAAGAATGTTTTTAATCTCTTTTACTACATGATGAAAACAACTTTCCTGGTCATTAATCAAATCAAGATAATTTTTTACAAAATCTCCCGGAGCATGATCAGCAATATAGAGCGGCAAAAACCCTATACCATTTCTAAGAGTACTTCGTATAATTGTAGCGAGCAATTTAATCTCCTGAAATATTTCGGATTTACGGCAGCCTTTCTCTTTCATCTTCCGTAGCAAGTCATCCATCTCCTTTTCACAAACAGTTAAAAACAATTGAGTAATGAGCGTGCTCTTTTCTGTTAACAAGGAAGGATAATGCTTTGAGTCGAGAGAAACCTGAGCATAGTCTTCTTCTTTCTGGTATTTTAAAAATATTTCCTGCACTTCCCGCAAGTCGCCGGCATCAGCCGCCTTTGTATGTATATGTTCTTTGGTAAGTGAGCTGTATTCGAAATCTGCAATTCCGAAATGCTGATTGAAGAGAAAATAATTCAGATCAAACCAGTCGGTCTTATATATGCGTGATTTTCTGAAATTTCTGACACCGGGCTGACGAAAATACTGATGAAAAAAATAAGCTTCATCCTCGTCATCAAACAGATCTTCATCCTCTTCTTTGTCGAGTAAGGATATCCAGTTTTTTCTTGTATCCTGAATAAGCTGATAAGTACAGAGAAGAAATTCTTTTTTGAATTTTTCGAGATGTATCTGTTTTATCAGGTATTGATAAAATACTTCTCCTTGTTGCAGATCCTTATAGTGATGATAGATGTAATAAAGTGCTGTTTTAAGATGATCCGATTTATATGAATTTTCAGAATCTATCATCAGTGGATATTCACCCGGTGAATCCAGTAATTTTTGAATGATTCTATCAAACAGATAATCCATATTCTCTATCAGGGATCTGTTTGTGATATGATTTTCAAAAGCCTGAATACAAGCCTTTAACTCTTCACTGCTATATCTTCCTTGATTGATTTTTTTAAGTCGTGGATAAATAAATTCTCTTTCCCATTTGTCAAGAAGACGTCGCTCAAGTTCATAAGCAGAAGCTACCCTCCTTACAAACACAAGCGATTTTTCTCCTTTAATGATTTGTTCAAAGATGGAATGAACCATCGCATCCTGTTTGGGATGCGGGGGTAATACCCCGAACTCTTCTTTATATGACTGTATAATTTTTTGAACAACCTCCCTGTCCTGCGATTGCTGTACTTTTCTCGTTCTTACTTCTTCAAATTCCTGATCATCCGCATTTCTCTTCTCCATATCCAGCTTAAATGTTTCAAAGCCGGCAAGCATACCCATCTCAAAAGTTGCATTATGTTTTTGATTAAGATGCCTGATCGTCATATATTGAATCAATCCTAAGATGAGCCCTTGATCATTATCTTCAATCTCCAGTTCTTCTGCATACTCACTCTTTTCTACATTCCCTTTTCGATGTTCATAGCGGCATTGATTTCTTGAATAGATACTGCCATCGAGCTCATATTCCATCTTACCTCGAATGAGAAATTGATTCAGTCTGGATTCTATGTCTGTTTCAGTTTTGGCACCTGAAAGAAGATGATTCGGCAAAAAACAATCGAACTGGTATTTCAGCTCTTTCAAACTGTAAGTTTTTGGTGTTGCAGATAAAACAAGAAGTTTATTCACTTTAGGTTTTACCAATTGCTTGAATTCAGGAAAATCATGGAAGATTTTTTCGTCCTCTTCACTTTTACGTTTGATGCCAAAAAAACGAGTCGTTACATTGTTTCTGTCTGATACTTCGGAAGCATCTGTTTCACCTAATCCATGCTTGAAATTATGACCCTCATCAACAATGAGTAATTCTATTCCTGCATTTTGTATGCCAAGCAAATAAGCATAAAACTTTTTTAAAAGTGATTTCTTTGTTGCATAAAAATACCCCTTCTTCTCTGCGCGTTTTAAAAACTCTTCTTCTCTTTTAGTAGATATTTTACTAAAAAGATATTGTTTAAGCGATAGAGGACTGCTATATGAAAGTCCAAGTGAAAAAGAAGAATTACGAAAGATATGATAGCCCGGAATATCACGTTCAATAGATTGTATACCTTCATGTAAATCGATGGACCCGACAGGATCTCCGATTACCGACTTAACACGATTATCTGTAAGCAAATAATTATTTCCTACAAAACGACGAATTTCTTTTGCCCATTTATTCTGCAGGTTTTCTTTTGGAACCAATATCACATCCTGATAAGAATCAACACTATTACTAAAATGTCTGAGAAGTGAAGCTATTCCCAGTGCGATATATGTTTTTCCCAAACCTACTTCATCTGCGATATATAAAGCATTGTTTTCTGGATGCGATAAATAATTAAAACCCTTGAAGATTACATCAAGCTGACGGTCAGCCACAGCTTCCCGAATTAAATCGGAAGCTTTAAGGTTGATGATTTTTCTTGCTGTTTCTTTATCCAACATCTTCATATTCATTTGCTAAAATATTCGCCGTCCATTGTAACATTTTTTTGTCGACAGACAATTCCCTTTCGATTTGCTTTAGCTCAACATCTAAGCCCTCTGCCATCCTAGTAAGATGTATTTTCAATGGTCTAATATCTGAAACTGAAGCTAAATTTTTAAGCATATGTTTGAGCTCTTTACTCGTATAAAACCTGTTGTTTAATACAGAAAGCAAAAGCCAGTAAACTACACCCATAATCTCTTTTTCTTCATACTGCTTCTTCAAATATTTCCGGTAGCTATACAAAGTGTCAACATTATCATAAGTAAGATAATAACGCAGGTTGTTGAAATGGTTCAATTGATCAGCTTTCGATTTCCTGACAATTGCAGGATTAAACAAATAACTCTCCAGTTTAAGCAGCCCGTAAAAATGTCGGGCGGTTTCGTTCAGTAAACTTTTTTCATTTGCATACTCTTCAATGATCTTTCCGCTTTCATCCTGTATTCTTTCCGTTATCGTTTCCAGACGAGCGAGAAGCCATTCGTTTAAATCAGGATCTCCATTTGCAAGCATTTCCCAACCATTGATAATATCAGTTGTGGAAATTCTGAACTCAAGTGGGCGATTCTCAAAACCGATTTGCTCCATGTAATAATAATGTTCTCTCTTTTCATCAGATAATTCTTCTATTACTTTGAGCAAGGGCTTTCGCGCAATACTATCCAGTATATTACGCCCGTTTTTGAGAGATGTAAAATCTATCTCACCTTTGCCGTCTATCTGATAGAATACAGAGGTGTACAATTCAAGTATACAAGGATGAATTACTTTTGATGTCCAGGTTAATTTTTGATTTGGCCAGTCAATCGTAAAATGAATATCCGGAATATCAATCCGTTCAAATTGATTTTCATCCGACTCATTAGAAATGATGTATGTAAAAGTTGCAGGGTCTAATTCCCGCTTGAAGAATCTGAAAGGTGTTTCTTCCTTTTCAATAAACAACATTGCGCTTTCTACATTAGACACTTTTTTGCTTCGCGATGCATACCCTTCCCACGCCGGGGCAGTTAAATTAACAGAACCAATAATCGTATAAGTATATTTTTCTCCATAGAAACGATATACTTTGCTATGGTTGCTTCTGCTATCATCTACCGGCTGATACCATTTCACCCCTGCGTCCGAATATGAATTTATCATCGTCGTTTCCGCTAAACAATATCCGTTTTTGATTGGCGCCTGTATACGAACCTGGATCTTACGGTCAAAAAACAACTGAAGTATGTCGGGCGATGATTTAAAATATGGAGAGATGATTTCCACCATTCTAATTGTACTGTCATTCAGTATATTTAACTCTAGAAATTCAGCGAATGGCATCTGAAAAGAGTCATAAAATATGATATCCTTGTCGAGAGTAGTACCAATTTTGTTTAAAAAAGAAAGCATATGCTCCTCTGCTTCTGTAAATTTTTTCCTGAAACTTGCACACACATTGTTTATTAAATCTCTCAGTGCTTTTTTGAAATTAACAGGAAAATCTTTTCCGTTGATGAACAAATAATCACTTACACATTCCAGATTTTCACACCAGCCGGATTGGGTAATATTATTGGAGCCTGAGACAAAGAGGAGCTCCTGACTTCGATCTTCGTTTTCTATGAGTATAAAAGAGAGTTTGGGATGGAAGTTCCCTTTGTTTTTACCGACAGAAGGAATATTTACAGGAATAATCTGATAATCGAGATACGGACCGCTTTCCGTGCTTTTGGCATGCTGATCAAAATATACTGTTATCGGCGGCACTTCATTGTCTTTATACAGTCGGCGCCAAAGAATATTATTGGTGATGTTGTTGTTGGTGAAAGTTTGTTTAGGCACCAGCACTGGCATCACGTAATTTTCAAAAAATCTCGGATCGAAATTAAATGTATAGAACACTGCTGCAACAACCTTGCGGCCATTGATTCTTTGTGTCAGGCGTTCTTTCAATATCAAATGACGATCTTTCATTTTTTGGTTATACGCAGTTGCTGCATTTGCTTAATGTTTTCAGCAATTAATGGTTAGAGTGATCAGTTTGTATGATTCATTATTTGGTTAAAGAGCCTTAAATAAGAATCAATAAAATATCCGTTTGAATAATTCTTTTTCGGATCATAATCCGGATTTTTAAATCCTCCTTCGGCATGGTGTACTTCCAGTAGGTTTTTATTGACTGAAATCCAGGGAGAGCCACCTCTCCATTCGGTAACTTCTTCGTTTTTTTTGATCAGTTCTAATATAAGATCCCAATTATTTTTTTGAAGTGTTTCAGCCAGATTATTCTTTATACGATTTGCTTCATTGTCGGGAGAGAACCGGTAGCCTGAATCATATTTACACTGATCTATGTATTTATCTTTAAGCAATTCAGTTTTTTCCCAGATAGGTTTAGTTTGTAAGTATCTGAAAATATGGTTAACCGGAGAAATAATCTGCTCGGTTGCAATGATTTCATTGAGCGTCTGATGAAAGTGAATATCTTCTTTAGGTATGGTTTTTTTAAATGCTCTGATAAAAGGATAGAGATTTAATGTGTCAGGGTGAGAATTTGAATTGAGAAAATGAAATAAACGATTCTGATAAGCATCAGGCTGATTCACTAAAAGGATATTTTTACGGTAAAACTGTCTTTCTTTTTTAGTGATGATAAAAAGTTGCTGACAAAAGCCAAGCTCCTCTTCAGTAAAATAACATTTTCGTTGGTGAAGTATCTTTTTAACTGCTGCAAGAATATTTTTGTTTTCCTGCGTCTGATTGATTTTATCATCAAACACCTCTCTGAAATCTGGTTGATGAAGAAATCCTATATCACGAAATGGTCTCGAGTATTTACCCCATATTCCATAAATACGCTGATTGGAAAGAATATTATCTTCTGCAGTATTGGAAACCGAAATACGCGTCTTCTCAGAAAGACGTTTTCTGACTGCTTCGATGCCGTTGAATCCACCTTTGGCTATCGGTGACAAGTATCTTGCATAAGCCATTAACTGTTCAAAGCGGAGAAAAAAACTGATAAACTGTGCATCCGGCTCACGTTCATAAAAATAATAAGCAAGACAAAGTATCTGAAAATCGTGCACATTTGAAGAGACAGTGGAAAGGTATGGGAGTAGTTTTTTACCCTGTTGTTGCCACAAAACCTGCAAAGCCAGCGGATCACGCGAACCCTTTACCTGGTAATCAGGGTCTTCCTTGGTGAAAAAATAAAATGATTGATTTCTCGGCATGAATAAAGCAGCAAGGTTGGCATGCAAATTATTATATTCTTTGGAGAACAGAGTAAGATAGGGTAATTAATAAATCAAACTTCTAATCAACTAATACTTATTCTTTCAGCATTGATTATCCGGCATTTTTAATGCCTGCAAGCGGTATCAATAACCCTCAGGCTTGACGAAACCTGCAGTTAGTGCAGCTGCTTTTTTAGCAAAATGAATCAGCTCCGGCTCACTCCAGTATCTTCCAACTATCTGTACGCCGATCGGTAACCCTTCTTTTCCAAGACCAAGAGGAATGGTGATCGAAGGATTTCCCGACGCATTGAAACAAGCTACATAAGGCCACACGTATTTGAGATAAATCATTTCCTTTCCATCATAACTCAGTTTGTCACCTGTTTTACATCTTTTATATGCAGGACCGAAAGCTACCGGACAAATTAGAAAATCATACTGATCAAAAAACTCTTCCCACCTCCTTGTCATCTTGCTTTGTTGCATCATCACTTCTCCGTAATGATTCGCATTCATTTTAAATGCTTCCGTTAAAGGTTTAGTCAGATAAGGCAAATCTGACTTTGATCCTTTTAAAACACCATTGTAAAGTTGCATTTTGATGATCTGCCGAACAATCCACGGTGTTCCCTGGGCAATGACATAAGGAAAGATTCCCATATAAGTCTTTAACGACTCTTCATGCAATGAATTATCTGGCAGATTTTTCTCAACCCGGCAACCTGCCCCTTTTAATTGTTCAGCAAAGACTTTGATTGCCTCGCTTATCTGAGCGCTGGTTTCAAATCCGGGCCATCCGTCTGTCCAGGCAATTTTATATTCCTGCAAGGAATTTTTCTCAGATTGTTTCCATTTTATGTCTGGAATTGCTCTGTCGCTTTTATGCGGACCAACAATTATTTTCCATAGTAAATCAAGGTCATCAATATTTCTCGCTAAGGGTCCGGCCTGAGCCATATGGACAATCATCGATTTTGAATTTTTTGGCAAAGGGATATTGCCATGAAGCGGAACTGTTTTTTCAGTAGGTTTCAATCCGTAAAGGCCACAAAAACTTGCAGGCACACGTACAGAACCTCCGAAGTCACCACCCAGCTCAAGCGGTGTGAAGCCGGCTGCCAAAGCAGCAGCACCACCTCCCGTACTTCCTCCCGGAGAATATTCAAGGTTGTAAGGATTTTTCCCTTCGGGATAAATGTCTCCGTTAACCTGATAATCGGTTAGATTTTTAGGCACATTGGTCTGGCCAAGTATAATGGCGCCGCTTTTTTTGATACGCTCAACAACAACGGCATCTTCGGGAGCAGCAAAATCTTTTAACATTTTAAAATTAGTATTGCTGTTTTTCCCTTTGATCCAAAACTGCTCCTTAATAGAGACAGGAACTCCATGTAAGGGTCCTCTGAATCTAGCTTCTCTTGCTTCCTGATCGCAGCTTGCAGCTTCCTGCAAGGCTTCCTCTTCAAATACGGAGATAAAAGCATTCAGTTTATGATTGTGCCTGTGGATATGTTCCAGATGTTCTTTCACAATATCGGTACTCGTGGCCTTGCGTTCTCTGATTAATGTAGCCAGTTCTATGGCGGACTTGTATATGTATTGCATAGTAATAAGAATTAGTTATAAAATGAAAGAAAAAAGAAATTGGGATAGTATTTAGTTGTATTAAAATATGAAATAATAATGATAAAAATGCCGGTAACGCCATCTAAGTTTTTATGAGCAAACAAAGATCAGAGGTAAGCCATAACATAGCCGCAAAATTATTTAGACAGGCAAGAAGCAGCGGATGAATATTTCCCATCTTTAGACACTTGATAAGAACCCTCCAAAAACTGTGCCCCCTTATGTGCACCCCAACAAAAACCCTCGTAAATATTTGATTTACAATGGTTTATTTTAAACCTGAGTGTGGACCAACCTAAACT
>Ga0315906_10007653_pt1 | contig 13115 bp, 6 predicted proteins | sample LakEriMetagenome_4_FD_203526 | JGI IMG/M metagenome (GOLD analysis project Ga0315906, IMG submission 203526) | Freshwater fungal communities from buoy surface, Lake Erie, Ohio, United States - Buoy 2 MA122 | ecosystem: Environmental > Aquatic > Freshwater > Lake > Lake biofilm | place: USA: Lake...
TAAGCCCATCAGCGCAGATGGTACTGCATTTACTTGTGGGATAGTATGTCGTTGCCGTAAACTTAAAACCCCGAAGAGCAATCTTCGGGGTTTTTTATTTGTATCATGAATCGCAAAACATTGGGCTTTTTTTGACATTAATACATCGATGGTACAGTCTAGCCGCAGGGCAAACCATACCATGTTTTTGCTCCATATCTAAACCTTAAGGCACATACCCCTTTCAAATAAACAGGTTTGTGATTCAATTTTTTAGGTAAACCTGAATTTTGGGAGATCCCCGGTTTTCTTTATTCGCTTTCATTTGTACTTTCGAGACATGATTATTCTTAATGGAAGCAAACACGAATAAACCAAGGGTTTTTTTCAGTGTAATTGAATCACTTAGAGGGTTAGCCGCTTTAGGTGTCGTTGCCTATCATTTTGCAAATGGCACATTGCCAACCGTATCTCCCATCTTTTTTGGATCTCAAATGGAATGGGCCCGCCAAGGGATACCACTCTTTTTTGTTATATCCGGTTTTGTAATTCCCTATTCGATGTTTTTGGCCAAATATGAGTTTAGGGATGCGGGTAGGTATTTTTTGAAAAGAATGGTGCGAATGGCGCCGCCCGCCTGGACAGCCATTCTAATGATCATATGCATATATATGGCTGGGCTATTGATAAATGGCAGACCTATTCAAGGTATGACATGGCCAGGTATTTCTCCTGAATCAATTGGCGCCAATTTCCTTTTTTCCTTTGTCCTTTTTGATGTGGAAAAGTTCATAGAAGTATATTGGACACTCGAAGTGGAATTTCAATTTTATCTGGCAATAGCCCTGATATTCCCACTCTTGATTCGATACAAAGACAATAAATGGATTCTTTCAATCGTCTTTTTGGCATTGAGTTCAACTTTTTTCCTGCATGGCGAGAGAGTTCTGTTCTTCAAAATGAACTCATACTTTATAATGGGTATGCTGCTGTTCATGTACAAAGCGAAATTGGTGGATCGAAATTATTTTGTAGCTGCGACTGCCGTAGCATCCATTTTGTGTTACTTGCAACTTGGACAAGCCATGGCTTGTGCGTCTGTAATCGGGGTGTTGGTGATAGGATTGGTTGATTTTAAGAATCCTGTCCTTGACTTTCTAGGTATGATCTCTTTTAGCTTATATATCACTCACCATAATGTTGGAGTGGTTTCGGAATACTTGCTTAGGAACATATCCGGAATGGAACCCTCTCAACCGGTGAAATTCATTATGTTCTTCGTCTATCTTGGCATTGCAATCGCTTTTGCCTGGGTTTTCCATAGGTTCGTCGAAAAACCATTTCATAAGATGTCGCAGCGTATTTCCATGAAACGAAAACCATAGGTTGGATGAGAAATCGGGTTTTCATCCTTTCGCTATTGATTGCCTTTTCACCGTTGATAACACGGGCTTCCGTTTTGAGCGAAGATTATTCATGCGGGAGTTACGACAATGCGTTCAATGGCATTTCCACGACAACCGACACGGTTCGTGCCAACACGTATTTTTTTGATCCATCAAGACGGGATCAATCAACTCTTATTGGAACAGGTGGCTATGGAACGGCCAGATTCAATCCGCTTTCGCCAGCCATGGAATATGCCGTATCTAGAATTGGTTTTAACCAATTCGATTACTACGGTTATCGTCCAATGTTGTTTAACCATGCAGATACCGCGGGCACAAGAAAATCAAGAACCGAATACCACCTCGGAAGCAAAAAAGAACAACACATAAACCTTTACCACTACCAACACCTTAACAAGGGTTTTAGATTTGGCGTGTCCGTTGGCGCTCATACGACTCCGGGCGACTTTACGCGACAATTAAGCTCTGGTAGAAGGTTTATGTTGTCCACTGCATACATTGATACCAACTCCAGGTATATGGCGATTTTGTCTTACCGTTTTCACAGACTTTTTAACGAGGAAAACGGTGGCATCTCATCCGACTCAAGCTTCGAAGCGGCCTCAAGTCTTGATACACGAACACTTCCCATATTTCTTGATAATGCAGGAATCAAGTACCGGCAAAACCAATACGACATCAACCATTCTTACAAAATCACAAACACATCTTCATCACTACCCGAATGGTCACTTTTCCACAAGCTATCCTTGAATAGGACTTCTTTTGTTTTCCAATCTGAAAATCCCGACTCGGGATATTTTAATACTTTCCTTGTCGACTCCACCACTACATACGACTCCACGTTTCATCAAAGGATCAACAATCAGTTTGGAGTTAGGTATTCAAGAGAGTTTGGTTTGACCACAGCTGCGCTAGGTGCTGGCCTATGGGTTGAAAATTCAATTTATAGATTGAATGGATATGATGCGGTTTCATATAATCAGCTGATGATGCTGATCTATTTTGACCTTGCAAATCAAAAATCTTCGGCCGCATTTCAATGGTTGCAGTCGGTTGATTCCTTGTCTGAGGTAACCGCGTCGCTGTCAACCAATACAGTGGATTACGGTAAATTCAAGCTCCATCTGAGGTATCGTTCTGAGAGGCCCTCCGAACAAGTGCTTTACTATGTTTCCAATCACTTTTCCTGGGTCAATAATTTCAAAAACACCAGAAGTCTTTTACTTGACTTCAGCCATGTAATAGAAAAATCGGATTTTGAATATGGAGTTAACTTCAGCACAGCGAACGGATTGATCTATTTCAGAGAAGACGCATTGCCTCAACAGTTCAACAAGCAATTGGCATACGGAAGGGTCTATTTGAAAAAAGGATTTCGACTTGGTAAGTTTGGAACAGACCAAAGACTGGTTTATTCCTTCTCAGGCAATGAAAATGTAATACGTCTTCCCGCCATCAATTATTTCGGTTCCGTGTATTACCGGAACTTACTATTCAAGAACGCCCTTGACTTACGATGCGGTTTGGATGCTACCATTTGGTCATCCTACTACTCATACGGATACATGCCCGCCACTGCTGTTTTTTATCTTCAAGATGATCGAAAAACAGGAGGTTTCCCCATGCTTGGGCTTTTTGTCGATTTGAAGATCAAAACAGCCGTAATTAGTCTCCGACTCGATCACTTCAACGCGGGTATTGGTAGCCGCGAGTATTATGGTGCCTATAGATATCCGCTTCAAGGTAGGACACTTAAGATTGGTGTAACCTGGAACCTCAATGATTGACTTTCTTGACACTGCTCTGACGTTTTGATTTAACGTCTGTGTGTGTTACATTTACGATAAACATCAATTAAGATGAAAAAGATCATTCTGATATTAACAGCATTATTGATAACAAGCATTGGAGCATCAGCTCAGGTTTTCAGATTGCCACAATACATATCTGAAAAGGATTGCGAGGCAGGCACTATCATGCTTAAGGTTTCAAGCTCTCTTAGAAATTCATGCAGAGTGAATGGAATTGAAAATGCTCAGTTGGCTAAAGCGCTTAACACAATTGGCGCTACTGAGGTCTCCCGAAAGTACCCTAAACACCTCCAGCCATCGTCAGAACGAAACGGAAATGGTGAACCGCTTATTGACTTGTCTCTGATATATCAGGTTAAGTTCAACTCCTCCTATCCAATAGAGAAGGCAATCAACCTTTTATTAGCCACAGGAATGGTCGATTATGCTGAGCCCCGTTATGTTCCTCAGCTCTTGTATCAGCCCAATGACCCGGATACCGCATCCCAGTACTACCTCTCCCTCATCAGGGCTTATCAGGCCTGGGATGTTTCGAAAGGTGACAGCATTCATGTGGTTGGTGTAACCGATACTGGAACCGATTTGGATCATCCGGACCTCGCCGCTGGAATAAAATACAATTATGCGGATCCGATAAATGGGGTAGACGATGATAATGATGGCTATGTTGACAATTTCATGGGTTGGGATGTCGGATCAAATGATAACGACCCCAGTGTTGATGTGGTGCATGGCTCATTCGTATGTGGCCTCGCCGGGGCTGTAACCGACAATGGGGTTGGTTTGGCAGGCCCGGGTTTTAAAACGCGATACCTTCCGATTAAAATATCCAACAACGGTGTGCTCAATGCCGCCTACGAGGGTATCGTTTACGGTGCCGACATGGGTTGCGCTGTTATAAATTGTTCCTGGGGGAGCTTTGCCAGTAGCCAATATGGACAAGATATCGTCGACTATGCAACATTCAACAAAGGCGCCTTGGTTGTAGCCGCTGCAGGAAATGCAAATAACGATGCGTTGTTTTATCCTGCATCCTATAAAAACGTCCTATCCGTTACCGGTACGAACGCCACTGATACCAAATGGTCGAATTCCAGCTTCGGAACCGGCATCGACCTTTGTGCACCTGGTGAGGCCGTGTATTCAACCATATTCGATAACAATTACTCATTTTCTTCAGGTACATCCTTCGCTTCACCAATTGTTGCCGCCGCTGCCGCACTTATCAAAACACAGTTCCCAACATTTACACCCGGTCAATTAGGTGAGCAGCTTCGGGCTACAGCCGATGACATCTACCAGGTTTCAGGTAACTCCAATTTTCAATATAAACTTGGGAAAGGAAGACTCAACATGCTGCGTGCTTTGACAGAGTCACCCAAATCTGTCAGATTGCAAGACCTAAGCATCACAGATAACAACGACAACGCCTTTACCGGAAACGACACCCTTGATTTCATAATCGAGCTTAAAAATCACCTTGCACCACTTTCGAATCTCAATGTCACATTGGTTTCCAATAATCCTGGAGTCACCGTCATTAACAATGTGGCTTCAATCGGCTCCATGCAAACATTGTCAACTGCATCCAATAGCGGAAACCCTTTCAAGGCGGTTATAGACCCTTCCGTCCCTTTCAATACCAAAGTCACGTTCCGACTTGATTTCACAGATGGTACCTACCAAGACTGGCAGACATTTGACCTAGTTGTCAATGTAGACTACATCAACGTACTGGTAAATGACATAGGAACCACCATAACCAGTAAGAGCCGTATTGGATACAACGCAGCCCAAAGCCAAGGTGTCGGTTTCACCTATAACGATGGCAACTCATTCTTGTACGAAGCAGGCCTGATGTTGACTACTGACACATCCAAAGTATGTGATCAGATTTTCGGCTCGCCCACCTCGCAGATATCAAATGACTTTGTTTCAATTATGAATGTACGCAAAGTCATACCTTCAATTGAATCTGATTTTGACCTGGAAAGTGTTTTTAGCGATGACGGGGCAACCAACAACAAAATTGATGTCGAAGTCCGGCAAAATACCTATGCATGGAGCGATCCTGCAGATGCGAAATATGTGATTGTGGAATATGTGATTAAAAACACAAACCCCAATCCCATTCAAAACCTGTACACAGGAATTTACGCTGACTGGGATATCGGAAACATTGGTGACAATAGGGCTGATTTCGATAATGTGAACACAATGGGCTATTGCTTCAACACAGGAACTCCTACGATTTATGCCGGAATCAAATCCCTCAGTTCGGGTGCGGTTAACATGTATGCCATAGAAAACAATGGAGCTAACGGATCCGTCAATATTTACGATGGATTTACCAAGGTTGAAAAACATACAACCCTGACCACCTCACGCCCTCAGGCGGGTCAAACTGGCTCCGGCAGCGATGTCTCTATGACGTTATCCAATGGCCCCAAGACCATAGCTCCAGGTGATTCAGTCAAAATCGCTTTCGCCTTGATTGCTGGTGAAAACCTGGCCACAATCCAGGCGGCATCAAATGCAGCACAAATAAGATACAATACATTGAATTCCGTTCCTCCTGTGATTGCCGACCCTGTTTGGGGATTACAATACGTATCTCCAAACCCAGTGAAGCAAGACCTGGTTATAGGTTTTGGTTTGCCACTTCCAGGAGGTGTTTCTATTGAAATTCTTGATGCAATGGGTAAGGTAATATCGATGCCTTTGAGCAGCTATTTTTTAAGCGGTGACCATCAATATCTTTTGGATGTAAGCGGTTTGTCACATGGAGTGTACCATCTCAGAATGAACGGATATGCCAAAACCATCAAGTTTGTGAAGGTCGACTGATTTTTAGCCGCAACCGTCGCATCCCTTTTTTGAGTTGCCTTTGAAAAAAAAGCGCTTCCCCAAATAAGCCAAGGCAGCTGTGATGATGGTGATAACCAGAATGTTCTGCAACATTTATATGGGTGCTGAGTAGGGCAAAGTTAGGATGGATTTCAATAACTTTGTAGCGCTCTACGGCATCTGAATCATGAATTTCGATCGTAAGGATCTTTCCAACGAACAACTGCTTCATATTTACAATGAGATTTTGCGTCCTCGGATGATAGAGGAGAAGATGCTTGTTCTATTACGCCAGGGTAAAATCGCCAAATGGTTTTCAGGGATAGGGCAGGAGGCCATCTCGGTAGGTACCGCTCTCGCGATGGATGCTGATGAGTACATACTGCCAATGCACCGTAATCTGGGAGTATTCACCGTACGTGAGATCCCTCTGCACCGATTGTTTTCTCAATTCCAAGGCAAGCCAGGCGGTTTTACCAAAAGCCGTGACCGCTCCTTTCATTTCGGAACCCAGGATTATCATATCATCGGAATGATTTCCCATCTAGGTCCACAGATGGGTGTTGCCGATGGCATCGCATTGGCTAACAAACTTAAGTCAAACTCCAAAATCACTGCAGTATTCACAGGCGACGGTGGCGCCAGTGAGGGCGACTTTCATGAAAGCATAAACGTCGCTTCGGTTTGGGATTTACCTGTCATTTTTATCGTGGAAAACAATGGCTACGGGTTGTCCACTCCATCAAATGAGCAATTCCGCTGCAAGCAGTTTGTGGATAAGGCGATCGGATATGGCATGGAGGGAGTGCAAGTTGACGGAAACAATGTATTGGAGGTTTATCATGCTGTTCAATCCATTCGCCAACAAATGCGGCATGATTCCCGCCCCGTATTACTCGAATGCTTGACTTTCCGCATGCGTGGTCACGAGGAAGCCTCCGGCACCAAGTATGTACCACAGGAGTTGTTTGACCAATGGGGTAAGAAGGATCCTGTAATCAATTATGAGAAATTCCTATTGGACCAACAGGTGCTTACGAATGACATCATTGCTCAGATTCGCGATTCAATAAAGCAAGAGATCGATAACGGACTCGAAATAGCTTTCGCCGAAAGCGAGCCAAAGCCCGATACCGAATTGGAGCTACTTGACATGTATGCCAAGCACGATTTCACCCATTTCACCCCCGTTTCCTCCAACACCACTGATAAGCGTTATTTGGATGCAATTACCGATGCAATGCGTGAGTCCATGCGAAAGCATCCGAATTTGGTCATCATGGGACAGGATGTTGCCGAGTATGGAGGTGTTTTCAAAGCCACTCTTGGCTTTGTTGACGAATTCGGTAAAAGCCGTGTAAGAAACACCCCTTTGTGTGAAAGTGCCATCATAGGCGCCGGACTTGGAATGTCCATCAATGGAATGAAATCCATCGTGGAGATGCAGTTCGCGGACTTTGTCACTTGTGGATTCAATCAAATCGTAAATAACCTTGCTAAAACCCATTATCGCTGGGGACAGCATGCTGATGTGGTGGTGCGAATGCCTACCGGTGCTGCCGTTGGTGCAGGTCCTTTTCACTCGCAATCCAATGAGGCCTGGTTCTTTCATGTGCCAGGATTGAAAATCGTTTATCCCGCATTTCCGGATGATGCCAAAGGCCTATTGAATGAAGCCATCAACGACCCTAATCCAGTCATGTATTTTGAGCACAAGGCACTTTACAGAAGTGTAACAGGTCCGGTACCTGATGACTATTACACGACAGAGATCGGCAAGGCGCGTTTGGTCAGAGAGGGAAATGATATCACCATCGTTTCCTATGGCTTGGGAGTGCATTGGGCAATGGAACTTCTGAATGCTGATGCCTCCATTTCTGCCGACTTGATTGATCTTCGAACACTGCTTCCGTGGGATCGTGATGCCGTGCTAAGCAGTGTGAAAAAAACCGGCAAGGTCATCATCTTGCATGAAGACACAGTCACTGGTGGTATAGGTGCTGAGATCGCCGCAGTAATAACTGAAAACTGTTTTGAGCACCTGGATGCTCCTGTTGTGAGGTCTGCAAGTCTGGATACTGCCGTTCCAATGTCAACCTCTTTGGAATGGAATTTCTTACCAAAGGATCGATTCAAGAGCCAGTTGATGAAGCTGCTTCAGTACTGATCATTCCTGCTTGCCGACTTCAAAAATCTCTTTCAAGCGCTTCAGTTCAGCCGTATTTTCAGGGGAATGTACTGACCTAGCAATCGTGTTCTTTTCTTGCTCTGTCAAGTGCCATGATAACGCCACTTTTTCATCCATGAGTGGGACCTCGAGACTTACATATTCGAATTTGCAATCGAGGAATTCAGCTATATATTGTAGTTGCTCGTCCTGGGAATAGTCTTGCATGAGCAGGAAATTCCCTGAGAGGTTTTGTAATGGGGACAATATCCTCGCCAAGATGCTTTGGTTTTTCTTATTATCGAGATTGGCCTCCTTGTGGTTGTCACGAATTTGTATGAATACAACACCACCTGTATTCTGTGAAATCCAATCACGGAACACATATAGGAATCTGGTCGCGTTCCGAATTCCGTAATTGTCACGAATGCCCGCATCCATTATATTAATTGCAGGTTCGGTAGGTAAAGCAACCGCAGGCATGATGTAAGGGAAAGTTGCATTGGCTCTTAAAAGGTCTGAGAAGCGGGTCTCCTCAGGGTGTTTCCCTTCGAAAAATCTGTTGTATTCGATTCCATCAGGTAGCGGTTGATGTCCGGTTTCTGCATTGGAGGGTCTGGTGATCATATAGGATACCCCGATGGGGGAAACATATAGGGAACGACCATCATTGATGATGGTTGGGTTCATGATGACCATGGGGATACGGCCTTCCATTTCCGGCTTTTTGAAATAGGAGAGTGGTCGGTCGAAAACACCTTCCAAGTTGCGGTTTAATTTGCGTTCAAACGCATAGCCACGGTCTTTGAAGTAACTGTTTCCCTTGTATTCCTCCCTTTGTATGTTCAGGAACAAGTCACTTACGATCATACTGAAAGTTGTTGCATTCAGAATGTCTTTGGAAATGTTGTCGGCTTGTTTTGGTGATTCAATGGCTGCCGAGTCAAGTTTCAACGAGCGGTAGTAGCAGGCCGCAATCATGCCACCTGAACTGCCAGTGATCAAACGAGTTTGATTGAACATCATTCCATTGGTAACGCTGTCGGCTGCTTGAAGGGAAAGGAAGGTGAACAAGGAGGATCGCAAACCGCCACCGCTTACGGATATGATTGCCAGCTTGGGTTTCTCAAAACCATTTGATTTTTGATCCAGTTTCCATTTTTCAAGTATTTGGATGGTACTGGAAATGTCTGCGTTTACAATGGAGTCATTAGTGTACTCCTGCATTAGATTGATGGAGTAGCTTTTCTTTGAGCCATTGTAATCGAGGCCATAGATATGGCTTTCCGGGTTGAAGATATCCAGCCCTGAAAGGAAGTTGATGATGAGGAATCCCACCACCACAGCTGTTGTTGCCCATGCTTTCATCCAAAATCGTATCACTCCGGAGATCATCATGACCATCGAGAACAACATCAACAAACTTGCTGCCGCCGGAATCTGGAAAGCTTCATAATCCCTGAATAAACCAAGCAGTATGAACAGGCCTATGGTCAAAAGCTCGAGGAAGGCGGCGTTCATATGGTTCTGCCTGAAAACCGAATGAAGCATGTAGGTCTTGTAGTGCGAAGTGTTTCGTACCAGTCGGATCTTGAATGGTGAGGCGAGGTAGGTCAAGACCTTCCAGTGTTTTTCGCTTGCTTCACTTATTCTTGTTCTTTCGGGAATCAGTTCTGCATCCAATGCCGCCTCATACAATTCATCCTCATGCTCATGGTCGCTATGACGTACTCCAAACAGCTTGTGAATATCCTTGTTGGTCAAAAGGAAATATTTCAACACAAGTTGAATGATTAAAAACACTCCCGCTAGAAATGCAAAAACCTCAAAAAGCACCTCGCCGGTTCCGGCTAATTGCTGATTAAACTGAAACTTAAAAACCTCAATTGAGTAAATGATCAGGAAGAGCAATGGGAAAATGAAATTGTTGATTGTATACTTCTGAAAAGGTTTCGCCATGCTTGCAAGGAAAGGGAATCGGAAGCTGTTGAGTATGTAGCTTGAGATGTTGAAGGTCATGATGAACATGCCACAGCATATGCCCGTTATGAAAAATGAAAGCCCGTTCACTTCTCCAAGGTATTCGGGATCCAGGAAAAGATATGGTATGCCGAATCTTCTTGAAATGCCTTGTGTGACAAAACCGATCAGCATGATCCAAAGCACCATCATGAGATGGTTCTTCTTCACGTGCATGATTGCAAGTTGTACAGGAAATGAAAAGTAGATTCGATTGATCAGTGCTCGCATCTTGATTTTGTTCGCATAAGCGACTATGCGTTACTAATGTCTATTTGTTGATTGAACTTTCTACCAATTCGAGCACTTCCAGTTCAATTCGTTTGGCTTCATCCTCGATTTCCACGCCTCTTTTGATGATGTCTGCTGTAAAGTTCTTGTCGTCGTAGGAGGTGCAATTGATTTTAACATTCATGAATGCACCTGAAACTGCAACCCTGGCACACATGGCTCCAACACCCGCGTCGGTTATGGAATTTGGATTTCCCGTTTCAGCCATTGATTTTGTAAGTCTAACCGCTTCCAATGACAATTCCATCACTTTGAAAGGCACCTCGATAGCATATTTGGTTGCTGCCTGAATGGTCTGCTTTCTGATTTTCTTTTCCTCATCGTTATCCTTGGGCAGTTGGAAGGCCGCCATGATTGCATTGAATGAATTCGTGTCTTCATCGACCAAATCCAGCAATTGCTTCCTGATACGTTGTGCGTCCTGTGCCGAATGGCTGAATTCCATCCATCTTTCTTCCCATCCTTTTTTCGAAGAGCTCAAGTTTGCCACCATGGCTCCCAACGATACACCAAGTGTCCCAACATAGGCGGAAATGGATCCTCCGCCCGGAGCTGGTGATTCGCTTGCGGTTAGCTCTGAAAACCTGGTTAGGTCCATGGATACCAGGTTGCCTGAATTCATTCCATGTAAACAGTATTCAATAATCTTTTTTTCCGGATCAAAAGGTCCAAGCTCATCAAGCCCCATCGATTTCACGGCCATGTGTATTAGCTCCCTGTCAGATAGTCCTGATGATAGTTGTTGCTTTTCAAGAAAGTATCTGCCCGCGTCCAGCATCGCTTGTAATGGAACCAATCCAACGAGTTCAGATCCTGTAACTCTTATTCCCCTCGCATGGGCGCTCTTAACACATTCATCGAAAACCAGATGCAATGGTGTTTCCTTGAACTTGGTGATATTAATGGACACTTGAGCGATATCATACTCGTCTATGAACCATCCTATTGCTTTAACACCTTTCAGTGTTCCAGGTATCCGGATTTCATTTCCTTGTTCATCCTTGGCAATAGGTCCGCTCACCGGATTCCCTAGCCGTTTCACCCTGCCTGCCTCCCGTATATCAAAAGCGACTGAGTTCGCTCTCTTGACACTTTTGGTGTTGAGGTTGACATTGTAGGCAATGAGGAAGTCGCGGGCACCGATAACGGTTCCTCCACTTTTTGCATTCCATTCATTCGGGCCGAAATCCGGTTTCCATTTTGGATCCTTGATTTTTTGGAAGAATCCCTCATATTCACCAGATCGGATAACGGAAAGGTTATTTCTTTCGGTATCGGGTTGAGCCGATTCGTACAGATAAACGGGAATCGACAACTCTGAACCAACCCGTTGTGCTAATTTTTTTGACCATTCCGCTGTCTCCTCCATAGTGATGCCCGCAACAGGAATGAATGGACAAACATCTGTTGCCCCCATTCGAGGATGTTCTCCCTGGTGCTTCGACATGTCAATCAACTCAGACGCTTTTGAAATACCTCTGAATGCTGCTTCAACCACTGATTCCGGTTCTCCAACAAATGTGACGACGGTTCTGTTGGTGGCTTTTCCAGGATCGACATCCAATAACTTGATTCCATCAACACTTTCGATGGCTTCAGTAATCTGTTTGATGATGGTCAGGTCTTTTCCTTCGCTGAAGTTCGGAACGCATTCAATGAGCTTTTTCATTTGCTGAAAGGTTTTCCTTTGATGTATGTCTGTTTAATTATCCTGCTCCCAAAGGCATAGGGTAGGTATGCAGGGCTTTTTACTGGCTCTGTAATGAAGAAGGATGCTTCTTTTCCTGGTGTGATGCTACCCAGTTGGTCGGATAGCCCCATCGCGTAAGCGCTGTTGATGGTTGCGGCTGTGATGGCCTCTTGGGGCGTCATTCCCATGTATATACATGCCAATGATAGAACGAACGGCATATTGCCAGAGGGTGATGAGCCAGGGTTGAAGTCGGTGGCCAACGCCACTGGTAAACCTGCGTCAATCATTTTCCGTGCAGGCGCGTAATGCAGTTTCAAAAAGAAGGCAGTGGTAGGAAGCAGAGTGGGCATGGTTTCGCTTTTCCTTAGGCAATCGATTTCATCATCGCCTGTGAATTCAAGGTGATCAACCGATAGTGCCCTGTATTTAACACCCACTTGTATGCCACCTGACAAATCCAGTTCGTTGGCATGGATTTTTGGTTGTAAGCCATGTTTCCAGCCGGCCTCGAGTATGGTCTCGGTTTCGGCAACAGTGAAAAAGCCACGATCGCAGAAAACATCACAATAATCAGCCAATCCCTCGCTCGCAATCGCAGGTAACATCTCGTCTACTATCAATCGGATGTAGCCGCTTCTGTTTTCCTTGAATCCTTCGGGAATGGCGTGTGCTCCAAGGAATGTGGATTTGATCGGGACACCTGCGGTTTCCTTGATTTTTTTTATGACCCGAAGCATTTTGATTTCGCTCTCAAGACTCAATCCGTATCCGCTTTTGATTTCTATGGCACCTGTGCCCATGGCAATCATGTCACGCACACGTGACATCGCGTTTTCGTACAGGTCAAGCTCATCAGCATCGGCCATCTTTTTTGCGGAGTTGAGTATTCCACCTCC
>Ga0315906_10007654_pt1 | contig 13114 bp, 9 predicted proteins | sample LakEriMetagenome_4_FD_203526 | JGI IMG/M metagenome (GOLD analysis project Ga0315906, IMG submission 203526) | Freshwater fungal communities from buoy surface, Lake Erie, Ohio, United States - Buoy 2 MA122 | ecosystem: Environmental > Aquatic > Freshwater > Lake > Lake biofilm | place: USA: Lake...
TTTGAACGATTTCCATCACCAAGGGGAACTTCATCAATTCGCGGGCCAGGGTGATCAGATCCGCGCAGGAGCTTTTGTGTTCTGGGTGGGTCAATCCGTGGGGGTTTCGGAAGGTCGATTGCTTCATTTGCAGCAGGTTGGCTTGTTCGTTCATCGCATCGATGAAGAGTTTGAGCGGATCGATTTTTCGTTCTACGGCACCTTTTCGTATTCCGTACCATTCGGCAAGGGCGACTGAGGCGTCATTTCCCGAGGGGAGCATCAATCCGTAGAGAGCATCTTTGAGTCGAATCGATTCCCCGGCGCGGACGCTGGCCGAGGACCCAGTGGTTTGGTCGGCACGTTTGGAGAACGAGATCGATTGTTCGAGCAACGACGGATCGCTTTGGATTTCCTTGGCGATGATCAACGCCGTCATCATTTTGGTGGTGCTAGCGATATCCAGCGGAACGTCTTGGCTTTCTCCTGCGAGTATTTTTCCGGATCGTGCATCGGCAAGCGCCCAAGCTTTGCAAGAAACGATAGGGGTTCCGTCGGCTTCGCTGGGCAGAAGTTCCGCGAGGGGTTCGGGAGTTGGGTTGGGGATGGGATCGAGGCTGATTTCACCGAGTTTTTCCCAGACATTCGGGTCCACGATGCCGACAGCATCGAGTCCATTTTCGCTGCGGAATCGAGCGACAGCTTGTTCGGTCATGCCGCCGAAATCCCCGTCGACGCTCAAGTTTGGGGAGGGTTTCAATTTTTGGTTTAGCGCCGTTTGCAGGGCTTCGACCAAGGGTCCATTGGAACCGAGTTTGAGTACTTGGGGTTCGAGTTGGTCTTGGGGGATGGGATGAAAGTGTTCGTAGGTTTCTTGGGCGATACGGCCGCAGAGGATTTCGGCCGCATTCGAATCACCCCAGCTTTTGTCTTGATTTTCCGAGGTCAAGCAGACCATGGCGATCCAACCGCTGGGGGTATCCAACAGGCCGGCGTCGGTGCGGGATTCGTTGACGGCCCCGGTTTTGTGGTATGCCTTGATCTCTTTGGGCAAAAACCTGAGGAGTTTGGTTTTATCATCGCAACTGAGCAGATGCGAAAGCATGCGTTCTGAGGCTTCCGGGGAGACAAGTTTCCTGGCGTGGAGTTGTTCGAGCAGGGAGAGCATATCGGCGGCCGTGGTGCTTCCGAGTCCATATTTTTGGCTGCGATCTTGCGCGATCGAGGTGTCTCTGCGAAAGACTTTGGAGTGAATTTGGGTTTCGGGCAGGCCCAGGTTTTGCATGGTTTTCGCGACGTTGGCGATACCGATTTGATCGAGCAGCAAGTTCGTTGCGGTGTTGTCCGAGAAGGTGATCATCAGATGGTTGATCGTTTCGAGCGGCAGGACCGAGGAGTTCGCGAAATGGTCGGTAAGGACCCCGGATCCTGGTACTTTGTCGTCTTGAGTCAGCGTCACCATCCGATCGCCGCTGAGCTTGCCTTCGTCGACTTGGCGATAGTATTCGATCATCACGGGAAACTTGATCAAGCTTGCGGTAGGCACGACGTCTTGGGAGCGATGGAAAAACGTTTCGCCGGTAGCGAGGTGTTTGATAGCCACGCAGACGGTGCCTTGGTGTTTGGCGATGAGCGGTTCGATCCGATCCGAGAGCGATTGGGCATAGGCTGGCGACAAGGTAGCCACTTGCCAGGCGGCCAGCGCGCATAGAAGCCCGATGGCCCATCGGAGTCCTAGGGGAAAGAAATGCCGAGAGTTGTGATGATAGGTCATGGCAAGTTGGATCGGTAGGAGCGATGGAGGTAGTAGGGGATACCGATGAGGATCAGCAGGATACCGAAGAGGGCTTCGATCGGTTGTTTCGCGAGGATCATCAGGATGAACCAGGAATAGGCGATCAGGTAGAGGATTGGGGTCCAAGGGTATCCCGGGGTACGAAAGGGCCGGGGCGTATTGGGTTGTTTGCGTCGCAAGACGATCAGGGAGGCGATTGCAAGGGTGTAGAAGAGGCTAGCTGCGAAGACGATGCAGTCGGTCAGCAGATCGAAGATCGTACGTTCTCGGAAATAGTCTGTCGATTGGATCAAGGCGGCTGAACCGAAGACCATCAGGCAAGCCAATGCAGCTTGGGCCAGGATCGCAACCATCGGCGTTTGGTACCGCGGGTGAAGGGATCCGAAGGATGGGGGTAGGAGTCCATCGCGGCCCATCGCGAAGGTCACTCGGGGGCTCGTCAGAAGATTGCTGTTGATCGTGCCGAGGGTACTGAGAACCAGTCCGACCGACATCATCGAGCCGGCCCAGTTCCCGAGCGATCGGGTCAGGAGCAATTCGGCGACATGTTCGCGGTTCTCCTTGACAACCATTTCGGAGATCGGGATGACCAAGTGGTAGGCGAGGGTCGCTCCCATATAGAGCAGGCCTAGAAGACCGATTCCACCGAGTAGCGCAAGCGGGAGGTTTCTACCTGGGTTTTTGACTTCTTCGGCGATCGGAACGACCCCTTCCCAGCCGTTGAAAGCCCACATAACGGCTAGCAAAACGGCGGCGAATCGCGACGTCAGGCTCCCTTGCTCAGGAGCGATCGTCTCGGAGAGCAGCGCGAGGTTGACCGATGGTTTGCCCGCGAGTGTAAGGAGCCAGGGGAGCAGAGCGATCGTCAGAACAAGCGCGCATTTGATCAGCGTCGTGGCGGCTTGGAGTCGAGCTCCCCAGAGGACCCCGAGAATGTTGAACCAAGCGACCGCGAGGATCAGAACGACGGCCAAAGGGACGACGTTCCAAGCCTCGGTGTTCCAACCGAGGATGCGATAAAGAGATGAGACGCACACGACGGCCAGAGCGCCGGTCGAGGCGGGCCTAGCAAAGAGGAACTCTTGCCAACCGAACAAGAAGGCAGGCAGTGGTCCGTAGGCTTCCCTCAAGTAGACATAAAGGCCTCCGGAGCGAGGATGCATCGCGGAGAGTTCAGCCAGGCATAGGCCGCCCAAGACACACAGAGCCGTCCCGAAGATCCATACGGAGAAAATCAGAGGAAACGAACCGGCGTCGGCGGCGATCCGACCTGGTTTGACAAAGATCCCAGCGCCGATGGTATTTCCGACGACGATCGCGATGGCCATCGAGAGACCGAGCACCCGGGGCAAGGTAGCGGCTTGGGGGGTTGGAGGTTCCACGAAAGGCACTTTCGTCCATCTAGTTCATCGGTTCACTAGTTCATCGGTACATACAATAGAGAGCGAACTGCTTTAGAAAGAATGGGCACAGGGTGCAAACAGAAACGCTTCGGAGGTGATATTACCAAGAAATCTTTTCCAAAGAATGCGGCGTTCCTGGATTTTTCGTTCGCTAGGGGGTCAAGAAACGTTGAAACCGAGGCTCCCAAACCTTATGTTAGGGGTGTCGAGCCCATCGGTGCTCCTTGCGACGAAGAGCAAGTTTGACCGAATAGAAGATCGTTTTGAGCAAAAAAGGAATCGTATCGATGAAGAAGGTTTTTGGTTTTATGAAAGCGACGATTGTCGCAGCAGTCTTGGGTGGATCCGTTTATCTTTCGCCAAGCGTCGCATCGGCCGATGACCTGCTGACCATCGGAAGTTCTGCACCGGCTTTGGATGTAGAGCATTGGGTTCAAAACGGCGAAGGCAAATTTGGCAAAGTGACCAAGTTCGAGAAAGACAAGGTCTACATCGTCGAGTTCTGGGCGACTTGGTGTGGTCCATGCGTTGCGAGCATGCCGCACATCGTCGAGATACAAAAGACCTACGCAGACAAAGGGGTGCAAATCATCAGCATCAGCGATGAGCCCAAGGATGTCGTCGAAGAGTTCCTCGATCGCCCTGTTCCCCGGGCGGAAAAAGAGACCACCTTTCGCGAGTTGACCAAATCGTATTGCTTGACGACCGATCCGGATGGATCGTCGAATGAGAGCTACATGCAAGCGGCTGGGCAAAACGGGATTCCTTGTGCGTTTATCGTCGGCAAGGATGGCAAGATCGAGTGGATCGGCCACCCGATGTCCATGGACGAGCCACTTAAGGAAGTGGTCGCTGGGAAATGGGATCGGACCAAGTTCGCCGAGGAGTTCAAAGAGCAACAGCAGATGCAAGCCTTGCAGATGACCGTCCAACGGGAAGTCGGCAGTCTGCTGAGGGATCGCAAGTTCAAAGAAGCGATTGAGAAGTTCGATGAGTTGACAGCTCCGATCAAGAGTCCTGAGATGAAGCTTCAGTTCACCATGATGAAGCTCAACTTGCACAGGATCGCCAGCAGCGATCAAACCGAAGTTGCCAAGACACTCAAGTCGGCTTTGGAAATGGCCAGCAAGGATCCGATGATGTCCAACCAAGTGGCTTGGACCGTCTGGGAGATGACAGAACAAGGACAACTCAAGAAGGACAAGGATCTGCTTGGTGAGGCTTTAAAGGTTGCCTTGTCGGCTGTAGCCAAGCAAGAGGGTGCGACCAAGGGAGCGACTCTCGATACCGTAGCTCACTTGCAGTACGGGCTGGGCAATATCGCCGAGGCCATCAAAGCTCAGAAAGAGGCCGTCGCCCTCGGTGGCGACAATCCTGAAATCAAGGCCTTCCTCGAAGAACTCGAAGAGGAGCTCGAAGCGAGCAAAAAGAAGTAACCACTGGGAATACCGGTTGCCAGATACCAGTGGCCAGTAACATCAATCACCTACCGTCGAGATTTTCGGCGGTAGGTTTTTTTATTGGCCGACGCGATCCGACGGTTCCGAGTTTCGAATGGCAAACCACCGCGGGAGCCCCCATTAGGTTTGGCAAGAGCCATTAAGTTCGGTAAGGGCTATTAGGTTCGGCAAGGGCTGTGCAATCGAACCGCGTTTGCTGCTCGCTAAATCCACACCGACTCGATTGGCTTGGTACGATTTTTTCCCGTTTTGAGTCTTGATCCTCTGTTGGGCTTCTGTAGGCTTTGGGGCTCCAGGTTCCACCGAGCCTTGGCTCCTTCGAGCCCGAGCGTCGACGAGCCCGGGTGTCGATTGCCTCCTCCAACGCGTCAGCATAGTATCCATGTCAGAGACTTCGATCGAGACCGAACAAGCCTACACCGAAGCGACGAGTGCGGACGTTTCGGACGTTTCCGACGTTGCATCCAAGCCTTTCATTGGGCGTTGGAACAAACTCTCGAGCGAAACGAATTGGGAGAAGGGGCGCATTATTCTCGAATGGAGAAATGCGCTTATCGCGGCCAAAGCTCCGTCGAGCCAGTACAGCGATGAGGCTTGGGCCAATCGCGTCGGCCTGGTGACTTGTCAGCATGTAGGGCGATTGCGCCGGGTCTTTGAACGCTTTGGCGAGAGCCACGGTGAGTACCCGAACCTCTATTGGAGTCATTTCTGGGCAGCCCTTGATTGGGACGATTCCGAGCTATGGCTTGAGGGGGCATCGCAAAGCCGCTGGAGCATCTCGCAGATGTGCCGCACGAGGGCCGAGTCGATGCAGTTGCCTGAGGACCAAACGCCTCAGAGCGTCATCGCTAAGGACACCCAGAGGATCGAATCGGCAAGCGATGACGGGTTCCTCGAATCGACTTCGAGTGCTCGGCAAAGCGATCAGGACACAGAGGAAAACTCAAGCCGATCTCGCAGCGGTTCTTTTGAAAGCGGGCCGAGTGCCGAAGGCCCTGATTTTGGAGATGAAGATTCAAGCAATCAAAATTCCAGGCAGCGGGATTCCCAGCAGGAGCGGGATGAGAGTCTAGGGTTCGAATCCGGAGCCATCTCGCAGCAGGAGCTGGCACAGACCGGCAGCCAAGGCACCGAACATTCACTCGCACGCAACCCGTTCGATGGACTCGGGACGTTGCCTTTGGACGTCACCGAAGCGGTCGATCCCCTCAAGCTATGCATTCTGAGGTACCGAGCCAACGATTGGCATGGATTTTCGAAGCAGCAGATGATTGCGCTGATCGATGCGATGAAGGGCTTTTGCGAGTAGAGAGCTCTCTACTGCTTGTCGACGAGTTTGGTGATCAGTTGATCGAGTTGCGTTTGCTGGACATTCATTTTCGCTGCAGCTACGGCGAAGAGCCGCTTCTCAATTTCGTCAAGTTCACCATCGGCGGCCATGATTTTGATCAGGTCCGACAAGAGACGCTCCTGCTCTTCGGGGGCTCTCGGGAGCTTCATTGCAGCTTCTTCACTGATCGCGTATTCGAGGGCGTTGCCTAGGTCGGCTTCATCGAGCCCGAGTTCCGTGCAACGATCGACCAGCCAATCGATCTCTCGTTCGGTCAGGGAACCATCGGCCGAGGCCATAATCACGAGGTTTTTTAGGTGGTCGATCGGTTTCATAGCAAATTTCATTTCCGTGGGGAATGGTTCAAACAGCCGGGGACCTTTGCAGGCATCGATTCGCTCGTTGCTGGCTAGGAGCTGGCTCCGAGCAGTCCCAGAGCCACGGGTCCGACGGTTATTGTCGAGTTTTTTGGCTTTTTTGGGTACCACCTAGCGCCTCGAATCGAAAATTTGCCAGCCTGATCCATAGAAGCACTTGCAAAACGATATCACGGTGATATCGTGGGTTTTGCTTTTACTGGCAAAAGCCGCACAAGGCGAAGTCTAGGATTTCGCGGGTTTTAATAAAAAGGGTTATTTCGATGAGTATCAATCAAGCGACCGTTCGTGAATCGACCGTTGAGGAGAAGGTGCATCGTCCTGCGAGTGGCTGGGGGATGCTTTTTTTGGTGTTAGGGATTCTGTTTTCGATTCCCTTGATGTTCATCGCCGGGGCGAGCCAATCGGCTTCGCCATTGCTGATCATTCCGCTGGTGATCCTTGGGATTTGTGCGTTTATCTCCCTTTTTGGGTTCATGGCGGTCCAGCCCAACGATGCGCGGGTATTGCTCCTTTTTGGAGATTACCGGGGGACGGTTTCCGAGTCTGGGTTTTACTGGGTGAACCCTTTTTTCACCAAGAAAAAAATATCGCTCCGCATACGCAATTTCGAGACTGGCTCGACGAATTTGCCCGAGAAGAAGAACGAAGCTGGGCAGGTAGTTCAGCAACAGACTCGGACGAATGGCAAGCCATCGAAGGTCAACGACCGCGACGGCAATCCGATCGAGATATCGGCGGTGGTGGTATGGCGGGTGGTCAATACTGCCGAGGCTTTGTTTGAGGTCGACGACTACGAGCATTTCGTTGGGGTCCAAAGCGAGTCGGCGCTTCGAAGTCTTTCTTCGCGTTACCCCTACGATAGCGAGGACCATGAGATCTCGTTACGAGGCTCGACCGATGAGATCTCCGATCAGCTTCAAAAGGACATTCAGGATCGGTTGGGACAAGCGGGGGTGGAGGTGATCGAAGCCCGTATTTGCCATTTGGCTTATGCTCCCGAGATTGCAGCAGCGATGCTACAGCGTCAGCAGGCCGGAGCGGTTGTGGCGGCCAGAGCGAAGATTGTCGAGGGGGCAGTCGGTATGGTCCAACAGGCGCTCGATCACTTGAGTCGAGACAAGATCGTTGAGTTCGACGACGACCGCCGGGCCGCGATGGTTTCGAATCTGCTGGTGGTCTTGTGCAGCGATCGTCATGCTCAGCCAGTGGTCAACACAGGATCGATTTACCACTAGGGATTGGACAATGACCAAACGCGATTCCTATTTGCTGAGGATCAAGCCTGAGATGCTCGAGGCGCTTCGACGTTGGGCGGACGACGAATTCCGGAGCCTCAATGGGCAGATTGAGTTCGCTTTGCACAAAGCGCTCGAGCAATCCGGAAGGCTTCCGAAGGCTTCATCTCCAATCGAGCCCCGGGAGCAGGAGCCGCCACCGGGCAACGATGCCAGTGTCCAGCCAGATACGCCAAGCGACATCAAGAGAGGTTAATTGCGAAGCAGGGGCTTTGGTTTGATGCCCGAGCCTCAGCTCAGGATCGACTCGATGACGTTGCCCTCGACATTGGTCAAGCGACGTCTGATGCCGTTGTGCTCGACGCTTAGGCGTTCGTGATCGAGCCCTAGCAAATGCAGGATCGTTGCGTTGAAATCGTACAGTGGATGAATATCCTCGATCGCCTTAACCCCAAGTTCATCGGTCAATCCATGACTGACTCCTTGGCGGACGCCGGCGCCGGTCATCCAGCAGGTAAACCCGTCGGGGTTGTGGTCACGGCCCTTGGCACCTTTTTGGAAAAAGGGCATTCGACCGAATTCGGTGCACCAAACAACCAGGGTGTCTTTGAGCAATCCGCGCGATTCGAGGTCCTTGATCAATGCAGCTACGGGCTGATCGAGGATGGAGGCATGGACATCGTATTGGTTTTTCAGATCGTTGTGCCCGTCCCAGTTCAGTTTGCCTCCGCTGGCATAAGCTCCATTGAAGAGTTGCACGAACCGAACCCCGCTTTCGATCAATCGTCTTGCGAGTATGCAATTTTTGGCAAAGGCGGCTTTTTCTTTGTTGGTCGTATCATCGGCTCCGTAGGCTTTCAGTACGTAGGCAGGTTCCTGGTCGATGTCGGTGATTCGGGGCACGCTCGCTTGCATTCTGCCGGCGAGTTCGTAGCTTGCGATCCTAGCGGCCAACTGCGCATCGCCGGGATATTCCTTCAGATGCCGCTGCTGCATTTTGTCCAACAAGCGTCGGGTCGCAGCATCGGAAGCCTCCGAAACACCCTTGGATTTCAAATGCCTGACCGGATCGTTGGCCGAGAACGTTGTGCCTTGGAAGGAAGCGGGGAGAAATCCTGGTCCCCAATTGTTCGAACCATTCTGCGGAACACCTCGGGGATCGGGGATAGCCACATAGGCGGGCAGATTGTCGCAAAGGCTCCCCAACGCATAGGTCACCCAAGCCCCCAAACTTGGGAAACCATCGAGATTAAAGCCCGTGGAGAGAAAGTTTTCGGCGGGTCCATGGGTATTGGATTTGCTCGTCAACGAATGCACAAACGCGATCTGATCGGTCAGTTCTGCAAGATGAGGAATAAGATCGCTGACCCATTTTCCGGACTCACCACGGGGACGAAACGGATATTGAGGTCGAGCCAGATTTCCAGCCGGTCCTTGGAAGGTGACCGAAGGTCCCCCGGGCAGGGGTCGATCGTCCCATTCGATCAGTTTGGGTTTGTAATCCCAAGTCTCCAGTTGGCTGACCGCACCTGCGCAGAAGACCACGAGGACATTCTTTGCCTTGGCTTCAAAGTGTGGTCTGCGCGGTGCGTAGGGTTTGGCAGGATCGATCGGTTCGAGTGGATCGATACGTTCGCTCGGGTCGCTCGCGAGCAATCGATCGCGACTCAGAAGGCTCGTAAGTGCGATCGAGCCCAGGGCATTTGAGGCCGAGCTGAGAAAGTTTCGACGGTCCAAAAAAGGATGCACGGTTCAAAGAGCCTTATCAAAGAGCCTTATCACGGAAGGAACAGAAACTCATTGCAGTTAAAAAGAGCACGGCAGAGTGTTTCAACACCTAACTCCTGGACGATTGGTAAGGCATCAGCGATCTCGTCCGGGGTTGGTTCTCGGCATAAAGCGTGTTGGTAAGCAGCTTTGATCAATGGCGTTGGGTCGGCTTGGGATTCCCCTTTTGAGTCGGTCTTGTCCCGCGTGCCGGCTTCCCTGTGCAATCGCTCTGCAAACGCTTTGGACTGCTCGATCGTAAAGACGCTGTTGAGAAGGTTCAAGGCTTGGATGGGGGTTGTGGAGGTTCGGCGCAGTCCGGTGCTTTGCCCTGCATCGGGGCAATCGAACGCTCCAAAAACAGCCTCGCGTTCCCGTCGTACTTTATGGGCATAAATCATGCGTCGGAGCCCTGGGCCTTGAAATTGCTCGATGGGTTGGAATCCACTGAGTCCTCCGCGTTGGGCGAATAGGTCGTAGCCTCTTCCGAACATGGTCGTGTTGAGTTGGCCGCTGACGGCCAGGATCGAGTCGCGGATCGCTTCGGCCTCGAGCCTTCGGAGCGGATATCTCCATAGGAGTCGACCGTCGGCGTCGATCTGCAGTCCCTTTTCGTGGGACTGGCTCGATTGCCTGTAGGTCTTCGATAGAACGATCGCTCGATGAAGGGACTTGAGCGACCAGTTGTTTGCGATCAACTCTGCAGCGAGCCAATCGAGAAGTTCCGGATGGGAGGGAGGTTGTCCATGAATCCCAAAATCATTGGGTGTATCGACCAGTCCGATTCCGAAGTGCCCCTGCCAAATCCGATTCGCGATGACTCTAGGCGTCAGCGGATTGCTCGGCGAGGCGATCCAGTCGGCGATGGCCATACGACGCTTGGGTTCGCTCTCGGAGGGATCGATTCCAAGCTGCCCAAAAAATCCGGGAATCCTCGGTTCCACTTTTTGCTGAGGTTGCTCAGGATCCCCGCGCAGGAGCAGGTGAATCGCATCTGGCGTTCGAAAACGGCCGGCAAACGCCTTTTGATTCTCCTGCCAAGACTTCAGATCGTTTTGAAGTTGTTTCTGACGGGTTTGCAGCGTCTGAAACGCTGCGAAATCCTCCGAACTTGGGTTGATCGATGGGGAGTTGGGTGCAGCATTCGAGGCCGAATTGGATTCTCGGGGGGCAGGATCTCTCGCATCGCTATCCCGATCCGAATCGTCAGCGAGGAGAGTCCATTGGCCGTCCGGGGCGAGCAGTTCGATCGTGTATTGGATTGCCAATCGGTCCTGGAATTCTCCTAAGCGGTCGCGTCCCCAGACCAACCGTTCTACCATCACCGGGTCGGTGAATTCGAACGTTAGGGTTCCTTTTCCGACTTGGTTCGACATCCAACTGCGGCTATTGCCGTAGCTCCCATCGTTGACCAAACGCAGTTCATGCCGATCGGGCGCGACCGAATCGCCTGACGAGGTGACTTTCGTTCCCCGGGAACTCAATGCGAGATTCTCCCCGAGGGGGTTGAAGATCTCGAACTCATCGATGCAAGGCTCGAGTCGATTGGTCTGAAGGATCGAGAAGCGAACAGCTCGTGTTTCCGTCGGAGCAATCCGCTCAGAGTTGATCGTCGGTTGCACCCGAGGTCGCTTAGGCAAGTCCACCACGAGGTCTTTTTGGTTTTGGAGATCGCTGCCGATCTGGAAGCGTTGCGGGTTGGGGCGGGCCAGGGGTTCGATGCGTACCAACTCGCGATCGATCGCTCGGAGCTCATCGGAGATCCTTTGGCCTAGCTCCTTATTTTCGTGTGCCCATGGGGTATCGACCAGACGGTCTTCGTAGTCGACCCCAGCGACAAAGGCCTGCATTGCGTAATAGTCTTCTTGAGAGATCGGATCGAATTTATGGTCATGGCATCGGGCGCAGCCGATGCTCAGCCCGAGGAACGACTGGCTTAAGTTCACGACGATTTCATCGATCGCATCTTGCCGTGCTAGCCGCTTGCTGGGTTCGTCAGCGCCGATTTGGCCGGGAAGCAGAACCGAGGCGGTGATTAGGAAGCCAGTCGCGGTGTCTTGTCCGAGCTGATCTCCGGCGATCTGTTCGCGGATGAACTGATCGAAGGGAGTGTCGTTTTGAAGAGCGCGGATCACATAATCCCGGTAATGCCAAGCGTGAGGACGCTCGGTGTTGACCTCGAATCCGTGGGTGTCAGCGTACCGCACCACATCGAGCCAATGCTGTGCCCAGCGTTCCGCATACCTTGGTGAAGCGAGCAGTTGCTCGACGACCCGGGAATACGCGTCGGGTTGCTCATGGTGATGAGTGAACCATGCGGCGAGTTGCGGATCGGGTGGGAGGCCATGGAGGTCGAGCGAAACACGCCTCAGCCATTGCATGGGTAAAGCCGGAGGTGAGAAGCTCAAACCTTGGGCCAGCAGCTTGCTTTCGATCCACGTATCGATCGAGGCACGGGGGTCAGGTGAAGCGATAGGTTGAAAACTCCAGTGCGATTTCGGATCGACCAAAGTGGTTTTGTCGATCCCATCCGGCCAAGGAGCACCGGCAGCGAACCAAGCTTCGAGGGTTTCGATTTGCGAGCGGCTTAAGGGTTTGTTGCCAGGTCCTGGAGGAGGCATCCGTTCCTGAGGATTCTGATTCTTGACCCACTCGAGCAAAGGGCTCGCGATCGGATCTTTCGGATCGATCATCGGTCCGTAGTGATCCCCACCAAGTAGCGCTCGCGACTTCACATCGAGTCGAAAGCCTGATTTTTGTTTCTCCGGTCCATGGCACGCAAAGCAGTGCACTTCGAAAATCGGCTGGATGTCTCGGACAAAATCGATTCCTGAGTCGCTAGGTACCTGCCCATGGGAAACGATCGCCAGGACCGCCCAAAGCAGCACCGGCATTCCGATCTTGGCCCATCCTCGCAGGACACTGGGATGGGAGTCCAAGCCGATTGGGCCTGGGGAATCGGGGAAACTCCGGTAGTGCAAAGCGGTACGGCGCATAAGCGATAAGGGTAAGTGTTCGGCGGAGTATAACTGAAACTAAATTGTACCCGTTCCTTGGATGCTAGTTCTGAGGTTTCTTCGGATCGACAAGCTTTGGTTGGCTCGGGTTTTAGGATAATCGGTTAAAATATTGGGGTTTGGTTGGCAGGAAGTCTAAAATAAAGGGAGTTCGCCTGGGTCTATCCGATGGATGCATTCTGGTTTATCCGGCTTGCATGGAAGATACTTGGTCGATTTTGAATCACGCACGAGGGGACGCATTGGGTGTCTGAGGAACGCGGTGGGGAGATTGGTTTGGCGGACATAGGCAATCACGTTTTTTTGGCATGCGCTACGGAAACGGATCGAGGGGCCGTTGGACCTGAGTCTTGGAAGAGGTTTGGTTCAAAGGCTCTTTGGGCCATGCGAGTAACGCTGCGCATGAGTTGGTTGGCATTGGTTATCCTGGTATTCGGGCCAGGCGCGATGATGCACAAGGGGCATTCTCAGGACCCGCCTACGAACCCTCCGGCCGGTGGAGTGATGCCAATGGAGAACTTACCGCGAGTGGTAGGTCCTGGCGTTCTTCCTGATTTGATGTACATGCGGAACGAAAAAGGAGAAGAGATTCTCGTACCTCGCGCGCGGTACGAAGACTTCGAGCGTTTGCTGATGGAAACCGAGTTAGGAGGTGAGGGGCTAGCAGCGACCCCGAGCTTGAACCAACTCGACTTGGTTATTGAACCGATCGCCGACTATGCCAAGGTGCAAGTGCGTGGATTGATCG
>Ga0315906_10007656_pt1 | contig 13114 bp, 12 predicted proteins | sample LakEriMetagenome_4_FD_203526 | JGI IMG/M metagenome (GOLD analysis project Ga0315906, IMG submission 203526) | Freshwater fungal communities from buoy surface, Lake Erie, Ohio, United States - Buoy 2 MA122 | ecosystem: Environmental > Aquatic > Freshwater > Lake > Lake biofilm | place: USA...
ATGGCAACGGAGACGGTTTCATCGACCAGACGGAGTTCGCACAGGTTGCCCAGCGCATGCGTGATGCTGGAGGCGGAACGCGCCGTCCTAGTAGCGAAGGTGGACCAAGACCTGTTGGTGAAGGTAACTTCCGTCGCCCCTCCGGGGCGCCAGAAGGTGGTAATCCTCCTCCCGAAGCCAGTCGTTCGCCTGGACGACCGGAAGGGGGGCGTCCTGGATTCGGTGGTGCCGGCGCACCCGAGGGCGGTCGCCCTGGATTTGGTGGTCGTGGCATGTTTGGTGATCCCAAAGAATCGTTCAAACGCATGGATGCTGATGGCAATGGAAGCGTGTCCGAGACTGAATACATGGCTGCCATGAGCAAACTGCGCGAAATGATGAGCCGTTCAGGGACTGCGGGGCAGGGAGTTCCTGCTGGTCCAAGTGGTGAAGGGGGCTTCCGTCGCCCCGGTCCACCCGAGGGTGGTCGAGCCCCCGGTGGCAGTGAGGGAGGCTTTCGTCGTCCTCCTGTTGAAGATGCCAAGCCAGAGGGTCAGAAGCCTGCGGAAGAAAAACCCAGGGGAGCAGCTTGAGAGAGGTGCCGCTGGCATCGTGACTTTATGGGACGGCCTATGGGCCGTCCTTTTGACTTCTCTGAGATTGCGGTGTCTTCCTCGTCTGAGCCATTTTCCAAGAGAGTCTTACGGTGAATGGCACCTTTTATGCGCATCATGAAATGATGAAGAAGGTTAGTGTGTCTTGCTAACTACAGGCGGAGCCTTGCGACGAACGCCGATGTAAACCGGCGAGAGTTGGCGTTCGAGCGGTTTGCGTTCGATGGGCAGCAGGGTGTTGAAAGCTGTGAAATGCCAAGGACCATCTGCTGTCCGGATGGAGTATTGAAGCGCGCGGCCGCCATCAAGAAGCGTGGCGTGTTGCACATCAAGTTTTCGTGCGATCTCGGACACTTCGGCCACGTTCATCACACCGCCGTCGCCGCTGAGAACGAAAACGATGGTGCCGTCTCTTCGCATGCCGCCAAGGGCACGATAGGTAATCTTGGAGCCGTCGAAGAACTCATCCGGCTTCAGCTCGACATAGGGGAAGATGGTGTGGTTCTTCATCACAGCTGGATAGACCTGTGATCCTTCCTGGATCGGCCCCGGGTTTTCCATTTCAAGCGATTTGGGGCCGAAGAAGGGCTTTCCACTCTTGACGAAAAAGCAACCGCTCCAGTCGCCAAAAGGATTATTGTGTCGCAAACCCTCGTGATAGACCCAGCCCATCGGTTTACCATTCGGGAAGCGGAAATTGGCGGTGATAGAGAACCACAGGTTTTCAGACTCCACGCGTTCGCGGGCCGTTGTCACAGCAAACTTTGGGCGGAAGCTTGTCATGAAGTCGAAACGTTCCGGCGAGATGGTGATGATATGCGCTTGGGCACCGAATATCTTCTGCAAGACGTTGGCGCGGAGACCAGCTTCACGCCGCACATGCAGCGTGGACCAGCGAAGGCCGGGCTCCGAATGTCGCTCGATGAGCGCGGAGGCTAGGTCGGCGGGAGTGACGTCTGTCGGAACCTTCCAAGCCCCTCTTTTGAGGCGGATTTTCAAAGGAATGCTTTCTGCACGCCGCACGGCGATGAACACGAGGTTGCTGTTCAAGTTGTAAAATATTTCCGCCATCGCATATGAGAACCCGGCGACGGCTAGGACGACGAGCAGCAGGAGTTTAAGCCAGCGGCGCTTGGGAAACATGTGGGGCAGATCTGAAGGTGCTGAAAGGCTCAGTGTCTTCAAGGCGCAATGTTTTGCGGCAGCAGTTGATCGAGCAGCGCGGCAAGACCTGCGGTGCCATCGAGCGTGTGGGTGGCCTGCACATCTGGCTTCTGATGGCTGAGGATGCGGATGGTGGAGGGCACGCCAGCATTCATGCTCATCTGAATGTCGCGGTCATGATCCCCGACAAGCCAGCTCTGCTGAAGATCGATGTAGTGCTCTTTTTGCGCTCGCAGAATCATCTCTGGGCTTGGTTTGCGGCAGGAGCATGAGCCGGAGAGGTGGGTGCAGGCATAAATGCCGTCAAAGGCCGCACCTGCAGCGGCTAGCTTTTCCTGCATGATAGCGTGGATGGTATCAAGCGTCGCTTGGGTCATGAGCCCCTTGCCGACCCCCTGCTGGCTCGTGCAGAGGATAAGTAAAAAACCGCGTCGTCTGCAGACAATGAGTGCCTCGATGATGCCAGGGCTGAGGTGGAAATCTTCTTTTCTCAACACATAGCCCTCGCCGGGTGAGACATTGACCACGCCATCGCGGTCAAAAAAAACAGCAGGCCGGAGTCGGGAAGGCGATTCAATCATGCAGTGCCAACTCTAGCGAGCCTTTGCTCTCTGCAAAGACAGCAGCATCACTTCTCCAAGACAAAATCATCGGGCTTCAAACCCTGCTTGTTGCCCTTGAATCCATACATCGTGGGGTAGTAATCGCCGACGAACCTGGCATCCGCCTTGTCGGGCACCTCGAGGCCGAGGCCCCAATAAACGCCGTTGATCACAAGGCGACGTAGACCTTCATCCATGAGGTCGGTGGCCGCTCCCATTGTGGTGCAGAGAATCTTGTTTTGACCGCCTTTGTCGTTTTGGACGCTACGGGTCCAAGCAACGGGCATCATCGGTTTGTTGACATCCTGTTCGATCTTGGCTGCGTTGACTTTGCGATAAGTCGCGGGTGGCGTGTCCGCAGTCATACCCTGCAGCACCTGGCCACGGGCGAGGATGACGGCATCGGTGGGCGGGGCAGCTTCATACACATCCGTGTTGCCGAAAAGGCTATTTATACCGCGAAGCACGGGGTGGGAGGCATTGGAGGCCTCAATGATGCCTTTGGTGGCTTCGATCTTGTGTTTACCCCAATGGCTCACCCAAGTTTCGCCGAGCACTTTTTTGCCCCAGCCGCCGCCCGGATTGTTCCAGTTCCAAGCGGCAAATGGGCTATTCTTTGGATAGCCGCTGAAGGCGTGCGTGCTGGTGCGCAGCGCGATGACAGGCACGCCGCGGTTTATTGCAGCTTGAAACTTGCCGCTTGTAGCTGCGTCCCAGTGTCGGAAGCGCAGCAGCATTACGATCGCGTCGGCGGAGTCGAGAGACTCGGAATGGCTGAGACTGCTGCCAGCACCCGGATCGATTTCTCCGTTTTGATTGAGGCTGAAAAGCACTGTGCATTTGAAGCCATGACGCTGGCTTAGGAGCTTGCCGAGCATTGGCATCGCCTCCTCGCTTCGATACTCCTCATCACCGGCGAGGAGCACGACATGCTTTCCTTGGGGCTTTTCAGCAGGCTGATAGACCACATGGTCCAAAGCGGTCAGCATTGTGGCAAAAGCAAGAGTGGCGAGCAGGATGATAAAAGTCAGTTTCATGGAAAATGCGAATATCAAACGTCATAATGGAACTGGTTCTTATGCTCTGGTGCACAGAACACCGGCATTGCTTTGGCCCTTGTGCAAAAGAGTGTAGTTCGCTACTATAAAATTTCTTCAATCAAATGGAAACCGCTGTGTCTTTGCGCCGTTTGGGCGCCTGCCTGCTGCTTGGTGCGGGGCTGGCCGCTCAGGTGCGTGCGCAGGAGCTTGCGGCGCGAAGGTTGAACTTTGAGAGGGCTTGGATTGTGGCCACACTGCAGCCTGTGAAACGCCATGTCTCGGAGCTGTCCGTATTGGAAAAAAAGCTTGCCGCAGCGAGTGATTATAACGGTGCGATCCGAGCCCGCGAGGAACGGCTCAAGCTCCAGCATGAAATTGAACGTCTCGACAAAGAACTGCTGCTCCTGCAATCGCGCGAAGTGTCGATGAAAGCGGCGGAACTCGGTGATAAAATCATGCTCTCCATCGATTCGGCGGTGCTCAAAGATGTGAGGCGTGAGGCTGGTGCCATCACCGGATGGACGCGGCCAGGTGCCTCGGCCGAATGGAAGCTGCCTGCGCTTCCCCCCGGCGGCTATGATCTCGTGCTGCGCTATCGTTGTGGTCCGCTGGAAGGCGGCAGCATCACCGCCAAGGAGGCACGTTTCACACTGACAAGCCCCGTCGAGACCACGCTGCGAGGCCCAGAGGATCGAAACCTCGGCACGCTGAAACTCAGTGAGAGCAACACCACACTGACACTCACGGCGACCAGCGTTTTCAAGGACAACCTCATGCAACTTCTTGGCGTCACCCTAGTGCCTGCCGCACGTTGAATCCGTTTTTCATGTCTTTTCAGCTTTTGAGTTTTCCTTCCAGAGTATTGAATTTAAAACCCGATGGGGTTTCTCATGCCATGGCATTCTGGCGAGAAATCTTTTTTTTCTTTGTTCTCGTTAGCAGTCTAGCTGCTCAAGAGCCCACGGAGCTTTTGGCGGCACGTCAGGCTTTAATGAACATGGCATTGAATGATTCACAAAAAGTCACCGAGCAGTATGTGATGGCCCTTGCAGCGCGTGAGAGGGAGTTGGCTGCAGCCGGTGACTATGAGCAGGCGAAGCAATTTCGGCAGCGTCGTCAGAAGTTAGAGGCGATTTATGAAGGATCGGATAACGCTGGCGCGGTGCAGCTTTCACTTTCGGGCGCACGCTTGATGGGATCCGCACAGGCATTGGGCGATTCTCTGGGGAACTTTCGCTCCAGCGGCAGCGGTGTGGAGTGGTCGCTCTTCCGTCTCACACCAGGAAAGTATCGCTTAGAGTTGGAGGCTAACCTGCTGGACGCGCCGGTGGCTTTTGCCTCGGCGAAATTGCAACCTCAAGAGAAGGTGGTGTTGGAGTTTGGGGAGGTGACCGGGTTGGCAAGTCCTGTGAACAACCGAGTGAGTGTGGAGATCAAGCGAAGCGCCGATGAGACGATCTTCACCAAATTGAAAAGTGCCGAGATGACTTTCACGCGACCGCTTCTCACGCTGCGCCTCTTGGCCGCGAGTGGTTACCCCGCCAACATTGTCCGCTTGCGTGGGCTGAAGCTCGTGCCGGTGAGTGAGGTGGTGCAGGTGTCTCAAACGGATTCATTGGATGCAACAACAGAGCTGGAGGGCCATAAAAAGACATTGGCTCGTGAACTTGCCGAAGCTCAAAAAGCCGTCTTAAAGGCTTATCAGCAAGACTTGGAGCAAATCGACTCCACGAGGTCCAGCGAGGTGAAGGCCGAGTTGAAGCGCCTGGAGCGTTTGGCGGAGAATAAGGACGAAAAGTTGCGGTTTTCGCCGCCACGGTCTCTGGCGGATACGGCGGGGACTCTGGAAGGCTTTGACGAAGTTATTGAAACCACTTTGGCGGATGGTCTTCCGGAGGCTGGAGATCGATTCAAGGTGTTCCATGAAGGACGTGAGCTCAAAGTACGCCTACTATGGGTCATGTGCGCGCCGGTGAAGAGCGATGACAAGCTGCTGAGCACGATGGCAGCACGTTTCCACGTCGATGTGGAGGATGCGCTTGCAGTGGGTCGTGCGGCGCAGGAGTTTACGGCAGGCTATTTGCGCGGCAAAAAACTGCGCCTTGTAGCCCGGTCGATGCACGAAGAATCCGATGAGCTGGAAGCACTCGTTTTTCTGCCAGACGTGGGCCTTTTTCAGAATGTGCTACTTGATCAAGGTCTCGCTGCATTGTCTGCCCCAACCCATCGCAAGAGTGGCATGGGCATGAATGCGCTGCTGAATTCCCTCGTTGACCGCGAGCATGCGGCAAAGACGCGGATGCCACCGTCTGGCGCTTGGGCGCTTAGCCAAGATATCTCCTCGAAGAAATGATCCGATTGTTCTTCTTTCTTTTGCTGACTGTTGCCTCTTCGCAGGCGCAGACACCTGCCGCCTTGACCCTTGAGCAAATGGAGGCCATTTATCAGCAACAGCTCAGTCTGCGGCACATTCCGCTCATTAGCCGGTATTTGATTGGACTGCAAAAAGCCGCCCTGAGCGCTTCGGACCAAGCTCCTTATTTGGCTGAGATCGCACGCGTGCAGGAACTATTGAAGCGTGGTGGAGTCATTGATCTCGCTGTAGTTCGCAAATCGCAGCCTGCGAAAGGGGCTGCCATGCCGATGCCCATGCCGGAAGTTCAACCCATACCCAAGGAGGTTGCGCAGGCCGTCATCGTTCTCTCACCCGCACTTTCGAAAGGCATTGCGTCGCTTGAGCCTACCGCGAAGATTGGGGAGATGGAATGGCGTGTAGAATTCATGGCGGCTGGCAGTTACGATTTGCATCTGGAGTATGCCTGCCCGGTGCTTGCTACACCTCTGAAGCTCTTGGTGGATCTCGCAGGCCAGCGTATCGACGCTGAGCTATCGCTTGAAAAAGTCACCAAGGATGCGCAGACCTTCCGCATGTTGCGCGTGGGCAGATTGACACTGCCAAGCGATCTTCGTGCCAGTGATCTGCGCATCACGGCGGGTCTCAAATCGGGCTCCAGTCTCATCTTGCGTCATCTTTTCATCACACCTGCCAAACAGGTCCCATAAAACTTCTACCACCAATGCTCCGCATTACGTTGCCTATCTTTGCGCTGCTGTCCTTCGCGATGCTGCCTTCATGCAAGCGGCTTCAGGACAAGCTTGAGCGTCTTGCGGAGAAAAGTGGAGTTCCGTCTTCGAAATCTGCGATCGAGCCATCCGAACCGCCGCTCACACCTGAGCAGGAACTCATTGAAAAGAAGCTGAAGGACTCCGCCATACCCGAGGCTGCCGCACCGGAGCCGGTTATACCCGCTAATCCTGCGTTCGAACTCAACAAGTCCGCCAACGTTGCCATTCTAGGCTACCATGATGTGCGTGATCGAGGCGGCAGCCCGATGCTTATCGCAGGATCAAAGTTCCGCCAGCAGATGCAAGTCATCAAGGACTCGCAAATTCCTGTTGTGCCGCTTGCCGATGTGATGGCTTGGAAGCGTGGTGAGAAAAACATTCCCCAAGAGGCCATCGTCATCACCTTCGATGATGGGTGGGAGGGTGTGCACACTTACGCCTATCCGGTCCTGAAGGAGTTTGGCTTTCCTTTTACGGTCTATTTGTATAAAAAGTATGTGAACATCGGTGGGCGCTCAATGAACTGGGACCAAATTAAGGAAATGATGCAGCACGGTTGTGAGATTGGTAGTCACAGCGTGTCGCATGAGAGCCTCAAAAAGAAGCCGAAAGCCAAAATGACCGATGTGGAGCATCAACAGTGGATTCTCACCGAGTTGAAGGACTCGCGCGATTTCTTGGAACAAAATCTCAAGGTGAAGATTCGCTCCTTTGCGTATCCTTACGGCATCTTTGACGATGCGATTATGGAAACAGGTCTTCAAATGGGTTACGAGAGCCTCGTTACTGTAAATGGTCAGAAGGTCGGCTGGGATGCACCAAATGGAAAACTTGGCCGCTATATCATTCACGGCGATAGTGACACGAACTTCAAGCTTGCCACAAGTTTCCGTGGTCGTGGAGATGTCGGCTCGGACAAGTTTGTTCTCGCTGATGCGAAGGACGATAGCGGTAGATTGATCGTCGAACTCAATCCGAAACCCGATGCTACCATCACGGATCGCCGCCCGATCATCGAGGCCAATCTCACCAATGCTGGGGCTGTGCTACCCGAAAGCGTCAAGCTGCGTATTGGTGGTCTTGGCACCGTGCCCGCTCTGTACGATGAAGCGTCGAAGACGGTGCGCTACCAATTCCCTTATCGCATTCGCCGCGAGGAGGTGGTCGCCTCGTTGACTTACCAACGTCAGGACGCCACGCAGGCCGAGGTGATCAACTGGCGCTTCAAGGTCGATCTCGCAGCCTCTTACATGCCTATGGCCGCTGAGAAGTGATAAGTCGAAGACTTCATTTTGTCACATCGTAGCCGATCTTCTCATTCAGCCAAGCACGAAGCTTGTCTAGGCCCTCGCCTGTCTGTGCAGAGATGGGATGAATTTTTACACGTTTGAAGCGCTCCTTGAGGTTGGCGAGGTGTTCCGCAGACTCATGGAGATCGGTCTTGTTTGCAATGATGCACCACGAGCGCTTCGAGAGTTCCTTTGAGTAGAGCGAAACCTCGGCACGAACGGTTTCGAGATCGGCCACTGGGTCTCGGCCCTCTGTGCCTGCGGTGTCGACCACAAAGAGAAGCACGCGACAGCGCATGATGTGTCGCAGAAAATCATGGCCGAGGCCGATGTTTTGATGCGCGCCCTCGATAAGGCCGGGAATGTCCGCCAGTGTGCCACGGCGGAAGGGATCGAACTCAATCACTCCCACCATGGGTTGGAGTGTGGTGAAGGGGTAGTTTGCGATTTTCGGCTTTGCGGCGCTCAGTTTGGAGAGCAGCGTGGACTTTCCCGCGTTCGGGAAGCCCACTAGCCCTGCTTCGGCTATGCTGCGTAGTTCAAAGTGGAAGCGACCTTCCTCGCCTGGAGTGCCGGGTGTGAACTCACGCGGAGCTTGGTGTGTGCTTGTCTTGAAATGGATGTTTCCCTTGCCGCCCTTGCCGCCTTTGCAAAGCACGAAGCGCGACCCCACTTCAGTCAGATCGGCTACGGGTTCGAAGCGCAGGTTGAGTTCGCCAGTTTCGGGATCTTCTTCCTCAATGATGCGGCTGACCAGAGTGCCTGGTGGCACTTTATAGACTTTGTCCTCGGCGCTGCGCCCGGTGCATTGCCTGCCCATACCCTTTTGGCCGTCTTCAGCGAGAAGACGGCCATTGAAAACATAATTGCGTAAGCTGTCTGTGCTTGGGTCTACCTCGAGCACCACATCTCCGCCGGCACCGCCATCACCGCCGTCGGGGCCTCCCTTGGGACGGAACTTGCCGCGGTGGAAATGTACAGAACCATCCCCGCCTTTGCCAGCACGGGCATAAACTTTGATCTGATCGACAAACATGAATGAGGCCAAGACGTAGCGCCGAAGCGGTGCTGAGCAATGGCGAGGTTTGACAAAGCGTCTTGGGCCGTGGAAGATTTAAAATTTGTGCCCGCCAACAAAGCACCAACTCCACCACGGAAGGCCATCTACCGTCTTTCGATTTACCTGCGCTGCTTGCAAAAGCTGCGCGACAATCGTGTCGACACGGTGTCTTCGGCGGCACTGGCAAAGGTGGCTGGCGTGAAATCTACGCAGCTACGCAAGGATCTGACCTACTTCGGCCAGTTGGGCACTCGCGGACTAGGTTACAATGTGGACTCGCTGCGCCAAATGATTGCGGATGTGCTCGGGCAGAACCGGCTTCAGCCGGTGATCTTGGTAGGCGTGGGGAACCTAGGTTCTGCGCTGCTGCGCTACAGCGGCTTCCGTAAGGAAGGCTTCGAGATCACTGCGGCTTTTGACCTGCTGCCGAAGTCTGCCGGAACCTTCTCTGTTCCAGTGCTCCCGATGAGTGAGTTGGCCGATTACATCAAGAAAAACCATGTGAAAATGGCCATCCTCACCGTGCCGGCGATAAACGGGCAAACGGTTTGCAACGAACTCGTGGCATACGGTATTCAAGCGATCTTGAATTTCTCCCCCACCGTCCTTGAGACGCCAGAAAATGTGGTCGTCAACAGTGTTGATCTGGCGGTGGAACTGGAAAATCTCAGTTATTTCATCCGCTGAAACCTCGGATCACTTCTTGGGAACTTCTCCACCCTCTTTGGCGACTTCTTCTTTTTTCTTCTGCACATCCGCAGATGCCGGTTCGAGCAGTTTGGGTGGCTGACCGCCTTTGGCGACGAATTTCAAGGCAACGCCATTGATGCAAAAGCGGCGGTCCGTGGGTGTTTTAAAGCCCTCACCCTCGAAAACATGGCCCAAGTGGGCGCCACAGCGTTTGCACACCGTTTCCACTCGGCGCATGCCGTGGCTGTTATCCGTGCGTTCGAGCACGTTCTTGGCCTTCGAACTGTCATAAAAGGAGGGCCAGCCGCAGCCGGAGTGAAATTTTTCGGTGGAGGTAAAGAGCTCCGCACCGCAGCACACGCAGAAGTAGGTACCCTCCCCCTGCTTTTCGAACTCTTCATAGATGTGACCAAAGGGTCTTTCTGTGCCCTGTTGTCGCGTGACCTTGAATTGGTCGTCGGTGAGCAGCTTTTTCCATTCTTCTTCGGTTTTGACGATCACGGGAGAGTTGGCGGGTTTGAGGGCAGTTTTAGGTTTGTCCTCGGCATGAAGCACACTGAGGAAAATGAGGGCGAGCGTGGCGGTGCAGAGGGCTTTCATAGGCAAAGGCTAGAAACGTGGGATGCTGGGGCTTTTTGCGGAATCTGGCAATTCTTAAATCGGGCGGGACAGCTGCTTGCGGGTTGCGGTGGTCACGCCATACATGCAGCACCATGTCCTCTATTTTCGAACTTTTCTCTCTTCAAAATCAGACCGCTGTTATCATCGGTGGAACTGGCGAACTCTGTGGAGCAATTGCGGAAGGCTACGCCATGGCAGGTGCTGAGGTGGTGTTGGTTGGGCGCGATGCCGCCAAGGCCGAGAGGCGTCTGGAGACCATTCACGCGGCGGGGGGTAAGGCTTATTTCCTACCTGCGGATGCCGGGAGGAAGGCTGATTTGCAGATTTTGCTCGATCAGGTTCTTGAGCGCAGCGGAGGATGCCGAATCCTTGTAAATGGCGCAGGGGTGAACTCTCCCACGCCCTTCCTCGACATCCCGGAGGAGGAGTATGATCGAATCATGAATATCAACACAAAAGCGGTTTTTCTGGCCTGCCAAGTGTTTGGAAAGCATTTCGTGGAAAACAAAGTGGCGGCTTCGATCATTAACTTGGGGTCCATGTCCGGCCTAACTCCGCTGAGCCGCGTCTTCACCTATTCGATGTCGAAGGGGGCGGTGCACAATCTGAGCAAAAACCTCGCCCGTGAGTGGGCGCCACTCGGCATCCGTGTGAACACACTGGTGCCTGGTTTTTTTCCGGCGGAGCAGAACAAGAAGGTTCTTACGCCGGACCGCGTGTCCAAGATCATGGGGCATACGCCGATGAACCGTTTTGGTGAGGCGAATGAACTTGTTGGCGCAGCACTGCTGCTCGCAGCGTCGGCTGGATCCTTCATCACAGGCCATGAAATGGTCGTGGACGGCGGCTACTCATCCATGACGATCTGATTTCGGCAGAGTTGTTTCATACGATCTCCGGGACCACGAACGGATCGCGATACTTATCCTTCAGCATGGCATTGGCCAAGTCGTGGTCGATGAAGCGTTCTTCTTTCCCGTTCATCTTCAACATGGGACCGAGTGTCAGTTTGTCCTTGCCTAAATTGACATCGTTTTTTGCTAGGTGCTCCTTCATGCGTTCAAAGGTCTCCGTGGCGAATTTATCATCTCGGATGGCTTCGAGGATGGCATCGGGATTTTGCTTTGTGCCGAGGCGATGGCTAATGTTGCCAGTATGGCATAGGGCGCTGGATAGATGACCCTCGAGAATGTCTGCGTGCAAATCATCCACACGGCGGCTGCGGCAGGCGTTGATGAAGTTTTTGAAGTGGTCTTCTGAACCGGAGAATTTTCGGATCTCCTTGCCGTTCTTGTCGAGTGCCACAGCTCCACTGTAGCTGCTGACGACCACGGAGCCGCCCTCGCATTCGACAATGACACCCACACCTGCGCCTTTATATTTGTCCATGTCTTTGCTGTCTTTTGAAGAGGTCAAACCGCGCACTTCAAAGATGAGCGGTGCCTTCTCGTAGCCATGGTAGATAATCTGAGTGTTTGCCGTCTCGCCATCGTCCTCATAACCAAGGCGTCCACCCACGCTCCATACGGTGGGTGAGAGTTCCATTTCCCCGAGAAACCAGCGGGCAATGTCCATCTGGTGAATGCCTTGGTTGCCGAGATCGCCATTTCCATAGTCCCAAGTCCAGTGCCAGTCGTAGTGCAGTTTCTTGCGGGTGAGTGGCTTTTTGGGGCCTGGGCCACACCATAGGTCATACTCGACACTGTCAGGCACCGGTTGTTCGCCCTCGGCTTTGCCGATGCTACCACGGCGTTTGTAGCATAGGCCGCGCGCGAGAAGGATTTTGCCGAGATTGCCATCTTGGACGAATTTCACGGCATCAGCTAGCCCAGTGCGGCTGGAGCGTGCCTGTGTGCCAGTTTGCACGATCTTCGCATGTTTCCGTGCAGCCTTCACGATTTGACGGCCTTCCCACACGCAGTGGGAGACAGGCTTCTCGACATACACATCCTTACCCGCTTGGATGGCCCAGATGGAGGCGAGTGCATGCCAGTGGTTTGGTGTGGCGATACTGACGGCATCAATGGACTTGTCGTCAAACACACGGCGCATGTCGGTGTATTGCGTGACTTTAATTTTCTCCTTGTCGAGAGCCTGGGCATGCTTGCTCATCACCTTGCTATCCACATCACATAGGGCTGAGAGCCTCACGCCATCGTCTTTGAGGCTCTTGTAGCCGCTGATGTGGCCTGATCCACGTCCTCCAAAACCGATCACGGCCATGTGGATCGTATCGCCAGGGCTCTTTTGCGCCCAAGAAGTCTTGGCGATGTAAAAAACGCCTGTGGAGGCGGCGACGGATTGGGTGAGGAAACGGCGGCGGTGGATCATGGCACGATGTATACGGTCTGTCCTTGGGGCATTTGGCATATGCCGCAAAGATTTGCACTGGGCCGAACTGAGGAGCTGCCGAGCCCTTGGAAGAAGCTTTGCTTGGTGTGCATGTCCTGCTTGAAAGCCAGCTGGGAAACGGGACACTCGGAACCCGTTCAATGCCCATCCACTCACGCTTTTTCATTACCGGTGTCGAGGCCGTTTGCTGCCTCGGTGATGACTTGGAGTCGATCATGGCCCGCGTGAGGGCAGGGGAGTGCGGCTTGAAGGTGCTTACGGACTTTGGCCTGCCATCGAAGCGCGGAGGCTGGGCCTCGAATCGAAAGCGCATGCTGCACCAGCGTTATGGCCCGGCCAGCGCTCTCGCTGTTGATGTGGCCCGAAGAGCTGTCACCGAACGCGGATGGAGTCGCGAAGACCTTGCGGATGCCTGTGTGTTTGCGGGCAGTAGCCGCGGGAATACGGCCGGCTGGTTCGATGCCTGGCCGGGCCGCAAGCGCCGCAAGATCTATGCTGCTTCGAATAATCTCCACAGCGAGATCGCTGCCGCCGTGAGTATTGAGCTCGGCATTCGCGGCGCTTCGCATCTGCTTTC
>Ga0315906_10007658_pt1 | contig 13113 bp, 13 predicted proteins | sample LakEriMetagenome_4_FD_203526 | JGI IMG/M metagenome (GOLD analysis project Ga0315906, IMG submission 203526) | Freshwater fungal communities from buoy surface, Lake Erie, Ohio, United States - Buoy 2 MA122 | ecosystem: Environmental > Aquatic > Freshwater > Lake > Lake biofilm | place: USA...
TCCTCGCGTCGGTCTTCGCGTGTGGACGTCACGAGATCCCGAGGACGTGCACGAGCACCCGGGCCGCGCGTCCCCCCGACTCCAGTGCCACGGCGGTCGCACCGGGCACATCGACGTCGTCGAGCAGACGCCGCATGACCTCGGCCTCCGCGACCGGGTCGTCGTCACGTCGCCCCGCGGCCGAGTGCAATGCATCGAGTCGCCCCTCAGCCTCGTCAAGCTGGGAGGGCGAGTAGTCCCATGCTTCCCACCAGGGCCGGTCGAGGATCATCACCCGGATCGCCGCGCCGCGATGCTCCTTGAGCAGGTCCGCCACCAGCACGAGATTGCCGGTGGACTTGGCCATCTTCTCGCCGTCGATGCGCACGGTGCCGACACGCATCCAACTCCGCGCGAAGGGCACCACCCCGGTCGCCGCCTCTGCCTGGGCTGCCTCATAGGCATGGTGGGGGAAGGTCAGGTCCGCTCCACCCGCGTGGATATCGAGGCTGGAGCCATAGGTATCGAGCACCATCGCCGTGCATTCCGCATGCCAGCCGGGGCGGCCCGGCCCCCACGGACTCGGCCACGCGGGGTCAGCGCCGTGCGAGGCGCGCCACACGGGCACGTCGACGGGCGATTCCTTCGCGGCATCGTGCACATCCTCGCCGAACTCCGTGAGTGCGGCGAGAGCCTCCTGCTCGGCCAAGCCCGACGAGGCGATCGCGCCCGCGCCGCGGAAGTAGACCGTGCCAGCCACTTCGTACGCCGCACCGCGATCGAGCAACGCCTGCGCGAGCCTCACCACGCTTCCGATGTGCTGATGCGCGCGCGGCTCATGCTCGGGGCGGCGTACACCCAGCTCCCGCATGTCATGGTCGAAGTCGTACTGGTGGATTGCAGCGAACTCGTCGTAGGGAGATCCGGCGCGTCGTGCGGCCTCGGTGAGCACGTCGTCGACGTCGGTGATGTTGCGCGTCACGATGGGCTGGAGATTGGCATGGCGCAGCGTGCGCACGAGCGCATCCACCCAGACGAATGTAGACGCATGCCCGAGGTGGGTGACGTCGTAGGGGGTCACGCCACAGGCATAGATGCGCGCGGGCCCCACCATAGGCAGGGGCGCACCCGCCAGGACGAGGGGCGCAGGCGGCAGGTGGTCGTGACCCATGTGGAGAGCCTACGCAGGACGCAGGGCGCGCAGGACGGCGGCGGAGGAGCGCCACGCGACGATGGCCCACGCGATGACGAGGCACACGAAGATGACGAAGGATGCCGCGTCCACCGGGGCGCTGGCGAGCTGGTCGGCGAGGGCTCCGAGCGACAGGGACAGCGCCGCCACCGGGAAGACGAACCCCCACCACCCCGGCAGGAACGGCAGGCCGCCCGCGCGGCGTACCCGGATCAGGCGTCCTGCCGCGTAGAGAGACCACCACAGGCCTAGGCCGATGCCCATGGCTGAGACGACGACGCCGAGTGAGATGGCCTCCTCCGACAGGATGCCAACCTCGGCACCGGCCTGCATGAGTCGCAGGAGGGCCAGGCCGATGAGCCCCGCGGGAGCGAGTGGGATCCACAGCGTGGGCTGCATGGTGTTGGGCACGGGTGGGCGCAGTGCGAGCCGGGCGACGAGCAGCGCGAACATCGGGAGGAAGAGGAGAGTGCCGACGCCGTAGAAGGCGAGGCCGACGATGAGCAGCCACGTGGCTTGGCTGGGAAACGCCTCGATCAGCGCCGCGATCGACAGCGGTGCGATGAGGTTCATGACGACGGGGATTAGCCATCCACCGTTGACGTCCACCAGATCGAGCTGCACACCCGACTGCAGTGACGCCCACGCGATGCTCAAGGCGATGCCCAGCCCTGCTCCGATGACCAGAAGGACCGCGCACACGGTCAACGCGATTCCGGTGCCGAGCCAGCCTGCGCCGACCGTGCCCCACGCCGAGGCGTAGACGAGGATGCCCGCGGGGAAGGTCGCGAGCATCGCACCCTGAGCGGGGTCGGCGATCTCCGCGGTGAGTGCTTCCCGGTTGCGCGCGCGGACCACATAGAGCGGCGCGAGCGCGAGCGCGAGGACTGTCGCGAGGACCAGAAGCCCGTCCGCGATGGCCACGAAGGTCGCACCGCCGACGTAGTCCGACTGCTGCAGGAAGGCGACCGACAAGGCTGACGTGGCCATGACGGATCCGAACCACGCGGGGTTGCGATGCAGGGGCGTCGACGACATTCCCGGCAGGCTATCCCCTCCTCCGGTGAGGGCGTGCGGATACGGTCATGCTGTGGCGCAGTCCCTAGAAGATCTTGTGCACCCCACGTGGGTGCCCGCGCTGGAGTCGCAGCGCGAGACGCTCACGGAGCTCGGCGACTTCCTGCGCGCCGAAGGCGCAGCGGGGCGGCCGTGGCTGCCCGCGGGCGATGCCATCCTGCGCGCCTTCTCCACTCCGATTGATGATGTCCGGGTCCTCATCGTGGGCCAGGATCCCTACCCCACTCCCGGCCATCCGATCGGCCTGTCCTTCGCGGTCGCACCCGATGTCCGCCCGCTCCCCCGCAGCCTGCAGAACATCTACCGCGAGCTCGTCGACGACCTCGGCGTCGCGCGCCCGACGTCGGGAGACCTCACGCCGTGGACCGAGCGAGGGGTCATGCTGCTCAATCGCGTCCTCACCGTGCAGGCAGGCAATCCAGGCAGTCACCGCGGCAAGGGCTGGGAGGCCTTCACTGAGTGCGCCATCCGCGGCCTCGTCGATCGGCCGGATGCACCCCTGGTCGCGATCCTGTGGGGGCGTGACGCCCAATCACTCGAGCCCCTGCTCGAAGACACGCCCACTGTCGTGAGCGCGCACCCGAGCCCGATGTCGGCGGACCGCGGATTCTTCGGGTCACGCCCCTTCAGTCGCGCCAACGCCTTGCTCGAGGAGCTCGGCGACGACCCGATCGACTGGTCGCTGCCCTAGCCGAGGACCTCGGCGACGGCAGCGACGAACCCATCGACGTCGTCATCGGTCACCTCGATGCTCAGCGCGATGAATCCGCGCGGGGCGGCGTAGAAGCCCCGCTCGAGCAGGGCGAGGAAGAGCAGCTCGCGCTGGCAGTCGTCCGCAGTCGCGAGATCGGCAGGTGAGCGGACGGGTCCGGGCACGGGATGGAAGCCAACCATCGAACCCATGCCCGTCGCGGTCCAGCCGTGGGGAGCCATCACGGCATTCAGTGCCTCGCGCAGCCGATCCCCGCGGGCATTGAGCGCATGGAGACGCTCATCGTCGAGCACCTCGGTGAGCCCTGCGAGACCGGCCGCCATCGAGAGCACGTTGTTGTTGAAGGTGCCCGCGTGGGGAAGCGCACCGGGCTGCGACGGATCGAAGTGCGCCATGAGATCCGCACGACCGCCGAAGGCCCCGAAGGACAGGCCTCCCCCGAGGTACTTGCCCAGGGTGATCAGGTCGGGCTGTACGCCGAACAGCGGTGCTGCGCCCTGCGGCGACAGCCGCGAGGTCATCACCTCGTCGAGGATCAGGAGCACGCCATGGGCCTGCGACTCCTCACGCAGCGCAGCGAGGAACTCCGGCGTTGCCGGAATGACCCCTCCGGACCCCAGGACGGGCTCCACGACTACGGCGGCCAGGCGGTCGGCGTTCTCACGAATGGCGGCACGGGCACCTTCCACGTCGTTGTAGTCGAACACGACCGCTTCGTACGGCGCGTTGACGGGAGAGCCACCGCCACCGAAATAGAGCAACCCGCCGTGATAGCCGCCCCGCGCGACCGCGATGCCCGGGCGACCGGTGACCACGCGCGCAAGGGAGATCGCCATGAGGTTGGCCTCGGTGCCCGAGTTGGTGAATCTCACGAGTTCGAGAGCTGGGAATCGGTCGACGAGTGCGCGAGCAAGGCGCGCTTCGTAGACGTTGTGTCCGGCGAGGCTGATGCCATCATCGAGTGCCGCGCGCACCGCATCAAGGATGGAATGCTGGCTATGGCCGTAGAGGCCAGCGGTGTACTCACCCAGCATGTCGACGTACTCATGCCCGTCTACGTCGACAACGCGCTGTGCTGCGCCGCGCGCGATACGCAGCGGGAAGGGCGGGTGGTAGAGCACGGTGCGGGTGTTGCCGCCAGGCATGACCTCGCTCGCGTCAGCGTGCATCGCTGCGCCCACCGGCCGCTGGGCGACGTAGCGCTCGCGCGCCTGCGCCAGCGCCGTGTCGAGATTCGTCCGCTCCTCGGTCGCCGTCATGGGCCGAGGGTACGCCGATTATGCGAGGAGGTCACCCGGGCTCTCAGGCACGTCGACAGCGTGCTCGCGCAAGGCCTCAAGGGGCACGATCCTTAGCGCGGCAGCGTTCGTGGCCGACAGGACCACCGGAGCCGCAGCGCCGTCCCGATAGGCATGGAGCCATCGCGATGCGCAGACGCACCAGCGGTCGCCCGGCTTCAATCCCGGGAAGCGATACTCCGCGCGCGGAGTCACGAGGTCATTCCCCGTCGCGCGCTGATGCTCGAGGAATTCAGCGGTCACGACAGCGCACACGGTGTGAGAACCGAGATCGTCCGGGCCGGTGGAGCAGCACCCATCCCGATAGAAGCCGGTGAGGGGGTCCTTGCCGCACTCCTCGAGGGGCCCACCGACGACATTCAGCGACTCCGTCATCTGCTCATCTTCTCGCGCGCCCCCTCGAATGGTTGACGGGGCATGGCAGCAGTGGCTCCGCTAGGTTCGAAGCGTGCGCATCCTCGGCGTGGCGGCAGCGGTCGCCGTCACAGCAAGCCTGTTCCCCGGGACCACCGCGATGGCGGCTCCGCCCACGGATTCCCCTTCACGACCTGCGGCCACGCCAAATGTCTGCCTCGACACGGACATCGCGAGCGCGCTCGTCGGCAAGGTGCCCGGTGACCTCCTGGCGACACCTCAGGACGTCACCGCCGAATCCGGCCTCTCCTATGGCCGCCTCTATCGCATCGCCTACGCAACCACGGGCGATGGCGGATCGGTGATCGCCTCGTGCGGTCTCGTCGCACTACCCCCGCGCAGATCCCTGTCCAGCGTCATCGCATGGGCACACGGCACGGTCGGCCTAAAGCAGGTCTGCCAGCCGAGCATGAACCCCGCCGGTTTCGTCGCGCCCGTCCCGAGCGGGCCTCAGGACAGTGGTGCACTCGTCTCCATGCTGCGCTCCGGCGCGGCCGTGACGGCGACGGACTACCCGTCGCAGGGCCTCGGCTCGGATCAGCTCCAGCGTTATGTGCTCGGGGTGGCGGAGGGTGTCGCCGTGATCGACTCGGCGCGAGCCATCACACGCAACGCCGTCGCCTTCGGGCTCTCACCTGTCGCCCCTACAGCGGAGCTCCCCTTCCTCACCTGGGGCCATTCTCAGGGCGGCGGGTCCGCACTGTGGGCGGGCCAACTCGCCAAGGAGTACCTCCAGCTCCACTCTGATCGCACCTTGAATCTCGCGGGTGTCGCGGCGCTCGCACCGGCAAGCCAGCTCACGACCTCACCCGGTCAGCCCGCCAACCTCATCGGCTACCACCTCGGCGACCGAGCCATCTACAACGTCAACCCAGGTGTGGGCCTTGACTTCCCTCTCGGTGCGGTGCTCTTCAGCTTTGTCACCGACTCCTGGGGCGAGGTGCGCAATGCCACGGTCGGACCCATGTCCTTCGGGCCCACCGCGAGTGTGTCCCCCGAGGCTGTCCTCAGCCCCGACGGCCTGCAGACGTCCCCGATCGTCGCCGGGGCGTGCCTGTCGGGGCGCGATCTCGTCACTGTGGCGCTGGCCACGGCGAAGTACCTCAATCCCGATCGCGCCCGCATGTTCCTCGAGCCCTTTGCCGGCGCCAAGGTCAAGGGTCGGTGGAGAGGTGCGATTGACCAGACCTGCGCAGCCCCCGGCGACTACCCGCAAGACGTGCAGGACTGGTGCGCCTGGATGCAGTTCAACATGCCCGGGCCCTACGGCGTGAATCCCTACTCCAAGGTCCCGGTGGACAACTCCGGAGCGAAGGTGCCCGTCTACCTCGCGCAGGGACGCAATGACCGCATCATCTGGTGCGTCGACGGGCTCGGGCCCGTCAGCCCGCGCAATTGCCTCACCGCGCAGTTGTACGGGTCGATGAAAACCGAGTACTGCCCTCGTAGCGGCAGTCTCGACGTGGACTACTTCGCGGGGATCGACCATCTCAAGGTCCCCGACGCCGCGGCCACCAATCCGAAGACTGGTGCCTACGCCGGATCCCCGCTCGAGCAGTTCGTCTCGGGAGCGGTGGCCGGCACGCTGCCGCGCACCTGCACCGTCAACAACATGAGGAATCCGCTCCCGCAATGACGCAGCGCACCGTCTACGTGCCGGCCGCGCGCATCACGCGCTGGATCGATGGATTCGCCGAGCGGCACGGTGGCGCAAGCCAGGAGATCACCGACGGTGTCCTGCATCTCACCGGCTCTGACACGGCGACCGCATCGATCGCGCCGACGTACCCGATACAGGCGTTGACGGTCGCAGACTTCGTTGAGCAAGCCCTGCGTGTGCCGCGTACGGGGGTGCTCCTCATTCGCCGCGGTGGATTCGCGGCGGCGATCGTCGAAGGCGATGCGGTCCTTGCAAGTGACGTCGGCAAGCGACATGTGCAGGGCCGCACGGCCGCTGGCGGCTGGTCCCAGCAGCGATTCGCCCGACGCCGCGACAAGCAGGTGCACGAACTCGTCGAGGCCGCCGTCGACTATGCGGCGCGCGTCATCATCCCCGCGCTGCCTATCGACTATCTCGCCACCGGAGGCGATAGGTCACTCGTAGACGAGACACTCGAGCATCCACGACTGCGCGCGCTAGAACGGATCCCCCGAGGACCCCACCTCGACGTCCCGGACCCACGTCGCGACGTCGTGACATCGCTCCCCGAGCGGCTCAGCACGCTGAGAATCGATCTCGTCGACCCCTGATGCCGTTACGCTCGGGCCATGCTGGAGAGCGAGGGCGAGGACCAGCCGGCCCCGCGTCCGGGAGACGACGCGGATCCGTGGACCCAGCGCTACTACGACCGAGGCACCCAGGGCTTCGAGCGCGTCATCCTCTTCTCCGATGCGGTCTATGCCATCGCGCTCACCCTCATCGCCGCGACGCTCGTCGCGCCCACCTTGACCAGTGTCTCCAGCGGCCAAGATGCCAGCACCGCGATCTCGGAGGGCCTGAACAACATTTGGCCCTACGCCCTGACTTTCCTCTGGATCGCCTTCTACTGGAAGGCCAACCATCGGTTCACGCTGACGCTGCGCCGCATGGACAACCTCTACATCTGGGCCATCCTCGGCTACCTCGCCTTTGTGGCGCTTCTGCCCTTCCCCGCATCGATTCTCGGTGAGTCCGCAAGTCTCACTGCCCTGGCATTCTTCATCGCCTACATGGCGTGCATCAGCGGCCTCGAGGTGGTCCTCATGGTGATCGCCATCAGAGGTGATCTCCTCGTCCGCCGGCTCACCACCGTGGAGAAGCGCAACTGGGTGCTCTCGGCACTATCCCCCGTCGTCGCCGCATGCGTGGCTGTGCCCGTCTGCTTCATACCCGGAATGAACTTCTACGCCGCCCTGGCGATTCTCATCGGCCTCAGCTTCGCCTTGGGCTTCGCCGTCAAGCGCGTCTACGCCGTGCCCGGCTGGAGCCGCACTAGGCACTGAGCGACTGACGCCGGCCCACCCTCACGAGGAAGACGCAGGCCAAGGCCAGGAGGGCTCCCAGGACGCCGTTGACGTGCAGGCCCGTGGCGATGCTGTCGGCCATCACCTGGCTGGTCTCCACACCCGACGGCAGGGGGACGGCGTACAGGCTCATCACATCCGGCGACGTGGCGGCAGCCTGGATCTGCGCGGCTTGGGCAGCCGCCTCCTCCTGCGTCAGACCGTTGGCCTGGAGATCAGCAGACATGAAGAGACGTCCGAGCGTGAAGACCGCGCCGTTCATGACGACGACCGCAAGGACGGCCCCCAGTGACTGGGCCGACCCGCGGTAGGCGCTGAGCTGGCCGGAGTTGACCTCGGGAGCCGAGGTGAGCACGGCGCTGGTGACGGTGATCGACGCGGCCACGGTCAAGAGGTTGTAGATCGTCACGTAAAGGATCGGCACCCACAGCGGAGAGGTGGGCGTGACGAAAAAGACACTCAGCATGGCGACGCTCAAGACCGCGAAGAGCACCGACGCTGTCTGCGTCACACCGATGCGACGCATCATGGGTCCGGCGATCAAGCGCGTGCCGAGCACCGCGGCCGCCTGGGCCGGCACCATGACGAGCGCCGTTTGCAGCACGGTGAGCCCATAGAGGTACTGGAAGGCCATGGTCATGAGAAAGACGGTGTTGATGAGCGGAATGATCACGACGACGGCGAGCAACGAGCGTGACCGGCCCACGCGCATCGGTGCGAGGGAGAACGCGGGTGACGGCAGACGTCGGACGAGGAGAGTGCAGGTCACTCCAAGGGCGAGCGTGGCTACCAGGCTCACCAGCGAGATCGGCGCGAGGAGCCCCTCATCGCCGACGCGATTGAGCCACTGGACGGCTGCGGCCACCGTCGCACCGGCGAGGACGGGAGTGGCGATCTCACCCACGGGACGTGTCGACGTCGGGCGCGGCAGCAGCGCGAATGCAGCGATGAGCATGACGACCCCGATCACCGCCCACATCAAAGGCACCCAGCGCCACGAGGCCTCGCCCACGATCCACCCGGTGAGGACGGGAAGGCACAGCCAGACGAAGGGCGACACCATGCCGAAGGTGCCGAAGGCTGCTGCGCGAGCGCGGGGCTCGGAGAAGCGATCGGAGAGCAGGCCGATGCCGATGATCTGGATCGCGGTCGCGGCGATGCCCTCGATCAGCAGGCCGATGACGACGGCGGGCAGGCCCTGCGCGATGGCGACGATGAGCGAGCCAACAATGAAGGCCACTGACATCCACAGCATCACGGTGCGGTGGCCGCGTCGATCGCCGAGGCCCCCCGCCAGGAACACGACGAGCAGCGAGGCGATGGGGGGTATGGAGAGGGCGAGGCTTGCTTGTGACTGACTCAGGCCCAGGTCAGCGAGCATGGGCGTGAGCACATAGTTGAAGGACGCCAGGACGGTGAACGATCCGCCGACGACCAGGCAGATTCCAAGCAGGGTCCGCCGCGAATCAGCAGGAAGCTCGGTCCGCGTGGCGCTCACGCGCGCAAGGCTAGGCCCCGTCCCACGCGGTCAAGTCGTCACACCCAGACGACCTCAGCCAGCGCCGCCGGCACCCCCATTGCCCGCGCTGCCGCCGACGCCCGCATTACCCCCGACACCACCATTGCCACCCGCGCCGCCGACACCGCCATTGCCACCCGCGCCGCCGACCGCGCCAGGACTGCCGAGCCCGGCGTCGCCGCCGTTGCCACCATTACCGCCGTTGCCACCATTACCGCCGTATCCCGCGCCACTCCTGACAGCACCAGCGACGCCGCCATTGCCACCGTTGCCGCCAGTGCCGCCGTCGCCCCCGTTGCCGCCGTTGCCGCCGACTCCGTCCATACCGGAGCCGCGTGCAACGCCACCGTCACCGCCCTTGCCCCCGGCACCACCCTGGCCGCCATGTTCTCCGTGGCCGCCGTTCCCGCCCGCTACGACCGCATGTTCGCCGTCGCGGCCGGGGCGGCCGGGAGCACCGGCACCCCCGGACCCTCCGTTGCCTCCATTGCCCGTCAACAAGCCGCTGCGACCCCCGTCGCCGCCGGTACCGGCGGGAAGAGGGCAAAGTCCACTCTCACAACCTCCCCCCACGCCACCGTTCCCGCCAGTGCCGCCCAGAGCGCCATCGCCGCCGGCCCCTCCGTTGCCGCCACTGCCCCGAAGGAGGCCACCGTTGCCGCCATTGCCGCCTTTGCCACCCACGGCACCGGCGCCGCCATTGCCGCCATTGCCGAAGCGCCCCGCTCGGCCACCATCGCCGCCGTTGCCGCCCATCGCACCCGCGTTGCCGCCATTGCCGGCTGAGCCGCCGAACCAACCGGCGCTGCCGCCGTTGCCGCCGTCGTAGCCGTCGCCGCCATCGCCCTTGAGTCGGCCACCGTCACCGCCATGACAGACCGCGTCTTCACGGCAGGTCTCATCGGAGTAGGAGAAGCCATCGCCGACGAGCAGTCCGGCATTGGGGCTGTCGGCCGTGCCGTCGCGGAAGAGCACATCGACACACTCGGGCGAGGCCTCGCGAATGCGCTCGATCTTCGCGTTGACGCCCCGGGCGCGTGCCGATCCGGGCTTGTATACCGACTTGATGAGCGGACGGGCCATGTCCATCGCGCGATCCACGCAGGCCTCCTTGCTCTGCGTCGCGCTGACGTCGCCCGATGCCGTAGCAGGTGCCGCGACCAGAGCGGCCCCCACCAGAGCCGAGGCTCCGAGTGCCGCCGCGAGACCGCGCCTTCGCGTGGATGCCATCGTCGGATCCCTCCATCGCTGTACGCCGTTCAGACTTCCCGCCATGCTAGACGAGGATGATGCGCGAAGCGACGTCCAGAGGCGAGGTCCAGAGGAGAGTAGGTGCCGTGAGTACCGATCCGCTCGGCGACGTGGTGTCACAGCAGTACGAGAGCTGGGTCTACCCGGCACCGATCCAAGATCTCGACGCGTGGCTGCAGGGAAGTTGGCAGTGGTTCGACCCCAGCCACGCTCACCGGCTCATGTGGCCCGATCGCGACTACCCGACCGGCATGGACATCCTCGTCGCCGGCTGCGGCACAAACCAGGCCGCCATCATCGCCTTCACGAATCCCACCGCTCGTGTCGTCGCAGTCGACGTGAGCAACGCGTCCCTGGATCACCATCGATGGCTGAAGGACAAGTACGACCTGGCCAACCTGGAATTGCATCAACTCCCCATTGAGCGCGTGAGCTCACTCGATCGGCACTTCGACCTCATCATCACGACCGGTGTCCTCCATCACATGGCGGATCCCGAAGAGGGCATGCGCGCCCTCGCCGAGTGCCTTCGCCCCGAGGGTGTCCTGGCCGTGATGCTCTACGCCAACTACGGGCGCATCGGCGTCCACCTGATGCAGTCTGTCTTCAAGGACCTGGGGCTCAGCCAGGACGAGACCTCACTTGACATCGTGCGCGACGCTCTGGGTCAGCTCAGCCCCCTGCACCCGCTGGCGAGCTACCTCCAGATCGCCCCTGACCTCGGGGATGACGCTGGGATCGTCGACACCTTCTTGCACGGGCGCGAGCAGGCCTACACGATCGATGAGTGCCGCGAGCTGGTCGCGTCTGCGGGCCTCGCCTTCCAGGATGTCTTCCTCAAGGCCTCCTACTACCCGCCGTCGCCATCAGCGAGTCCCTTCTACTCGGCTGTCGCTGCGATGTCGCGCGAGCAGCAGTGGGCGATCATGCAGCGAATCAATGCGAGCAATGCCTGCCACTACTTCCTCGCCTGCCGACCCGAGCGAGCTACAGCGTCCTACGCCATCGATTTCGACTCGACGCACGCGATGGACTACGTGCCGACCTTCCGCAAAGGCTGCCGACCCGATGCGCTCACGCTCATCCGTCATGATGACTGGCGCCTCAGTGTCACGCCGCTGCAGGCGGCACTCGTCGAGCGCGTCGATGGCCTGTGCAGCATCGACGAAATTGTCGATGCTGTCGCAAGCAGCGGCGCCTTCGCCCGCTCGGCCCGCGATGAGTTAGAGGCCGCAGCCGTCAACACGTTCCGGTCCCTGTGGCAGCTGGACTTCGTCGCCATGGGGATTCGTCGCTAGGCCGAGGGCTTGCCCCACACCAGCCATGCGGTCGCGGCCACCGACGGGACGAATGCCAGCGGAAACATGAACACAGGCATGGCCATTGCGATGAATACCAAGGGCAGCAAGACCAAGGCGATGACCCAAGCAAGCACGGAGCGCCTCACAGGGCCGCGCTGCTGGGACCGTCCCGTCGCCAACAGTGGAACGCCGATGTACCAGGTCGGCACTGCCAGGACGAGCAAGGCCAGGAAACCCCCGAAATAGTGCATCCCTCGCGTGTCCGGATTTGAGGAGAGGACGACCCAGTCAACGATCACGGCGATCGAGACGAGGAGCGACAGCACGGTGAGAATTCCCCCGGCGATGACAAGCCCACGACCTCGCCCCTGCGTCGTCTCGGAGATCGAAGTCGTCTCGGAGTTCGGTGTCGTCTCGGACATGGGATTCTCCTTCGCGTGGTGACGTCGACCTAGCGTCGATGACGAAGGCAGCCTGGCACACCGACGGCCGGGCCGAAAGAGCCTCTGAAGGAGCCACAGGCCGATAGTCTCGGCGGCAGTGGGCGCACCGGCCGCCATGAGCAAGGAGTCCGCATGAGCTTCGGCCAGGCCATCAAGCATGTCTTCAAGAACTACGCGAACTTCCGGGGTCGCGCGAGCCGTTCTGAGTTCTGGTGGTTCTACCTGTTCATGACCATCGTGTCTGGCGCGCTTTACGTCATCTCCATGGTCGGGATCGCCACGAGTCCAGACCCACAGAGGTGGAGCCCGCTCGCCCAAGTCGGAATCATCCTCACCATCGTGTGGTTTCTGGCGACGATCCTTCCCGTCAGCGCCGTCTGGTTCAGGCGCCTGCACGACTCCAACAAGTCGGGCTGGTGGTACATCCTCCCCATCGTCAGCGGCTTCTTCGGGTTTACGTTGTTCGCACTGTCGGCGCTGCAGAACCAGGTCCTCTTCGCCGCCGGGGCGGTCCTCGGCCTCGTCTCCGGGCTCGCAGGCATCCTCCTGCTCATCTTCGCTCTGCTCCCCGGGACGCCCGGGCCCAACCGCTTCGGCGAGGGCCCGGCGAGCGCGTAGAGCGCTGGCGCGGGCAGACGTAACAGATCGGGGTGGCGTTGTACCTCCTCCTGGCGATCACGAGCGCCGTCCTCTTCGGCGTCTGGCAGTTCGCCATAGGCCAATTCCGTGGCCGGGTGCCTCGGGAGATGGTGGTCCTCACCTGCTCGGCGGCCGCCGGTGTCACGTATCTCGCCCTAGGCCTGGCCAGTGGCGAATTCCTCCTTGACGCCCTCGATACCTCGAGAGGACTCGTGGGCGGCCTACTCAACCTTGGCGGGACGCTGTTGATCCTCAAGGCCTACGAGCACGGCAAGATAGGAGTCA
>Ga0315906_10007660_pt1 | contig 13111 bp, 14 predicted proteins | sample LakEriMetagenome_4_FD_203526 | JGI IMG/M metagenome (GOLD analysis project Ga0315906, IMG submission 203526) | Freshwater fungal communities from buoy surface, Lake Erie, Ohio, United States - Buoy 2 MA122 | ecosystem: Environmental > Aquatic > Freshwater > Lake > Lake biofilm | place: USA...
AAAGCAAAAGAATCAGATAACACTGAACCGAATATACCAAATTATATTGGTGAATGTTTTCTGAAGATTGCGGAACACTTGTCACGCAAGCCAAACTTTATTTCATATACTTACCGAGATGAGATGATCTCTGATGGTGTAGAGAACTGTATCATGTACTTCCGTAACTTTGATCCAGCCAAATCTAAGAATCCATTTGCCTACTTTACACAGATAATTTACTATGCCTTTCTACGTAGAATTATGCGTGAGAAGAAACAACTTTATGTAAAGTATAAAGCAACTCAACAGTTTGGGTTATTAGATGAAGGTGAAATGTTTGAGGATGAAAACGGTAACATGAAACAGTTTGAATTGTATGATAATATATCGGAGTTTATCCATAATTTTGAAGAGAATAAAAAGAAAAAGAAGGCAAAGAAGTCGGAAGGGCTTGAATCTTTCTTAGAGGATGATGTAGAATAGTAATATTGAAATTTATAATTAAAGGAAATTAAATGAGTGATTTAAATATGAATTGGGTTAAACGAAACTTTCCAGAAGATTTTGTTTTCTTTGATGTCGGTACTATGAATATGGATGACTCTGTAAGTTTAAGGCGAGTTATGCCAAAGGCAAAAATATATGCCTTTGAAGCCAACAATTATTGGTTGGAACATAATACAAGACGAGCGGTTGATTATGGTATCAATTATTTTCAAACTGCGGTTTCTCATATTGATGGAACAATAAAATATAACCCATCGTTGACTCAATATGGTAATGAACATCCTGATTCTGGAAGTATTTTTAAAATAAATCCTTCTAATCAAGAAGGTAAAGTTTATGGTGAAGAATATGATGTTAGTTCAGTTCGTCTAGAAACTTTTTGTAAGAGAATAAATGTTGTACCTGATTTCATTCACATTGATGTAGAAGGTGCCGAATTAAAAGTATTTCAAGGAGTAGGTGATTACAAACCAACATGTGTTTGGGCTGAGGTTGTTACCTTTGATCACTACCTTACTGGAACAAGTCGTGAAGAGTTTGATAATCTGATGCGTGATCTAGGTTACAATAAAATCTTTGATGGTTCACGTGATTCTTTATATTGCTTACAGGGATTTAAAGTGACACCTTATTAATATGAAAATATGTGTTCTTGGTGATACTCATTTTGGAATGAGAGGTGACTCATTAGATTTCCATAAATACGTAGAGAAGTTCTATACGAACATATTCTTTCCATATTTAAAGAAACACAATGTTACCACTGTGGTACAGCTCGGTGATTTATTTGACCGTAGGAAGTTTATTAACTTCAACTCATTATATCTATGCCGTGAATATTTCTTTCAGAAATTACAAGAATATGGTATACAGTTCATTACACTGTTGGGAAACCATGATGTCGCATTCAAAAACACCCTACAGGTTAACTCATCACAATTACTTCTAAACGAGTATGACAACGTTACTGTATGTGATTCTTTTACTACATTTAACTTTGACGGGATTGATGTTGATATTGTGCCTTGGTTATGTGATGATAATGAAGTTGAAATCCTTGATAAGATAAAACAAAGTAAATCACAAATCTGTTTTGGTCATTTTGAAATTGATGGCTTTAAGATGGATGCAGTAAGTGTGCATGAAGGTGGACTTAAAAAAGATAAACTATCCAAATATGATATCGTTTTGAGTGGCCACTTTCATCACAAATCTGATGATGGTCACATCTTCTATGTTGGCACACCAAATGAAATCACGTGGATTGATTATAATGATCCACGTGGATTTCATATCTTTGATACACATACACGTGAGATGGAATTCATTAGGAATCCATATCGCATGTTCTTCAAAATAAATTATGATGATTCGTTAGAAAACGTGGCACAACAATACCGAACATTTGACTATTCTGTGTATGAAGGTGCATATGTCAAAGTTGTGGTAGTAAATAAAAATAATCCATTTCTATTTGATATGGTAATTGATAATCTATACAAAGCAGGTGCTGCCGACATTTCCATCGTTGAAGATTTTACCGATCTGAACGTTAATGCCGATCAAGACTTGATTGATCAGGCAGAAGATACGATGACGATTCTTTTCAAATATATTGATAACTTGACATTGAACGTAGAAAGTGATAAACTTAAAGGTCTTATGCGTGAACTTTATGTTGAAGCACTCAATACTGAAACTGAATGATACTATTTAAAACACTCAAGTGGAAGAATATTCTCTCCACCGGGAATCATTTTACCGAAATAAAACTGAACAGTAATGCCAACACATTGATTGTTGGTTCTAATGGTTCAGGTAAATCAACCATGTTGGATGCGTTGTGCTTTGCCTTGTTTGGTAAAGCATTTCGTAACATAAACAAACCTAACTTATTAAACTCAATCAATGGTAAAGATTGTGTAGTTGAGGTTGAGTTTAGTGTAGGTAATAAAGAGTATAAGATAGTTCGTGGTATCAAACCAAATATCTTTGAAATATACCAAGATGGAATTCTAGTTAATCAAGATGCCGCATCAAGAGACTATCAAGAATACTTAGAACGATTTATTATCAAACTAAACTATAAATCATTCACTCAGATTGTTATTCTTGGTTCAGCATCATTCGTGCCATTCATGCAGTTATCGGCATCAGATCGTCGTTCTATTATTGAGGACTTGTTAGACATTCAAATCTTTTCTACTATGAATAGTTTAGTAAAAGAAAGAATGAGTATCAATAAAGAAAACACTACACTCAAGAAAAGTGAAATAGAATTAACTAAACAACGGTATCAGTTGAAGAAAGAGTATCAAGATAAACTTAACGAAGATAAAGATGTAAAGGTAAAAGAATATGAGAGTGAGATACAAAGTTGCAGAGAAACCATACGCACCCTATGTGGAGAGATTGACGATCTGGAGCGACAGAAAGAAGCATATGCCGAACTCTGCAAGAAAATTCCTGAAAATGAAAAAAAGATTACTGCGCTTAAAAAAATTGAATCTAAAATTGAAAGCAAGATATCCGAAGTGGGAACAGATAGAGAGTTCTATGAACACAATGCTGATTGCCCAACGTGTAGGCAGGCCATTACCGTGGAGTTTAAAGAAGGGCACTTGGGCAACCTATTATCAAAGGAGCAGGAACTTGTTAGTGGTCTAACAGAACTTCAAACAAAGATATCAGAACATGAAACTACATTGGTTCAATTACGTTCTGATGAACAGACACTACACACAATACGAATTGAACTTGCAACCAAACAAACTGGTAAAGCAGGACTAGAATCAGTAATTGCAAAACTTCAAAAACAAATTGCAGACTTAAACAACATTCAAGAAGATGCTGATACAAATGAATTGGTGATATTGAAAGAACAGATAACAACAACAGAAAATGATCTAAGAAATTTGATTGAAGAGAAATCTTATTATGATACTGCGGCATCTTTGCTTCGTGATTCAGGTATCAAGACTAAGATTATCAAGCAATACTTACCAATCATAAACAAGTTGGTGAACAAGTATCTTGCTTCGTTGGACTTCTTTGTCAACTTCAACCTTGATGAGTCGTTTAAAGAAACAATTAAGTCTAGACACCGTGATGACTTTAGTTACCATAACTTCTCTGAAGGTGAGAAACAACGTATTGATATGGCATTGATGTTGACATGGCGTGCAGTGGCTAAGTTGAAGAACTCATCCAGTACCAATCTATTAATACTTGATGAGGTGTTTGATTCGTCTTTAGATACTACAGGTACAGAAGAATTGATGAAGATATTACACGGTCTTGAGGATGTAAATTTATTTGTTATCAGTCACAAAGGTGATATACTTCAAGATAAATTTGCAAACACAATTAGATTTGAGAAGGTAAAGAATTTTTCAAGGATAGTAAAATGATAGAGATAAGTGGATACATGGATAGAGATCGTAAATCGGTCGTATTCCTGGAAGAAGAAACGAAAAAATATATTGTGAACTGCACTGATGGTTTTGGTGCAAGATATACAGCATCTTTTGTTAATTTAGAATCAGCAGAAAACTTTGCTGAAGAATGGGTACTAGAAAAATGAGTGAAATACTAACGATTGATACCACAGCAGGCATACAAACAACAGAAAAGATTGATCCATTACCATTATTTGGTGAAGATTATCCAATGTTACTTACTGTAATGCCAGAATATACTGGTGGTTTTCCTAGTCCAAGTATGGTAACATTATCAAAGCGATTGAAGATGACCATGAAATTGTATGGTGGTATTGGATTATCTGCCAATCAATGTGGAGTGTCAGAAAGAATGTTTGTTATTGGCACAGATGAATTTCAAATGGTTTGTATAAACCCAAAAGTAATAAAGAAATCCGAAACTGCCGTTAAGAACAGAGAAGGTTGCCTTTCTTATCCAGGTTTATTTTTAAGTATTGACAGACCAGACTGGATTGATGTAGAATATACAGATGAGTTTGGTAATACTAAAGAAGGTAGACTTGAAGGTGTAAGTGCTCAATGTTTTCTACACGAACTAGATCACTTAAACGGTATCAAGTTTGTTACTTATGCCAAACCAGTTGCGTTACAGATGGCAAGAAAAAAACAAAAGAAAACCGTAAAAACAATTGTGAGAAAAGCAAAAAAGAATGGATGAGAAACAGTTTGTAGAGGAACAATGGGTCAAGTGGCAAGATGAAAATCCTGCCACTTCTTTTAACAATGTTAATATTGATGAACTTCGTGAGAATCTTATTAAAGATTTGACCTATGTTTCAGGAATGGATGTTCGTGAATACACCTTGTATCAAAAGTGGTGTGAGGTACACCAGAAATATCCTGCGGTTGAAATTAATGACCTATGGGAAGGTTCTAAATTAGTTCTTGCTGACGAAAATCAAAGACGCATTCTTGCCAAAGTTAAAGATAATATTTGGTCACCAGAAAGTGTAGATGACTATCTGAATCTACAACCAGAACTTATCTATTGTAATAAAGAAGATGATCTTCCTGAAACTTGGAATGCCATTCGTACCTTTGTATCTACGATGAAGAACAACTCCAATATCGGTCGTAATCTAAATTTCATCGTACAAGATAAAGTTACCAAAAAATATCTTGGTGTTATTTGTATCTCTTCTGACTTCCTTGATTTAACACCACGTGATAACTTTATTGGTTGGCCTAGAGAATTAAAGACACAAGGCAAGATGATCAATCATACTGCCATTGGTTCTACTATTGTTCCTTTGCAACCTCTAGGTTATAATTATGTTGGTGGTAAACTACTAGCATTACTTTGTTTATCGGATACAGTACAAGATTTATGGAAGAAAGTATATGGCGATACATTGGCTGGTGTTACAACAACATCACTTTATGGTAAAACAAAAGCAAATGGTTTATCACAGTATGATAACTTAGATTATTGGAAACCAATGGGGTTTACTTCTGGCTCAGTATCATTTGAACCAGAAAAACAAACACGATACCAAGTACGTGAATGGTTAAAGACAAACCATACACGTAAATACTTTGAATGGTATGCCGCAAAGAAAGAATCTGGTCAACCTCATAAACGTGACCACAAGAATCGTTCTTTGAATTTTACTTACAGTCAATTAAATATACCAAAAGAATTAATTCGTACTGAACATGCACGTGGCATTTACTTTAGTCCATTGTATGATAACACGAATGAATACTTACGTGGTGAAATTAAAGATGATGCACTAATCAAATCATTTGACACCAGTGTTGAACATCTAACACAGGTTTGGCGTGACAAACATGCCAAAGGTCGTATTGGTTTCCTTAAAAAGAAAAACAAAGTCTCCACCGAAACTTTGTTCTATGATGACCTAATATACTTATCTTGGGAAGAAACAAAGGATAAGTACCTATCACAGATCGGACGTTAATAATCTGACAACACTTGACAATCTCCTAGTTATATGCGATAATCCGTATATTGATTAATTAGGAGAAGAAGATGTCAAGTTTGCAACAGTTTGCAGAATTGCAAGAGTTAGAATACTACGCTGCAGTTTCCGATATCAAAAATGCAATAGAACGATTCGGTATAGATATAATTGCCGAGGCACTAGAGGATATCGGGTTGACAGATGTCCAAACCTCTGATATACTGGTTGTTCACTGATAACGGGATTGTCAAATGAGTAACATTCAAAATCAAAAGTCTGGTCTGGCCAAACTACTGGCGACCGAAAATCTAACAATACAACACCAAAAAATTCCTACCGCAGCATTTGATCCTAAAAATCGTGTACTATACTGTCCTATCTGGGAAGATATGTCAGGCGACCTGTATGACCTATTGATGGGTCATGAAGTTGGTCACGCCTTAGATACTCCTTCCGATGGTTGGCATGATGCAGTACACTCTATGGGTAAGAACTATAAAGGGTTCTTAAACGTGGTTGAGGATGCACGAATTGAGAAGCGTCAGAAACGCCGGTATCCAGGTCTACGTTCATCATTCATCAAAGGTTATAATGAATTGATGAAGCGCAACTTTTTTGGCATTCAAGACCGTGACATTAATACAATGTCATTTATTGACCGATTGAATATTTTCACCAAGTCTGGTTACACTCATGAAATTCAATTCACCAAAGATGAATTGGTGATGATTGAAAAAGTTAAAGAATGTGAAACATGGGATGATGTTCTCCGTGTTACTGGTGAGATTTGGGACTATTCTAAAAAAGAACAGAAAGAAATTTTATTACCTGAAGAATACGATTATAGTTTTGAAAAGTCTGATAGTGATGGTGATTCTGATACCGGTGACGGTGACGGTGATACCGAAACTGACGGTGAAGGTGATGAAGAAGGTAAGTCCAAAGGCGACCTTGATGAAGATGGTGAAGAGTCTGAAGGTAAAGGCCAAGAGCAAAATGATAATGACGGTGAATATGATGATGAGAATGATGAAATGTCTGATATCATTAACCGTAATAAAGAATCCACTGGCACTGATGAGGACTTTGAACCAACATGCGAAACTGATGATAACTTCCGTAAGAATGAATCATCATTAATTGCAGCTAAGGCACGTGAGTATGTGTATGTAAATATTCCTACACCTAATCTAGATCGTATCGTTACACCTGCCAAACGTGTTCAAGAATTATTGACCGAAGCATTTGTTGGTCAATGTGGCACCGTATCGTATAGCAATATGGCAAATGAATTGTACACCGAGTTCCGTAAAAAGAATGAACGTTATATTTCTTTGTTAGCAAAAGAATTTGAAATGCGTAAGGCGGCATCTAAGTTTGCAAAAGCAAAAGTGTCTGAGACTGGTGACATTGACGTAAACAAAATTTACAAGTACCAGATTGACGATAGTATTTTCAAAAAGATTATGCGTGTTCCTAAAGGCAAATCGCATGGCATGATGTTGTTGTTGGATAAGTCTGGTTCAATGGCAGGTAATCTTGCGGCATCATACGAACAGATTCTTATCCTTGCAATGTTCTGCCGTAAAGTAAATATTCCTTTTACTGCCTACGGTTTTGGTAATGCACGTGGTCTACGTGATATGGATTATCCAAATGAACGAAATAGTGACTTTGATGAAAAAGGTAACTATGTAAAAGGTGACAGTTCAGGTTGCTTTACTGAAAATGAGGGTGAAATTCATTGTTCAGAAGTTTATCTTCGTGAGATGATTAATTCTAAAATGAGCAACGCAGAATTTTCAAAATCAGTAAAGAACATTCTTTGTTTGATGGACGGATGGGCACACCGCTACGGTGCACCAGGTAAGTTCCTTCGTCCACAGTGTGATGCATTATCAAACACACCATTGTCAGAAGCATTGATTGCTATGCAACCAATTATCAAAGAGTTTCGCCGTATTAATAACCTTGACATTGTGAATACTACAATTGTCCATGATGGTGATGCCGATTCTATAATCTGGGCTCATGCTTCTAATGGTGACAAAAAAACTTATTTTTCAACTACCAGTCAAAACGTTTTTCTGGTAGATAAGAAAAATAAAGTGCAAGTGAATTTGAAAGTAAGTGATGATGATGTTCGTGAAGGTATATGTGAATGGCTTCAGAAAACAACCGGTACCAAGATTGTTGGTTTCTATTTGACACCAATCTCTAATGCTAAGGCAGCATTGAAACGCCGTTTGTTTAATGATGAGTTGGATGCGGTTCGTGGTGTGTATCATCAAACAATTGAAGTGATTACAAAACACGTAAAGAAATTGAAAAAAGAAAAGTACCTTGAATCAAAAAATGTAGGTTATGATTCTTTCTATATTCTACCTGCTGGTAATGATCTGTCAATTGATGATGAATCGTTTGAGGTATCAGGTAAGGCAACAACAACAAACCTTACCAAAGCATTTATGAAATTCAACAAAGCACGACAAATCAACCGAGTATTAGTTTCAAGATTTATAACACAGATAGCAGTTTGATAACAAACCACCACTTGACAAAGTGGTGGTTATTCTTTATAATGGTAGTTCCTATTGTGAGATGGAGTTTATATTATGACAAGTCGTTCTGATAAGCGTCAAGCATTTCTTGATGCATTAATTGCAACTGGCCAAGATGTTGTCAGTTTAACAGATATTAAAACAATTGCAAGTGATGCAGGTCTTGCAATACCCTACTGGTTCACCAATGATGAACAAAACAAGGTTAAACGTGGTCTATACCGTGTACCGGTGCAGTCTCCAACGCCTGTTCCAGCAGCAATCAATATGGTTGCTCAAGTGATACCAATGGCAGCACCCCAAGCGCCTTCTGGTAATCGTATTGCAAATGTGATAACAGACCTTGAGACCAAGGACTTGGTACCTTTCAAATATGACAACTATGTTCCTTTTGGTAACTTTGAGGATGTGTTGTCAATTATACAATCAAAACAGTTCTTCCCCGTATTCATTACTGGTCCCTCCGGCAACGGTAAGACCATGAGTATTGAGCAGGCTTGTGCCAAGGCAAAACGTAAATTCGTTTGCGTATCAATGACACCTGATACCGATGAAGGCGACCTACTTGGTAACTATGTTCTGATTAACGGTCAGATGGAATGGCGTGATGGTCCCGTTACACTTGCTGCCCGTCAAGGTGCGGTGTTGTGTATTGATGAGATTGATTATGGTTCTAACAACCTGTCCTGTTTGCAACGTGTATTTGAAGGCAAACCATTCTTACTAAAGAAAAAGAATGAGTTAATTTCTCCTGCTGCCGGTTTTACTGTGTTTGCTACCGCTAACACCAAAGGTAAAGGTTCAGAAGATGGTCGCTACATGTTCACCAACGTTTTGAATGAAGCGTTCCTTGAGCGTTTTCCAAATACGTTTGAACAGGAATGGGCACCAGTATCGGTTGAGAAAAAGATTGTTGCCAAAGAATTAGAATCTGTTGGTAAAGAAGATAAAGATTTTGCCGACAAACTGGTAACATGGGCAACCGTAATTCGTAGTACCTTTGATGAAGGTGGTTGTGATGAGGTTATTTCAACCCGCCGTCTGGTACATATCGTAAAGACCTACGGTATTTTTGGTGACAAACTGAAAGCAATTCAGTTCTGCTTGAATCGTTTTGATACCGATACCAAGGTTACTTTCCTTGATCTGTATACCAAGATTGATTCTGGTGTGGATCCAACAGCACCTGCACCAGCACCAGAAGTAACAGACCCATCGGTAGAAGTTCCATTCTAATCACATTTGCCTAAGAAAGTGTTGACTTGCTTTCTTAGGCCTGTTATACTAATTATATTAGTGAATTGCGGAGAAAGACTGCCTCTGTAATGATTTTAAAATGCAGTCATATTTTATGGAGTTTTTGAATGAAGTCAGCTAAACAAAAAGTGCTTGCATACCTTTCTAAAGAAGATGGTTACAACACACTAACACCGAACAAAATGCAATCCCAATTTGGTATTGCAAACCCATCGGCAACCATTAACGATTTGCGTAATGATGGTCATGCGATCTACTTGAATAGTCGCATCAATACCAGCGGTGAGAAAGTTTCTTTCTACCGTTTAGGTGCACCAACTAAGCGTGTAGTTGCTGCAGGAATTGCAGCACTTCGTGCTCAAGGTGAACGTGCATTTGCCTAAAATAGTTTGAAACTTTGCGGAGTGGAGACATATATATTATGTGTCTCTACTCTTTTTTTATGGATAAATTATGCAAATACAAGTAAACGTTGAAGAATTGAGAAAGAATAAACTGTTCGTAGCAACACCAATGTATGGTGGTATGTCACATGGACTGTATGTGAAATCTTGTCTTGATCTACAAACCGTAATGATGCGTTACGGCATTGAAGTAAAATTCTCCTTCCTTTTTAACGAATCACTTATTACCAGAGCACGTAATTATCTGGTAGATGAGTTTCTTCGTACAGACTTCACACATATGTTGTTTATCGATTCGGACATTCACTTTGATCCGAACGATATCGTAGCACTGATGGCACTTGATAAAGATGTTGTTGGTGGTCCTTACCCTAAGAAATCTATCAACTGGGGTAACATTGCAGAAACCGCACGTAAGAATCCAGACTTGAATCCCAAAGAACTTGAGAATCTTGTTGGCGAATATGTGTTTAACGTTGTCAAAGGTACGCAACAGTTCCAAGTTTCAGAACCATTAGAAGTTATGGAAATTGGTACGGGTCATATGATGATCAAGCGTGAAGTCTTTGATAAGATGGCAGTAGAATATCCTACGATCCGTTACAAACCAGATCACGTTGGTCAAGCACACTTTGATGGATCACGTTACATTCATGCCTACTTTGATACGGTAATTGACACCAAAGAATCAATTGTTGGTGGTGGTTCTGATCGTTATCTATCAGAGGATTACATGTTCTGTCAGATGTGGCGCAAGATGGGTGGTCAAATCTTCTTATGCCCATGGATGAGAACACAGCATATCGGTACCTACGCATTCACTGGTAATATGCCAGCAGTTGCTCAGTACACCGGTAAACTGTAATGGACAAGGATGCTGTCAAGGCATCTCAAACAGCAACAACTGGTGGTCGTAAATTTGATGGTGGTAAAATCCGTTATGGTCTTTTACCACCATTAGCACTTAAAGCGGCCGCAGATGTTCTGACATTCGGTGCTGAGAAATATGAACCAAACAATTGGAAACATGTTCCTGATTCACTTAACCGATACTTTGATGCAACACAACGACACATGTGGGCATACCAAGAAGGTGAAGCAATTGATCCTGAATCTGGCAAACATCATCTAGCACATGCAATTTGCTGCTTGATGTTTTTGTATGAACATGATATACTATATTCTGCAAGTGAAAAACAAACTTAATTATGGAGTAACTGATGAAATTATCAAACAACACATTGGGTGTATTGAAGAACTTCGCTTCAATCAATCAAGGTATGCTTTTCAAAAAAGGTAAGACTATTCGTACAGTCTCACCACACAAAAATGTTATGGCAGAAGCAACAATCTCTGAAGAAATTCCAACAGAGTTTGGTGTCTATGACCTGAACAACTTTCTTTCTATTCTAACTCTTCATAAAGAAGAGCCAACAATTGACTTTGAAGATAATAGTGTTCTTATCTCTGGTCTAAAAGGTCGCAGTAAAATCAAGTATCGCTTCTGTGCTGCGAATATGATTGTTACACCACCAGAAAAACCATTGGCAATGCCTGACCCAGAAATTTCTTTTGAACTTTCAGCAGAAGATTTTGATTGGATCATGAGAACTGCAAACGTATTATCTTCACCTCAGATTGCTGTTGAGTCTGACGGACAAAAGATATTCATTACAACATTTGATTCCACAAATGATGCTGCACACACAGAATCATTAGAAATCAGTAAAGGTAATGGAAACAAATATCGTATGATATTTAAAACAGAAAATCTGAAATTAATTTCTGGTGGATATATGGTTAAAATATCTTCCAAGAATGTTTCTCATTTTAAACATACAACATCCGATGTTCAGTATTGGATTGCAAATGAAACTGGTTCAACTTTCACAAAGGCTTAATCATGGCAATGAAAATGTTTACAAATGCATCACCATCTTTTGATGGTGAATCCATTGCTATCAATTCGGATATTGTGGCATCAGTATTTGAATTGATTCAACCCGATGCAGATGCCAAATTACAGATGCGTACAGTTATCTTTGGTGTTAATGGTACAGACTGGCATGTCAAAGAACCATACCTTGAAGTAGTTGCGATTCTGAATCAAAAAGACTGATTGTTATTTTATATTATGATTTATGTGAAAGGTTTTCATGGAACATCTTCTGTGGACAGAAAAGTATCGCCCTCAAACAGTAGAAGATTGTATCCTGCCAGAACGATTGAAGGTACCATTTCAGGAGTACGTCAATCAAAAGCAGATACCAAATCTTCTACTGACTGGTGGAGCGGGTGTAGGCAAGACCACGATAGCCAAGGCGATGTGCAACGAAATCGGTTGCGATTACATGGTGATCAATGGTTCTGACGAATCAGGTATTGATGTATTTCGTAACAAGATAAAAAACTATGCATCATCAATGTCATTGGCTGGTGGCCGTAAGGTCATCATCATTGATGAAGCAGACTATCTAAATCCAAACTCAACACAACCAGCACTTCGTAATGCGATTGAAGAATTTGCAGGCAACTGTTCATTCATCTTCACTTGTAACTTTAAAAACCGTATCATTGATCCACTACATTCACGGTGTGCAGTGATTGATTTTGGTATGAAGAATGGTGAGAAACAAAAGATGGCAGGATCATTCTTTAAGCGTATTCAATCCATACTTGAATCAGAAAAAGTTGAGTATGATGACAAAGTAATTGCTGAACTTGTGAAGAAACACTTTCCAGATTTTCGGCGTGTCATCAATGAACTTCAACGTTACTCACAACTTGGTAAGATTGATGTAGGTATTCTTGCACAGATCGGTGACTTATCTCTTACACAAATTGTTAATCATATGAAAGAGAAAGACTTCACTGCTGTACGTAAATGGGTTGCAAGTACAGAGATTGATTCTACAACATTATTCCGTAAGTTATATGACAATCTATATGATGTATTAAAACCACAGAGTATACCT